>Ga0316218_1001162_pt1 | contig 30311 bp, 17 predicted proteins | sample TBH18003metaG_FD_203634 | JGI IMG/M metagenome (GOLD analysis project Ga0316218, IMG submission 203634) | Freshwater microbial communities from Trout Bog Lake, Wisconsin, USA - TBH18003 | ecosystem: Environmental > Aquatic > Freshwater > Lake > Hypolimnion/Profundal zone | place: USA: Wisconsin...
ACAGGGCGTTATGTGACGTTGCCGCCGATTAACTTGAACGGCGGAACGTTGATGTCCAACAACGGCAATTATATTGGCAGCTTTGCGTTACAGGGAACGATCACGGTCAATGGAACGGCGACCTCGACCATGGACACCAACGATGTCACGGGCGGTGGTGGCAATGACGCCAACTACGTGATCGACTCCACCGCGGGCGGCGGTGTTCCCTTTGTGGTGAACCAGGCGGCCGTCTCGGGGACCGATCTTGTGGTGAGGACGCAGGTGCGCGACGGGAATACCGTCGGCAGCGGCATCGCCAAATCCGGCGCGGGACTGATGGCGATCACCGGAACGAACAATATTTACACCGGCGTAACGGCTGTCAACGGCGGTATTCTGCAAGTCACCAAACTCTCGAATGCTGGAGCGGGCAGCAGCATAGGAACGGGTTCCTATAATAGCAACGCGGCCGGCGACCTCGCAATCAATGGAGGCACGTTGCGGTATGTCGGTACCGGAGACAGCACGAACCGCTTGTTTACGGTCGGCTCCGGCGGCGCAACCCTCGATGCTGGCGGATCGGGCGCGGTGACCTTCGCGGGCCCGGGAGCCGTAGCCTACAGTTCGACCGGGTCCAGCGCCAGCCTTGTGCTGACCGGGACGAGCACCGCCGCCAATACCCTGGGGTTGACGATCGGCGACCCCGCCGCGGGATCGACCTCGACCAGCCTGACCAAGAACGGCGCCGGCACTTGGGCAATCAGCGGAAGCAATAGCTACAGCGGGGCGACCGTTGTTAATAACGGCACGCTGCAACTGGGCAATACAAATGCTTTGGGAAATACGTCGGGCCTGACATTGAGCGGAACCGGCGCCGTACTCGATCTCCGCTTCGGCGGCGTGCCGCACGCCTTTACGGTGCCGGGAACCTCGGGAACCAGGCTCACGCTGAATAGCGGAGCGGCCATCGATTTTCTAGTGACATCCTCCACCACCAACGACGAGTTGGTGGTCAATCCGGGTGCGTCGGCGTTTATGAACGGGCCGATCACCATCAACCTCTCCACTTCGGGCATCCCGATGGGGAACTATACCCTGCTGAGCGCCCCCGGCGGGGGGCTGAGTTCGAACATTTCCAACTTTGTTGCGGGAACGGGCTTCGGTGGCTTGACCTATTCGTTCATCGCGAGCGGCACCTCGACGATTCTCTCCATCGGCAACGCGGTGACGCTTGCCTACTGGAAGGGCGGGACCGTTGGCGGCTCCGCGAATGTTTGGAACGCACAGAGCGGCAGCAACACCAACTGGGTGGATGGCTCCGGCGTTGGCCTGACCGCGTTGCCCGGTTCGGTGGCCGATGTGGTTTTCTCCGGAACCGGCGCGAGCAACCAGAACACCGTCCTGGGGGCCGATCTTTCCGTCAAGAGCCTGGCAATTAACGACAGCACGCCGGTGACCATCGGCGGAACAAACACTCTTTCCCTGCTCGGGACCAGCGGCACAACCGGGATTACGGTGAGCGGCGCCGCGGGTGCGGTCGTCATCAACGCAAACGTTGCGTTGAGCGGTTCCTCCAATGTGCAAGTCAATAGTGCAAACGGGTTGACGGTCAATGGCGCCATTTCCGGCACCAGCGGCCTGACGAAACTGGGCACGGGGCCTCTGGTGCTTGCGGGTGCAAATGGCTACACGGGAGCCACGACTATTTCCAGCGGCACGCTCACCCTTGGAGCCGGCGGGACCACCGGATCGATCGTCAACGTGAGCAATCTGGTCAATAACAGCGCCCTGGCGATCAACCGCTCCGATGCGGCATTCAATTACAGCGGTGTATTGAGCGGCACAGGTTTGGTGACTGTGATCGGTTCGGGCACGGCGACTTTCTCGGGATCGAACGCCTTTGCCGGCAATATGTCGGTAAGTGCCGGGCGTCTGGCGTTGGTGAATCCTTCGTGGATCGGACAAACCGGTTCGAACGCGTTTAAGATCGCCAATGGCGCCACGCTGGAGATTAACGTGAACGGAGCGGATATCGGTTATAATGCGGTTAACAATGTCACCATTACCGGGACGGGTAACCTGGTTAAGTCTGGAGCGAACTTGTTTGCAACACAGACGACTACGGCTGCCGGGCGATTGACCGTCGGGTTGGCGGCGGGCGGCCTTATCGACATTCAAGCGGGGACCTTCAAGAATTCGTTATGGACAAATAATAGTGCGTCGCTTCAGTTGGAGAGCAGCGGAACGTTGAACCTTGGCGGGGCGCCTGCGCAGTTCGACGCGCTGAACGGCTCGGGCACGATCCTGCGGTCCACTCTCGGTGACGCAGCGGGAGGCGGCGACGTTCAGATGACCCTTGGCATAGCCAACACCTCCGGGACCTTTAGCGGCAGCCTCAACAACCCGATCGGTTCAGTATCCATTAACAAGAATGGGACTGGCACGCAGGTATTGACCGGCAGCAGCAACTATAGTGGAAACACGACCGTCAATGCCGGCACCCTTCGGGTGACAAACAACGCCGGACTCGGATTTGGAGGAGCAAAATTTGGCAATTTGGCCGCTTTTGGCGCCGGCTATCCGCAAACGCTCAGCGGCACCGCCACGGTGAACGCCGGTGCGACGCTGGATGTTTCCGGCATCACGGTCAACAAGCCGATCATCCTTAATGGCGGAAGTCTGGTAAACAGCAGTGGGACACCGACGCTGATCGATAGCGGGATTGCGGACCTGGTTGTGGTTAACACCGGAAGCTATTCGAGCATGCCGACTTCGGTAACGATCGCGGATCCGACTGGTGCGGGCGCCACTGCAACAACGGGTATTGCGAGCAACAACATCTCCGGCATGCAAGCCGGTGGATGGTCGGTGGAAATGCTCACTCCGGGCACGGGGTACACTTCCCCCACGGTCTCTGTTGTGGGGAGCGGAACCGGCATGGCTGTCAACGCGATTCTGTCTTCGGTGACTTTGAGCGGGTCCACCGCCAACAGTATTGGCGGCTCGGGAAACATGACGATTGCGGCAACCATCACAGGGACCGCCGGCTTTTCAAAGGCTGGCAGCGGAACGCTGATCCTGACGGCGCCAAACACCTACAGTGGCGCCACTTCGATCAATGGGGGAACATTGCAATTGGGCGATGGCGTCAACAACGGAAGCATTGCCAATTCGACGTTGAGCAATAATGCCACTCTGGCGTTTAATCCCAACGCTGGCGGCCTCGTTTACTCGGGTCCGACGATTACCGGTTCGGGCTCTGTTGTATTGCTGGGCGCCAATTCGGTGACGCTGACCTCCAGCAATAACTACACTGGATCGACAACGATCAACGGCGGAACGCTCCAGGTTGGCACTGGCGGTGCAAATGGTTCGATCGGCAGCGGGCCGGTGGTCAATAACGGTGCGCTGGCCTTTAACCTGGCCAACTCAACGACGGTGCCGAACAGCATCGGCGGCACGGGCTCCGTTTCATTTACCTGCGGCGGCGCCATGGCGCTTACCGGAAGCAGCAGCTACAGCGGCGCGACCACTGTGACCTCCGGCACGTTGGCGCTGGGTTCCAGCGCTTCCCTGGGCAACACCGCCATCGCGGTCGCGCCGGGCGCGACGTTCGCTCCCGTGCCGAGTTCCAGCGCCGGTTCTTCCGGAGCGGGCTCCGCGGGAGCTTCGCTGGTTCTGAACGGCGCTACCTTCGATATGACAGCCACTTCTGGAGTCGGCGTGTTCGCGTTGAACCAGCAAAGCGGGTTTGGCGGACCGGCGCTCTCCGGTTCGGATTCAACCTTTAAATTCAATGTGAATGTCGCCGGGGCAAGCCAATTGTCCGTTAGCGGTTCGGCGACCTTTGCCGGGGCCAATACAATTTCGATTGCCGCGCTGGGCGGTCTCAACCCGGCGACCTATGATTTGATCACCGCGGCCGGCGGATTGAGCGGCGGCGGTTCCTTTACGCTTTCGAATTCCCTATTCGGATTCAACACTCTCTCGCTGGCAACAACGGGAACCTCCGAGCAGTTGGTGGTTGCTGGAAACTCCACTCCGACGCTGGCTTACTGGACCGGCGCCGCCAGTTCGGTCTGGAATGACGCTTCCATGGCGCCGACCAGTAACTGGGCTCTCGTGTCAGGTTCCGATGCGCGGCAGATTCCAGGCGCTGTCACCCAGGTTGTTTTCAATTCGATCCCCGGCGCCCCGACTTCGCTCGGCGGCGCTGTCAGTATCGCGGGGTTAAGCAGCACAGGTAGCTCCGGTGGCACTGTTTACCTCACGGGCGGCGGAGTTCTGACGGTCGGTTCGGGAGGAATTACGGCGGGCGCGGCTGCGGCCGGCTTTAATCTGGCTAATAGCGGGATCATTCTCGGCGGCAACCAGACATGGAGAAACGATTCAGCGGTTCCGCTGACGGTCGCAGCCAACGTCAGCGGCAGCGCATCTCTCACCATTTCCGGCACCGGCGTCGTTGTGTTGACGGGCAGCAATAGCAACGTCGGCGGGACGTCTCTTAACGGCGGAACTGTTCAGGTTAACAGTGCTTACAGCCTTGGCGCTCCAAGCAATGTCGTTACATTCTCGAGTTCCGGCGCCACGGTGCAGCTTACAGGTTCGGCAGGCAGCCTCAGCAGCAGCCGTAATTATGTTTTGAACACACCCGGCACGTTCGACACCAACGGAGCAGGCAACACTCTCGCTCTTTCCGGCGCGATCTCGGGTTCCGGCGACCTGTCAAAGATCGGCGCCGGCGCTTTAATTCTTACCGGGAGCAACAGCTATACCGGTCACACGACAATCACGACGGGCACGTTGCAGGTTGGCGACAGTGTGACCGACGGCTCCATTGCGAGCAGCAGCGGCATCACCAATAACGCGGCGCTGGTCTACAACCTGGTTGGAACGCAATCTTTCGCCGGTGTTATCGACGGATCCGGATCGTTGACCAAGAGCGGCTCGGGCGCACTGGTGCTCGCCGCGACCAACACCTATTCCGGTTCGACGACTATCGGCGGCGGGACATTGCAATTGGGCAACGGCGCAACCACCGGCTTCATAGCAAACAGTAGCGGCATTACCAACAACGGCGTGCTGGCTTTCAATCCCGGTCCGTCCGGGCAGACCCTCACCGGCTTCGCCTTTTCGGGCACCGGGTCGGTCCTGAAAACCGGCGCAAACATGCTGACGATGGTTGGCGACACCGCATACACCGGCGCGACCACCGTCAACGGCGGCGCGCTTATCTTGACCGGCAGCCAGACAGGCAACGGCGCGATGACGGTCACGTCGTCTGGCACGTTGCAAGTGGGCGTTGGCGGAACGAGCGGGGCGGTCGGGTCGGCAACGCTCACCGACCATGGCACGCTCATCTACAATCGCTCAGATGCGGTCACCTTGCCGACAGTGAGCGGGAGCGGGCAGCTCGTTCAGTCGGGGGCGGGAACGCTCAACGTGGCCACCGTCCAAACCTACACCGGTCCGACCACGGTCAACAGCGGCACGCTGTCGATCACGTCTGTCGGTTCGCTCTATGGCGGCACCGCGGCGTCGTCGGGATCGGTGACGATCAATAGCGGCGGCTCAGTCCTTTTCAACCGGAACGATACTTTCGGAAATGCCGGGGCAAGTCCGGCTGGAATGCTCTTCGTCATCAATGCCGGCGGATTGCTGACAAATAACGCGACCATCAACACTCTCGGACCCGTTACGCTCAATGGTGGCACCTTGGAATCGAACGGCGGGTTCTTCGGAACAAGCTTCAGCTTGAGAGGTTCTGTGACCGTGGGTGGAACATCGACTTCGATCATTACCTCCGTGAATCCGGCAGCAGCGAACGCCGGCTTCTATATGAGCAACAATGGCACCACCTTCAATGTGGCGCATGGCGCCTCCGGCACCGATCTGAGTGTGTCAGCGGTGTTGGCGGATGGATGGGCCACGGGCGGGCAGATAATGCGGCCCTCCACTCTGACCAAGAGCGGCGTGGGAGTGATGGCGCTTTCCGCCACCAACACTTACACTGGCGGAACGAGGATCAGCGCCGGGACGTTGCAGGCCGGTTCCGATGCGGCGCTCGGGGCGGCTTATACCGGTGGAATCACCGTTTACATTAACGGCAACGGAACGGGATGGTCTTCCACCACTGCGGCCACGGTTTCCGGCGGCGGCGGTTCTGGGGCGACCGTGGGGGTCAATCTCGGCTTGACGAACAATTCGGTCAGTATTACCGGCGGAAGCGGCTACAGTGTTGGCGACACGTTTAATTTGACCGGCGGCGGCGGCAACTCGGCTGCATGGCGTGTGACCTCGGTGGATGGCGGCGGCGCAATCCTCACCTCGGCGCTATTTGGCACTGGGGTGAACTTTACCGGGCTTCCCACAGGCTATACCAGCACAAGCCTGACTGGCACGGGAGCGGTCCTTCAGGCGTTCGACAACCAGTTCCAGATTCTCGGTTTCAATGTAACCAATCCGGGGTCGGGCTACACCAGCCAGGCGACGGTTTCCTTGAGCGGCGGCGGAACGGGCTCACAGGCCATTACCAACATCAACGGCTTGATGGTGCTCGATGGCGGCACCTTGCAGACGACTGCGGGAGTGACCTCGCCGCGCGCGTTCCAGGTCACCTCCAACAATGGCGCGATCGATACCAATGGCTATTCGAGCAAATTCTCCGGTCCCTTTGGCGGTTCCGGAGTGCTGACCAAGCAAGGCGCCGGCACGCTGGCACTGGCCGGCAGCAACAGCTACAGCGGCGGCACCACAATCAATGGCGGAATACTGGACTTTTCGGGAACGAATTCGATGCCCGCCACGGGAGCTGTGATCGTAAACAGCGGTGGCGGCATTGCGGTCGGCATCGGCGGAACGGGTCAATTTACGACGGGAACCGCGGGTGCGGGAACCATCGGCGGTCTCCTTGGCGGCATCGGCGGTCAGGGTACTGCGGTGACGTGGGCCTCGGGGGTGACGCTGGGGATCGATACCGCCGCCGCCAGCGGAACCTACTCAGGCGTAATCGCCGATATTGGTGGCAATGTCCTCGGCCTCGCCAAGCTCGGCGCCAATACGCTGGCCATCTCCAATGCCAACACCTACTCCGGCCCGACGACAATTAACGCGGGCACCTTGCAGATTGGCAATGGCGGAACAGCGGGGTCGCTCCCGTCCGGTGGCGCCATTAGCGGTTCCACCGGCGCGACGCTCGCCTTCAATCGCAGCAATACGCTCACCCAGGGCGTCGATTTCCCCACCATCAGCGGCGGCCTTGGCGTCCTCCAGTCCGGTTCGGGAGCGACGGTCCTCTCCGGCAATAACAGCTACAGCGGGCTTACTACAGTTTCAGCCGGAACCCTCACGCTTTCCGGCAGTAACAGCGGAGGCGGGGGTGTGACGCTGGCGGGCGGTCAGCTCAACATCAATAACAACTACGCTCTCGGCGCGATGTCCGGGACATTGACGATCGTCAGTGGCACGCTGGATAACACCAGTTCGGGCGACGTTACAGTGGCCAACAACAACCCACAGGTTTGGGCCGGCGATTTCACCTATGCGGGTTCGGCGCACAATCTAAACCTCGGCTCCGGGTTGGTGACGATGGGGACCAGTCGCACGGTGACGGTCAATGCCAATACGCTGACTGAGGGTGGGGGACTCTCCGGTGCGGCTCTTGGGCTCACCAAAGCCGGCGCCGGCACGCTGATGCTCACGGGCAGCAATTCCTACACCGGTGCGACGACGGTGAACGGCGGAACGTTGCAGATCGGCGATGGCACGAACGGTTCGATAGTGGCTTCCAGCCCGGTGACCATTGCCACGGGAGGCGCGTTGACGCTCAATCTGGGCGCCAGCGGGACGTTCTCTAATCCAATCCTCAACTATATCGGAGGGGCGCTGAACGTCATTGGGAGCGGCACGACCACGATTGGGAGCCAGATCAACGGCCCCGGCGTTTTCAATCAAAATGGATCGGGCCTGACGATCCTAAGCGGAAGCGCCTACAATACCTCTTACGGCGCGACCAACATCAATGCCGGCATTCTGGAATTAAGCGGGACCTATACCGGCTACGCCAGCACGATTAACATCGTCAATGACAATGGCCTGGCGTTTGGAGTGGTCGCCGCGAGCATTGGCGGGCTGTCCGGAAGCGGCGCTCTCGCGCTGGTGGCTTCGAGCGGCTCCGGTGTAGCCCTGACCGTCGGAAACAACAACTTCAACTCAACTTACTCCGGCTCGATCTCCGGCAGCAACGGCTCCCTCATCAAATCCGGCTCCGCGACGCAGACGCTCCTCGGCTCAAACAGTTACGGCGGCGCGACTACGATCAACTCGGGTTTTTTGCAGATTGGCAACGGCGGTACAACCGGTTCACTGCCGACCGGCAGCGCCATTAACGGTTCGGCCGGCGGCACCCTTGTATTTAACCGCAGCGACGCGCTGAGTCAGGGCACGGACTTCAGCAACACGATCAGTGGCGGCGTCGGCATCCTTAAGGTCGGAACGAACACCGTTACTCTCTCCGCTTCAAACACCTACACAGGCACGACGACGGCAGCCAGCGGCACTCTTAAGCTGCAAGGCGGAGCGTTTACCACGACACCGCGTGCTTACAGCATTGGTTCGGGAGGCGTGCTGAACCTGGATGGCACTTCCACGTTCCCCATCGGCACCACCACTATTGGCGGCTCAGGGACGCTCATGATCACCAACGGAAATGTGCAAGCAGCCTCTGCGGCCGCCATCTTGAATATGTCGCTCGTTTCGGGCGGTTCGATCGATGTGGAAAGCGGCGCCACTATCACCAATGGCGGTTGGGCGAGGATCAATTGGGCTAATAATCTCGGGGGATTGAACCTTAACGGAGGCACTCTCGAGTTGTGGGATGGCAACACGGTGGTAGTGGACGCCCTGACCGGCAACGGGACGGTGACGCATTCCAGCTATGCGCCGAGTACGAGTTTGCAGGTAGGCGTCAATGGCGGCTCGGGCAGCTTCGGCGGCACGATTACGGAGACCACGGGCCATCAAACGGCATTGATCAAATCCGGCACTGGCGTTCAGGCTCTCACCGGTTTCAACAGTTACACCGGCGCGACGACGATTAAAGCCGGCACGTTGCAGATCGGCAACGGCGGAACAACGGGTTGGATATCGCCCAGCACCGTCGTCACCGGGTCTGCCGGCGGCACGCTCGCCTTTAATCGGAGCAATTCGATTTTCTTCTCCAATAACATCAGCGGCGGAATCGGCCTTCTCCAGAGCGGTTCGGGCACGACAATCGTCTCTGATTCAAACAGTTACAGCGGGGGCACGACGGTGAATAATGGCACATTGCAGCCCGGTAATGCGAACGCGTTGGGCACGGGTGGCTTGACCGTCAACGGCGGCACGCTGGACTTGCATGGGGGCAGCGTGAGCGTCTCGTCCTTCAGTGGTGCGGGCGGAGCAGTCACCAACTCGGTGAGCGGTACGAGCACGCTGACGACAGCCGCAGGCAGCGGCACCGTGACCTATGCGGGCAACATCGCCGATGGAACCGGCTCCGTGGTTCTCACTAATTCCGGAGCCGGCACGCTTATCCTCAGCGGTTCGCTGACCATGACGGGACTTAACGCAAACAGCGGCGTGACGCAATTGACGCACTCCGGATCGATCGGTGCGGTCGACGTTGCCGCTGGGGCCACCGTTTCCATGGTTGCGCACAGCGGCGGCAGCTACAACGTGTTGAATGTCTCGTCGCTGACAATGTCCGGTTTCACATCATCGCTTCTTGGAAGCAACAGCGCGGCCATGGCCGGCGCCGGCTACACGCAGGTAGACGCGTCCAGCCCGAAGAACGCCGGCGTTCTGACCGATACCGGTCGCGCGTTGGCGCAGGCTGCCGCGGCAACCGGCGACGCGGAGCCCGGCGCACCCGATTCGGTTCCGGAGCCGGCCACGCTGGGAATGCTCTTGATGGGAGCTTTCGGGTTGCTCGGATTCCGCAGGCGCCGGGCGAACCGCCAATAACCGGATCGAAGAAAGAGGTGCAACCGCAGATGTCGCCGATGAACGCAGATTCCCGGAGAGTGACACAGGCGTCACGCCTGTGCAGTGCCCCGCTTGTGCATCAACGCCGCGCTTTGGCCGCCTGCAAGTCTGCCAATGATCCTGCCGGAAAAACGGGGCGTTCGGGAGCGGGAATCCGGGGAGCACACGCGCCCTCGCGTGTTGGCGTCGGCGCCCTCGCCGACGCGAACTTTTTTGCGCTGCCGACGCGATCAGCCGCGAAGATGCCTTTGGCGAGGGCGCCAAAGGCCACACGCGAGGGCGCGTGCGCTCCCCGGAAGCTGGCGCGACGCAGGTTCTTGCCCAACAATCACCCTCGCGCTTTGGCGAGGTTAGCTCCTCAGGATGACAGTTTACTGGGGGCCGATCTTCCTGAGGATCGCTAACACTTAAGAAACTTTGGCATGCCGCAGGGCATCCAAACGTTGCGTTATATCAGGTGGGGACCTGATTTGGGGACGCAGCGAAAGCCGCCGGCTTCCCGGCTTTTGGGGACTGGGAAGCGCGGCGTGGCGCCTTCCCGATGAAAATCGGGAAGGCGCTTACTCCATCGCCAGGTCTTCCGGGAGGTCGGGATACCTGAAACTCCCGCAGTCAGCGCCAGTCGCTGAGCGGTTTGAGTGCTTCGTTCGGTACGCCCTGCCGGCCGTCGTCCGTACTCAGCCGAACGGCGATTCGCAAGCTCTTGACCCCGGAATAATGCACGGCCAGAACGCGAACGCCTTTGTTTTCAGCCTGCTTGGGTGGGTGAGGGGATGACGGGAGTGGTTCGGCGGGCAGAATTTCGAACCGACCGCCTGAGTTGGAGAGCAGCTTCGCATGCAATTGCTTGTCCGATTGTTTCAGCACCGCCGATTGGCCGTCGCCGGCAATCTCCACCGTCGCCCGGGTATGCATCAGCCACCATAATTCAGCCGGTTTTTCGGTGTCGACTTGATCTTGCACCAGCACGGTTTCGGCATCGAGCAGACAAATTCCGCGTTCGACTTTGCCGGTTTGCAAACCGTAAGCCGCGCTCAGATCGGCCACGGCAAACGTAGGTTTATCCCCGACGCGAACGATCTTGCACACGGCTCTCGGATCTTGATCCGGCCCGGCGCCCGGGTTGATCAGGAGCGTGTTATGCGCCTCGGCGCGCATCCGGTAATAGCTCCAGCGTTTGCCACCGAAATAGCCGGGGAGATTGTAGTTGTCCGATCCGAAGTCCAGTGCCCATCGGCAGCCCGCGGCGTCCAGCACAAAGGAACCCAGGTCCAGATGACCGTGGTTGACGCTGTTGTTGCCGGCCTTGAATCCCACAAACGTCGCATTTGGCGAGTCCCAGGCAGAACGGGCGGTGAACACCTCCGGTCCGCGAAAATAGCGGTTCAGCGGGCGCGAACCCGTCGCCGGGTTGCGTTGCTGCCAGTCGGCGCCCCAGAGGAAATCGAACGTTGGCTTATCACCAACCGTGGGTTCGAATCCCACTCCTTCCGCCAGTTCCCAAGCGGGAACGGGCATGAATCCAAGGTCCCCAGGCGGCGACGCTGTCAAGACCCCGAAAATCTGCCGATTTTATCGGACACTGTCGTACCCATGGGGAACGGTCGAAAAATGTAGAATTTTAGTAGCGTAGGTGGTAAGGTGTTTGCACCGTGAAGCCTCCAGTCGATTCCCCAAGTCAAAACGACCATCGCCCAACCCGGCGAAAACCTCTTCATCGGGAAAAAAAGAAGGCGATCATCGCCGACCTTCCGGCGGGCATTTCCGTTTGCAAACTCGGCAATGGTTACTTCCGCGTGCGGCTCGGAAAGAAGTTTACGGAGGCGGAGCCAGACGTGAAGGACTTTCAAGAGGTGGAAGGAGACCACGGTGCTCGCAGTTTCGTCGAAAGCCAGATTCGGGACCGGGCGGCGATCCGCGAAATGAAGCTGACGCCAGACCAGTTGGCGGAGGCGAAACGAGCGTTCCGCCGTTTGGGCGAAGATATCAGCCTGGACACGGTGGTGGACTACTACTTTGACTCGGGCCCGGGTGGCCGCGCCGTCAAGAAGATCGAAGACGCCCTCGCTCTCTATGGCCGGCACCACGTTGACGCCGGGAACGACCCGAATTACTGGGCAGCCCAGGAAATCTCGATCAAGCTGCTAATCAACACTACCGCCAATCGCGCACTGGCCTACTTCACCGGCGAACGACTCGCCAAGTGGTTCGCCTCGATGCGGGTTGAAAGACAGTGGGGCGACATCAATACACTCAACTACGTCCGGGACCTTAATATGTTCTTCCGTTTCTGCGTTCGCCGGGAGTTCATTGGCCGAAATCCATTTGAAAGCCCTGCGTTCGACTGGGTGTCAACGCTCCGGAAGAAGCTCAAGAAACGGCTGGATACGGTTGAAGTTTACAAGGTTGAAGAAGCCAGGAAACTCCTCTTGGCGGCGCTCGAGCACCCGGAACTCGACCTGCTCGCTTGGCTCGTGGTCGCCCTATTCCTTGGCGTACGCGTGGAAGAGTTGCCGCGGCTCACATGGGACCGGTTCCGCTGGGAGGAAGGCTGCGTCTCGCTCACCCACGAAATCGTTGCCAAAGGAGGCAGTCCGCGGCACGTTCCATTCACCGATGCCTTTCTATCCTGGATCAAGCGCGTTGCGAATCTGCTTGAGCGCACTGGCCCGATCTGCACGACCGAGGGATTTCGCCGCCGGCGCGATCTGCTTCATGAGTTTGCAAAAGTGAAGAAAAAGCGCAACGGTCTGAGGCACACTTTCGCCTCCCACGACTACGTCTCCCACGGAAGCGCCCAGGCGACCCGTGATAAGCTGGGTCACGAAAAACTGTCCGATGTTCTGTTTAAACACTACGTCGCCCTACTCACCAAGGCCGAAGCGTCGGCCTTCTGGGCGCTCCGGCCTCCAGAACAGCCCCAAGAGGTGTAGGCGACGAAGGACAACATTGGTCACAGGACGTTACAAGCTCCCGAGCAGAGCCATTTGGATCAGTTACACAGGCGTTTTCACAATTTCCTAAGTCCATCCTCCAATCCGAGACCGCAGTTGATCTTCATGACTCCGGTTGCGATGAAGAGCCGCAGATTACGTCGCTGGCCAGTTTCGCAAGAACAAAATCGACCACAAGGCGCAGCTTTCGCTTGCTTACAGGAAACGGATCCCATCTGACAAGAAAGCAGCGCACTGAAACTTTTTTTGTTTTAGCCGATTCGAAGACCTGGCGTACACAAGTGCAGAGTGTATCGATATCGGGTCCGGCGTAGAACCTCAACCCGAGCGGCGAATTAACGGCATGGAAGGTCGATTCGGTCTCGCACGTAAGTTCGAAGGTTCCATCGCAATCTAAATCACTCAGGGGTTCTGGTTGGGGCGCGAGTGGAGAAATGCCACCTACTGCGGCAAGAGCCGCTCTCAATTGCCGTCGCAAGATCGCTCCGTGCAATTTCATTCGCTCCGTGTCCACCACCAGCCCCTGAACCAGCTTCGCTTCGCTCATGCAGGACCTCGCCACAGTGCGCTCGTGTGCAGAATTCAAATCTGGAAGTGCCTCCGAGATTACGCACAAGGCAGTACCGGCATAGGAACATGGCAGAACAGTAATGCTGGAATGCCCAAATTGCCATGCGCCGTGCGCCAGACGAATAATGGAGGAACCTGCGCGAGCGGTTAAGTCGTCAACTAGGCGCAGAAATAGACGGACGCCTTTGAACCGACGGACCGAGTGGGGGGTAATATTAGCGTTGCTGAAGACCGCGCGAATGCAGCGGGCAACGGTGTCGGCTGTCACCCGTGCGATCGGTTTCCCCGATATTCGTCCGAAGACATTCATCTGCTCAAACGCCCGAAGACAGGAAAGCTGGCCTGTGCCAAAAAACGCACTGTCCGCATATCTTGGCAGTGCCGCACTGTCCTTGCGATACTTCACCAGAAAACGCCGGCTTCTCGAATTTCCACCCATTGGCAACGGCGGCGGGACGACGATGGCCTCACCCACCCGCAATCCTCCGTCGAAAATCGCCTCGAAGGCTGAGGCCAACTGAAGTTTCTTGGCCTGGCGCTCAGATCCTTTATCCGTGCTGAACCCGTCCCTAGCCGTTGGCTTGCATCGGGCCAGAACAGACGGGATCCGTGCAATCGCGCTTTCCATTTCCTGACAAGATGGCAAGCGAGTAGGCTCTGAAACCCGAAGCCATCCTTTCCGCTTGCTGACTTCAAACGCCCGCCGGGCGATGTCGTTATCTCCTTTCGGTCGCCCCTCACCAACTCTTTCGAAATAGCATCTTTCCCAATTATGGAAAGCATCGTAACAGGGCAGAAAGCCGCGGTCATAAAATTGCCGTGACAGCGCCTGAGCGATCTCATCCAAGTCATGGCATCCGCATTTTAGAATGTGTTTCACCCACCGGTCGCGTTCCCTCGATTTCGGGACCGCATGAACCTCCCAAGGTTCCACCCATGGACTTCCATCAAACCGGATTAGTGGACCTGAAATTCCCATCTCCCGAAGGGAGTCCGCTACAGAAACATGATTCAAACCTGTCGAAAGACAGCATGTCGCCCCCAAGACTGCCCCAGCATGCGTCATCCGACATCGGTGTGCCGTGACCCTTGTCAAAAGGCGAACGGCTTCCTCAGCCGAGAGTCTATGCCGAAAGCCCGCGTGCCGAAGGGCGCAGTTGACGATCTTTCCAAGATCGGCTGGTTCCACTCCGGTGATTGGGGTCAGATCCAACGCGCCGTGTCTTCGGTGCCGCAAATAATCGCGATGCCTCCATAAGAAATAGCCATTAATCGAGGCCGCTGCTCCAAGTGCGCCGGTCAACGCGATTGGGAACAAGGAAAGTCCTCCAGCGTCTTGAGAATGCATCGGACACAGAAAAATCCAACGGTCGGTTCCATGGGGAAGGACAAAGTTCCCACAGCGAATGTAGGCGGAGTATTCCAATACATGCGACAAAGGCATGCCGGATTCCAGCGATAGGGCAACCAAGACCGCTGCTGAATTTCGAGGAGACGCGGCTCCAAGGGTTATGAATTGACGCCTTAACCCGTGAAGCAGAAGACTGCCGACATGATCTTCAGGAAGAGATAAGGGCGCGGGGCCGGACGCCAGCGACGGCTGAACAAAAGAGCTTGTATGGAAGCGATCAAACCAGTCGCAACCAGGCTCGCGGACCGTTCGGAGCGAAGGAAGCGCCCGTAGTTTCAAAGCAAGTTCTTCTGCTGCTTTTGAAAGTCCGCCGATGGAGAGTGCCACTTCGATGGCTGAGGCCGCAGCGCAAAAGATGCTCCACCCAGTTGACGGTACCGCACACGACTGTGGGGCGAGCCCTCCGGAATTGTGACCTACGAGAAAATCGATCACAAGCGCAGGAGTGCCCCGCTCAATTAGAAAATTGATTAGCGCATTGCGATCCGGTTGCAAAGGGAAACGAGAATCAAGGGGGATTCTTGCCGCTGGAAGACCGCACTCGTGGGAAGGCAGCCATTCCTCTCCAGTATGATATAGCAGAGCGGGACTATCGCCGAAGAGCCGGGAGCATTCTTGGAAAACTGCCCAAAGGACCGGCGGACAAGGGATCGTGTGGTACTGGCCTGGGATCCACGGCTTATCCGCAAAGACAAGATGCGGCATTGGAAGCTGGCGCATCATATGAGCCGGGTTAGGATGAATACGGCTCCGACGCTTACCGAACAACAGAAGTAGCCGCTCAACGCAGGCGATAATTTCTGAAGGTGTAGCGGCGGATTTCACCGCAAGCGAGAAGGCGGCTGCAGCGTCCGAAAACGACCCAGATGGCGTTCCGTGCAGAACCAGCGGTTGCGGGGATGCCATGCTCCACTCCACGCCTTTGATGCCAAGGAGGTTGATTACTTCTCGCCCGACTTGGCCGAGGGCGGACGCGAGTTTCTCTCCTGAAACGGCGAGGTATGCGCAGCGGGCTCGGCTGCCGCAGAGAGGGTGCCCGCGTAACAAGGAAAGGACAGAGGCTTCCATTCCGCACTTTTCGAATGCCACAAAGTCGAATGTCCAAATGAAAGTCTTCTGGCGGGAGGTGATTCCGGTCTGCGATGCATCGACAAGACGTTGAAGCCAGTTCTCAAATCGAAGGTGAAAGTCATTCCCAAACTGGGTTGCCAGATCCTGGCCGCACGAAAAGTCCAACCCAAGGTTTGAAAGCAATGCGGAAACTTGTCCCGGCAATTCCACCGCGAACTCGGAGCAGCGAAATGCATCACCTCCTGGATAAAAGGAACTGCCGACGAAGCGGACCATGCAGGTGGGAGTAATAAATCCTGGGCGGTCTTTTCGTGAAGCACTGCCGACGCCTAGTGCGAGAGCATCCCGATGATGTAAACCAAACAGGGCTTCTAACACCACGAGCAGGTAACACCGCCTCTCGTCCAAGTATTTCGATTGTGGAGAAGTGAAAAAGCGAGACAAGCACATCGAGAGAATCGGCCTTAGATGATCGGCGGGATGATTCTGTATGAGCGCTCCAGCGAAGGAGCATTCAGGTATAGGTTCCACGCTGGTCCGTTGGGGAGAAGGGTCAGGAACAATTGGACGCCCCGCAAGAAGCCGCTCAATTTGCCTCAAGAATGTTGTGATCGTTGTGATGCTTCGCTTCCGCATCACGGAATCCGGCAAGCTGGTTTGATCCGGCAACTCACAACGTTCGAGCAAGTAATGCGCCAGACATTCCAAGTCGGTGAAGGCTGGATCGCTCGCAACCAAGTAGAAGAAACGCTTCGCCACCAGGCAGGCAGTTTGCCGGTTGGAACCGTCCTTCCACAATCCGAAATCCGCCTGATTTCGAACTGAATTCAACAAGGTGCCGGCAAGATTGCCCAATGCCATGTTGCCACAAATCCAGCCCTCACAGCCTCTCAGCCAGTCAAGTAGCCTGCAGAATGGGGTCTCGGCTATCGACCGCTCCCCCGATTTCAGTTCCTCAGCGATCACTGAAGACACAGAGGCAGGGATCGGTACGCCGTTTTGCAACAAGAATGCTGCGGCTGCCTGAATCCGAACAGAAAACGGATTGCCAATGGACATAAGATATTCGCGTTCTTTTGCGGTCAAATCAAAGTATCCCCGCGAGGGCGGATTTCTGTATCGTTTTAAGGTGAGCTTTGCAAGCGGGTTTGTCGGAACCGCCGAAGGGCGGCGCAGCCGCCTTTCAGCCGCAGGATGCACATGTTCCCCGTAGAGGAAGGATTGGGGGAACTGTAGCTCCCCAAGTTTGAAAGCTTCATCCCCGCTTTGACGGCCTCGGCTTTATATGGTTCTTTCCGACGCTGGGCGTCCCGCCGCTGGCTGATGAGTGGCAGGCGGCCATCCACGAGCGCTGTTACCACTTGGCCGCAAGGGTCGCCCAGCAGCGCGGTTGCCGTCCACCCACTGTCGGCACCGCCTCGCCGCCACTCTTGCGCGAGTAACCGAGTTACACCTGAAACACCCGCCCTTGGCGCTGCCGCTTGCCCTCGCAGTCACATCGGCGCTCCCAGGCTGAAGTTTATCTGCGTTCCTCGCCGAACACTCCATTCACCATACCCGCCGCCGCTCGCTCACCTTGAGCTTTGCCATGAAACGCTTTACCGACTGATAGGAACTGCCGAACGCACTTTCCTCCACCATCTCCTTATAAATGCGCTGGGCGCTCAGCCCCCCCTCTTTGGAGCGGATGACATCGGTGAAAGGATCGCAGAGAGTCTTGCAGCCCGAATCCTTGCCGAAGCACTCGACGCTCGCCCCCTTGTCTTTTCGGACGGGCTAAGCGGCTCCGTCCCGGCGGTCGAAATGCCGGAACACTTTGGCCGACCGGCAAGAGCTATTGCGTACGGTTGGGCAACTTGGATTGCAATTCAGCCACGCGGTGCTGTGCAGCCTTGCGGGACGCCCTGAGCCATTCAATGCGGAACGCACGCATGCGGGATACAATTTGGCCCACTTTTATGATCGTAGCGAGCAAGCTGGTCCCTCCGTAACGGAGAAAATCAGAAATCAGCATCTCAAGGGCATCAATGATGTCCTCAGGCAGAATCTCCTGCAGTTGGGTGACGTTCTTCAGCACGCTCACCCTGCCACGCCCTAGATATCGTTCTTCTTTTTCCCGCTTGTCACGTCGGTTCGTTTCGGGGCTACTCGGCCGACTGACCCCAACCAGCAAGTCGCGAACCTGCGCAACGCGGCTGTTATCGTCGAGTTTGCGCCGTTTCGCCTTTTTGTAGGGCTTATTCCGAAGCTTGGGCTCTTCACTTTCATCAAAAGCCTCGCGTCCATCCTGCAATTCCACTGCATCGGTCAGATAGCGTGCGCGTGTGTTGTCCATGAAGACATCTTTGCCATCCTCGTTCACCGTGCCGTCGTAATCCGAACGTTCCTCTTCGCCTTCGCCTTCGCAGCGGATGCGGAAATCCCCGGAAATCGGAATTTTGTCCCATTCGGGGGGCGCGATGATGATCGCTTCGGGTTCGGGAGGGGGGGCCAAGTCCTTCCGATCAGAAGGGCGGGTAGCGGGTTTCTGGCGAACGCGCGGTTGCTTTTTGGCACGCCCAAACAGAACGCGGACTTTCCGGAACTCGCGCCGCAGGGCGCTATCCGCGGCAATGGAGTCGCAGTATTCCCGGTGCGTCAGCTTTCGAATGGCCTCAGCTTCGCGAAACAATTTATTAAACAGATCGGTAACGGTATTCATAATGTCCTCCTTGGCGCGGTAAATGAGCGTAAGCGCACTCTCCGGCTGGAGTATATTGGTCGGGTGGAGCAATTACCGAATTGGTGCAAGGTTTATTTCACTCTGAATTGCCCCTTTTCGGTGAACAGACTCCGGTCTTTGCTCCGGGGGGATCTCCTGCCGCCAAAGGATTGAGAACGCAGGAACCTCCTTATATTGACTTCTGCACATGTTCTTCTACGGAGGAACCACCCCGGTGATAACCGGGAAATGAGTGAAATTCTTGACTGAAAACTGGCAGATGCTGCCTTCGTGGCGAACGCCATGGAAACGGGACCGGCTACCACAGGTCAATCTGTCCTGCTCCGACCTGTTACCGATCAAATGGATTGCTGAATTCTTCAGGACAGCGTAAAGAGCGCTTCACCCGCAGGATGGCAAAAGACGGTGCGCGCGGCGGCGGGAAAAGCGGAGAAATTGGCCGGTTTGAAAAGCGGATGGCAAAAGGGGGGCATATTTTGGCGGCGGACGCAAAAGGTTAGGCGGCGGATTACGGTTCCACGCGGTCTTTCATGCGGTAGCTCCTGCCCTCGATGACGACGGTCTCGGAGTGGTGCAGGAGGCGGTCGAGCACGGCGGCGGTGATGGTGGAGTCGCCGTTGAAGATGGAGGACCAGTCCTTGAAGGCTTTGTTGGTGGTCAGGACGATGGAGCCGCGTTCGTAGCGTTGGCTGATGACCTGGAAGAGGAGGTCGGCGCCACGCTGGTCGATGGGCAGGTAGCCGACCTCATCGAGCAGCAGGAGCGCCGGGGTGAGGTAGCGACGCAGGGCGCTCTTGAGTTGGCCGGCGTGTTGCGCGGCGCTCAGGGTGTTGATGACGTCGATGGCGTTGGCAAAGAGGACGGTGTGTCCGCGCTGGCAGGCGGCGTAGCCGAGCGCGGCGGTGAGGTGCGACTTCCCAAGCCCGACTTGGCCAAGGAAAATGGCGTTGGCTTTCTTCTCGATGAAGTCGAGCCGGAAGAGTTCCTGGATTTGGAGCCGGTCGATGCGGGCGGGCCAGTCCCAGCGGAAGGTGTCGAGGGTCTTGATGACGGGGAATCGGGCGGCTTTGATGCGGCGCGCGACGGAGCGGTCGCTGCGCGCGGCGGCTTCGCCCTCGACGACCCGAGTAAAATAGTCGAGATGCGCCCAGTGCTTGGCGGCGGCCTCGCAGGCCAGCGCGCGGCAGTGTTCCTTGGCGAAGGGCAGTTGCAGGTAGTCGAGATGGCGGTCGAGCAGAAGATCGGATTGGAGCGGTTGTTTCATAGCGGATGTTGCGGCGGGTGATTAACTGTGTTGGCTGTGTTGGCTGTGTTGGCGGAGGGCGGGTCGTAAATGGAGAGGTCGGCCCGGGGCAGTTCGAGGTCGAGCAGGTCCGCGCGCCGGGTGAGGTGGAGCGGGCTGGGCTGCGGGGCAAAGCGTTCGCGCTGTTCGAGCAGGTTGGCGATGTAGTCGCTGCTGAAAGCTTGGAATTCGAAGGCGTCGGCGAGGGCCCGTGCCACTTTTTCGCGCCCGTAGGCTTCGGCCAGGGCGAGGATTTTGGCGATGTGCTGGCGCGGGTTGAAGCGGCGTTCCTGCAGAGCGAGGGCGTATTGCTCGGCGTGCGGGCTCAGGGCATGAAAGCTCATGAGGACCTTGGCGTCGCGGCCCTTGCGGCGCCGCTCCAGGAGTTCCTTGACGTGGTCGGGGTCTTCGAAGTCCTGATGCCTGTCATAGCACCGGGTATGCTTGGCGACGAGTTTGTCCTCATGGTAGACGCACAGCCGCTCGGCGAAGATTTTGAGGGTCAACTGCTGGGACGCGTAGAGGCTGGGCACGGAGTAACGGTTGGTATCGAAGACGACCCGGCAGCGGTTGGTGACGCGCACGGTGCGGGCGATGCCGGTGTCCGGCGCCAGGGGCGTGAGCGCCCGCAGTTGCCGCTTTTCAAGCGCGAAGAGTTCGGCGGGCTGCTTGCGCGTTTCGCCGTGGATGCGCACGTTGGCCACGGAGTCCATCCACTGGCGCGCGCCGGCGTTGAGGGCGCCAAGGCTGCCGGGCAGTTCCAGGCCGGCCAGGAAGTTCTTCTTGATGTAGCCCACGCCGTTTTCCACGCGCCCTTTTTCGTTCGCCTTTCGCACGTTGCAGGCGCGCGGCTCGAAGCCGTAATGGGCGGCGAAGTCGAGGTAGCGCGGATTAAAGGTGGCCTTGTCGCCGTGGGGATGGTGGAGCACGGCGCTCTTGAGATTATCGACGTTTTGTTCCCGGACGAAATATGTGGCCAACTTCGAGGGCGACTCGAAAATCGGGCAAATACTGTGTGTGTTCGGTCACATAATTTTCTACAGGGTCTTGAGCCATTTCAGCAGTTCCGCGTCTTCCCGCCAGACGGGCTTGCGGAGGGATGCCTCCGAAGAAGCAAAAGCCGGTGGTTGGCACGCCTGCAAAGCAGCCTGTTTCATTCGAAGGGTGATCTCGGCGTAGCGATTGGTCGTTTCCAGATTCACATGTCCCAACCAGCCCCGGATTACGTTTGCCTCCACGCCCGCTTCCAGAAGGTGGACGGCGGACGTGTGGCGAAAGGTATGCGGGGAGATTCGCCGACGGGACTCGTCCGATTTCAGCAACGATCGCGTGTGGCGGTGGACGATTTTGTAAATGCCAAACCGAGTCAGGGCTTGGCCCCGCAGCGAGGTAAAGACCGCCCGCTCTGGATTCGTCTCCTTCTGGTCGGCAACCAGTTGCGTGAGCAAGGTCACAGTCTCCTTCCACAACGGACAGACGCGCCATTTGTCCCCTTTCCCGTGGAGTTGAACCCGAGGTTGGCCTTCGAGTTCGAGGTTCTTGTAGCGGAGATCAGCAACTTCCTGAACCCGCGCTCCAGTGTTGTAAAGGAACAGCAAGAGCGCTCGGTCGCGTAAGGCGAATGAACCTTGAGTCGGCAGCGAGGTGAACAGGGACTGCACTTCGTCCCGCTCCAAGAAGAACGTTTCCGCAGGTGCAGTCCGCTTGGTGGGAACGGCAGCGACACTCTGGGCTTCCTTGAGCATCTCGGGAACGCGCCGCGCCAGGTAATCAAAAAACCCGCGGAGTGCGGCCAACCGCTGATTGCGGGTTCGCACTTGGTTGTGGCGATCGGTTTCCAACCCCTGGAGGAAGGCCAACACCTGAGCACCGGTCAGGTCAGCCAGGGTGAGTCGGCTGATCTTGCGCCCGGTCTTCTCCGCCAGGAACAGCAGAAAGATTCTTACGCTGTCCCGATAACTTTTCAGAGAACTGGGTCGCAACCCTCTCTGGCATTTGAGGTGGTCTTCAAAGAAGCTGTAGAGGAGCGGACCTAAATCAGTATTCACAGTGCCACCTCCTTGATCAACGGGGCGGCGAAGTGGTTGAAGCGCTGATTGGCTGCTTCCAACAACTCGGCCGTGATGGTGAGATAAATGGCGGTTGATGCAGGATGCACATGCCCCATAAACGTGGACAGATCCCACAAGCGTTGCTGTGGATTGATGCCCGAACGCTACCACCGCAGCAACGTGCCGACGGCAAAGGAATGACGCAGGCAGTGCAGGCGTGGCGGCATGGCGCCCGCCAGAACCTTCAGCCCCAGCCGGGGCCAGAGCGCGTGGAAAGTCTGGCTGATCGTGCCGGGATGGATCGGGTTGGATCTGTCTGGACCGAAAGAGAACAGTGGCATGGTCGGAGCCAAGGCACCTGCGTCCTCGGTCTGCTGCTGCAAATAGTCGCGCAGTCGCGCTCCGAGCTTGGGACCAAAAGGCACCAATCGGCTCTTGAGGAATTTGGTTTCCCGAATGACCAACAGATTGCGCTCCAGATCCACATCCTGACGACAAAGCCGGGCGGCCTCTCCCACCCGCAAGCCCAGCCCATACATCAGGGCAAAGATCAGGGAATAAATCCGGCCCCGGTTTCGTCCGTTGTTATTGTCCGGCAATTCGGCGGCCAGCTTCAGCAAGTGCTGAGCTTGGATACGATCGAAAATAAACGTCACCTGGGTCGCGGTGGTATGTCGGGGTCGGCTTTGAACCGGTGATTGCGACGAGCGCTGCTGCCGCATCAACCACTTGAACAGACGTCGGACCACGCTTAAAAGATGGTTGTAACTTCGGGGTCGGCTCCGCGGACGCGAGGCCAAGAATCCGTCCAGCACCGCCGGCGTGATCTCGGTGACGGTGACGATCTTCTTTTCCACCAAGTAACGGTCAAAGAGATGCAACGCGCGCTCTTCGTTAATGAACCGTTTGCCTAACGCGCGTTGATGTCCAAGAAAGTCAGTCATCTCAGTAGCCAACACACTTTGAAACTGGATTGGACTCTTGTTCATAGAACCTCCTCTCCGTCACCCAGTGCGACTTCACGCAGATTCTCGACCGAGACTTTCGCGTAGATGGAGGTTGATTCGGGCGTTCCGTGGCCGACGTAATCCCCAATCGTTTTCAATGAAAAATGAGCGTCAATCAACCGCTGCACACAAGCATGCCTCAGGGTGTGTGAACCGGGACGCGGCACTGTCACGCCCGCTTTATGCAGATAGTAGCTGGCTCGGCAGGAAACCCCGCTGGCAGTCATGGGAAGCCACGGCGCAAGCACGCGATAGAAAAGACGCCGGTCAGCCCTTTGCGGGCGACCGTGCTTGAGATAATCCACGATGGCCTCTCCGACGATGGGAGATAAGGGATAGGCGGTGGAATGTCCGGCCTTGCGTTCCGGAACCCGGAGTCGCTCGCGTTCCCAGTCAATGTCATCCAAGGTCAGTGCCGCCACTTCGCGACCCCGCAGCCCATAGGTCACTAACAGCAGCAAGATCGCGTAATCGCGCTTGCCCACAGCGCTGCGCCGATCGACGCCCGCCAGCATGCGCTCTACTTCCGCCCAAGAGATGGACCGTGGAATACTGGACAGGCGATACTGCCTTGGGCCTTCAATACTCGGGCCAAGATCTTGCGGAACCAGTTTTTCACGGTAGAGATAACGCAGGAACACGCGCAAAACGCCGCAAAGACTGCTCAACATCGACATTCCCCAACCCTCGCTACGCGTGGTGACAAAGGCGCTCAGAATGGTAGGCGAAAGTTCTTTCACCGAATCCGCTTTGATCTCGTGAAGGTAAACTTCCAAGTGGCGCAGGCAGTGCCGATAACTCAACAATGTGGCGGGACGCAGCCCTCGTTCCTCACGCAGATGAGCCAGGAATCCCGGCGCTTGATCGGTGAAGGGGAAGGGACGGCCTCGCCCGCTCCCGGAAAAATCGGGCAGAAGGAGCCGCAGCATCTGTTCGATCGGGCTACGCACCGTGCTGGCGACACTCTTTCGTGCCCGCTCCGTCCGGCAGTTTCCACTACGCGCACGAACCCAATCCTCGACGAAGCCCTGCACATGCGGCGGAAGATCCAACCAAGTCTTGGCGCCTCGCGTCTGCGCATAAGCTCCAAAACGGAGGAGCAACGGAACACGGCGGAATACATTGCGAGCGGCGTAGCCTTGGTCATGCAACCAGGTGACATAGCGCTCAATCGGTTCACCAAACCAGTGGGCTCGGATGCGATCAATCGTTTGTGGTTTTGAATAGTAGTTCTCTATCATGGCAATTTCCTTTCAGGGACCAAGGAAAGGGAAACTGCCGGGGGCTGCAGCAAGATTATTATGTGCCGTGCTGCCGGGTTCGGTTCCTGAGCATCAGATATTTCAGACGGTCAGGGCACATATTTCGTCCGGGAACAAAACGTCGATTATGTTCCTGGGAACATAATCGACGAGCACGACGGCCGGGACGCCACCGAAAAACTCGAAGGCGTTTTGGTGGGCGGCAAGGAAATGTTCGGTCGCTTCGCCGAGGGTGAACTCGACATAGATCATGCGGCTGTGCGCGAGCACCATGACGAAAAAGGAGAGCCGCCGGGTGGTGGAGCCGATGGTCATGTTTCCGGCGTAGCCCCAATCGACCTGAGCGCATTCGCCGGGGGCGAAGGCGAGGGTCAGGAAGGCGGGGTTGCGCACGGGGCGGACCCTGCGCACGTATTCTTTAAGAATGCTGAAGCCGCCTGTGTAACCAGCCTCATCGCGCAGCCGCTGCAGGATCTGGGTGGCGCTGTAGGGATGGGTTTCGAGCCAGCGCAAGATGAGCGGCTTGTGCGGGTCGAGCTTGCTCGGGCGCGGACGCTTGAGGCGGCGCTGCGGGTAGCTCTTGAGGCACGCCCATTTGGCCACCGTCTCGGCGCGCAGATGCAATTCCCGGGCGATCTGGGAAAAAGAGAGCCCGCGTTCGCAGTAGTATTGCCGGATTTTGCTGTAGAGATCGTAGGAGATCACGGCTGCGGCCCTCCCTTGGCGGCGAGCATCTGGAGGAGGATGGAGCCGACCGCCAGCGACTCCCCGCAGCGGCGCCCTTCCATGGAAGTGGTCGTCGGAGGGACCGGGAGGAGGCCCCCGGAGCCGCCTTCCCCACCTTGGGGCAGGCTCAAGACCTGGTAGAGCGGCGCTTCGTAGGCGATGAGGCCGGTTTGCAGCAACCGCCTGCGGGCCTCGTGCAACTCGGCCTGGCTCATGGCGAGCAAACCGGCGGTGGTACGGTCGGAGTAATAACTCAAGCCCTCCGCATCGGCCACCGTTAGCAGCAAAAGGTAAAGGGCCAGCGCATGCGGGCCGCATCGGGCGCAGTGGCCCTCGCGCACCAGGCGCTGGTCGATCCAACTAAAGCGGCGAGGCACGTGCCGCAGCCGCTCGGGGCAAAGAATTCGTTTGGTTTTCATAGGCAGGAAATGACGACACCTCGGCGGGTGTGAAGCCGAGGATGTCCTGCCCTTTTCGTATCAAAACTCGGCTGGCGGCGGTGATGTCCTCTTGTAACACCGAGCCGGTCATTGTGGAGATAAGTCCCACAACCAGAGCGACTTGCAGCGGGAAGACATCTTGTAACGCATGAGAGATCTCTGGCGTCGTAACCTGCTGAGGCTGAGGCGCTTGCGCCGTGCAGTCATCTTGTAACGGTTTCGGCGGCGGAGGGGCCTTCTTGCGGGCATACCCCGGATGGGCCGCCCGCCACTCCTGGACGCGCCGGGAATTTTCCGGTCCGCGGAAGTAATTTCGGTTGGCCGGTTTGGCCAGCCAGCGGCGCTGGCTTTGGCGCTTGCTCTCCTTCTGGCAAGCGGGTTCGGAGCAATAACATTGGTGGCGCAAATTGCGCCGGTCCGGGACGTGGAACGCCTTGCAACACAGGCACTTTCGTTTGGCGGGAGGCTTCATTGGCAGACTCGGAAATCGAGTCGGCTTTAAGCAAAAAAAACCACCGTGGCGCTGAAGAAATCAGGCCGGAAGAAGACGAAGAAAACTGAAGAAGAAAAGAAGAGCGCTGTGTCTGAAGCGGAGGAAGAAGATCCACGCGCCCCCTCCGGTTTTCAAACCGCCCAGATTATCCGGTTTTTAAAACGCCGCTGGCAAAGGGCTATCCGAACGGGTCCGTATCTTTCGCGCATATGATCCCTGCTCAGAAAGGCGACAAAATCAACCTCAGTTTGGAGGAAGCGACGGCACGCGCGGAGACATGGAGGTGCCTGAATCAGGCCGGAGCGCCCCTGTATTGGTGCCCGTGGTCCATCGATGCAGCCCTAAATAGTACCAGCGCAAATCGCCCTATCACTATTAAAGCGATCGCGCATTCGATCGCCGCCGATCCCGAAGCTCTGTTAGCGTCTCTTCACGGTTCGATTGAATCCAGCCCGTTTTGGATCTCGACCGTGAGGCGGATGGCTGCCAAGGAAACAGCCCTGTTTCGGAACCACTTCCCACAGTTGTTGCATGACGCTCAGGAAATGATCTGGTCGGAGGCGATTCGCGCGGTTGCCACGTATGTTCCGGTCGGCCGCTGCCCGGATGGTTATAGGCCCCACTATTTCTATTACTACCTACGAATCTCCCTGAAACCATCGGCGGCCGCGATTCGCGCCCGCATCGATGAACTCAAGCTCGCCGTGGTCGACGACTTCGAGGAAGAGCTTGCGTTTCGCGATATCCGCTCCGCCGACGATGACTTGCTGGCAAACGAGTGCGGATCGATTCTCGATGCGGCCCTCAATACGATTTGCAAGGCGCCGCCGTACATGCGCGCCTTTCGGCTCTGTATCGAACAGGGATTGACGATTCGCGCCGCCGCGGCCGCTTGCTCGAGGTCCCCGTCGTCATTCCAGCGCGAAGCGGAAAGCCTCGCGGTTGCGCTTCAGAACCATTTCGCCACTGTCCTGGGTCAAAGGCCAAACGCGAAGCCGGACGTTGCAAGCACCTTCAAAGCCATCCGCGATATTTTGATTTGCCGCCAGCCAAAGACAGACGCGGGCCAACCGAGTCGGAGCGCATCGGCACAGGTGTCCCTTGTGTCCCTTGTGTCATAGAGGATCGAAACCGTTGTTCGGCAAAGGGAATCGGCGTGATCAATCCTGCCGGCGAGGCTCCGCCGCTGAGAGCTTCTCCCGCGTGACGGCCAGATCGATTTCCAGTTGCCGGGTTCTCTCATTCGAGTCGATCTGCGCTTTCGCATACTCGGCAATCGTCGCGGCGTGCTCATGCAAAACCGGAACGAGCTTCGCCATCTCACCGCGGGCGGTCAGCAACTCCTCCCTCGATTGGTGCAACTCGGTGCGGAGCGAATCGACTGTGGCAGTGCCTTCTTCAACTCGATGTTGCAACGCGAGATTTTCGATTTCCAAGAGCTTCTGCCCCTCAATAAGTTCGGTCCTCTCTGCGTTGCGCTCCACCGCGATCTGTTCACGTGTTATGCGTACCAGTTCATGAACGGCATCGTTTAGAAACTTAGTCACTCCGGCTGGAATAAGCTCCTGCTGGGTCTTTTCCCTATCACGGGCCTCACGGAGGAATTTCGTGAGGCGAGCCGTTGCGACGCCACCGCCGATCCTCGCCCGCAGGACCTCGATGGTGATCTTCTCTCCAGACTCGTGCAGGGAATCGTAAGCCGCCTGAATCTCCGCGTCACTCGTTAGTCTTGGTCTCATGCATCTGTATTGCGCACTGCCGAACAACTGTCCCACGCGAATTCCGTAAGTTACGGAATGCCCGTTACGTAACAGCCGTGTCTCCGACCACGGTTAGAACAGACACGCCCGCGTGGCCGCCCTCAGGCTTTGCAGAGCCTTCCAATCGCCTCAGTACGGATGTGCTTTCCCAGGCGGGATCGCGCGAACGCAATGTTTTAGGCAAAGTCTTGCGTTCGAAATTGCGCCGGTACCGCCCCCGTATCTTGGCCGTATATGAGAGGTTGCCGCCCGTTAGATGACAGCGAAGTTTCCGCCGCCATTGCCGCAATCGATGGCCCGCACCAGCGCCGGGACAAAGCGCTTTTTCTCGTATGTTTGCGCGCTGGCTTGAGAATCGAAGAAGCCCTTGCGTTAAAGGTTCGCGACGCATGGGACGGAACTCCTCTCCCATACCTGAATCTCCCTCGCCGGATTTGTAAGGGAAAATGGAAGGGCGCCTCCCTGCCGCTTCATAAAGAAGCTGCCGCCGCGATCGCCGATTACCTGTCCATCGAACGACCCGGTGCGTTGCCGGGCGAACCGCTGTTTCTCTCACGAAAGAGGAATAAGATGCAGCCAATGGATCCGTCGGCGGGCTGGCGGAGATTCAAGCGCATTTTCTCGAATGCCGGAATCCGAGGCGGAACGCTCGCTACCCACACCGGAAGAAAGACATTTTGCCGCCGCGTGCATAACTTAACTGGACACGACTTGATCGCAACTGCGGCTGCCATGCGAAGCACGGTGGGGTCTGTGATTTCCTACTTGCAGGCCGACAGCAGTCGCGTCGAATCGGCTATACTCGCATGAGAGATCTGCTGTGCGCAGCAGGACCTCCCAGTGCATTTCATCCCGAAGAAATACCGAAAAGTACCTTTCGGCCAACGGATTCGGTTTCTCCCTTGGTAAGCGTTTGTTTCACTTCAAATCCAGAAACTTTGGGACATCCGGAACATTCTCCGAATATATCCACCAAAGACCAACAGAAAAAATGAAAGCAGTCGTCATTCATCCGAGTTCCTCGTTCCGCACAAGATCGCGTGAAGCGAGTTTTCCCGTGGATCTCATTCTCGATTCAATTCGAGGCGAAGCCCGGCATGCGCCTGAAAGAACTTTTCTGGAAACTCATTCCAGGGGCGGACCGTTGCGGCGAATCCTGTGCAGTGGCAGAACCCAAGCGGTTGCGGCGCGAGGCGTTTGAGAGCGGCAACGGTTTGATTCATTCGCTCCGGGGTGGCCGCTTCCAGATGAAATACCCCCAACCAAGGTGTGAATCCGACTTTCCCCGGCAAGCGCCTGAACCCGGGCGACGATTCCTGAGTGCGCGCAACCGCTGGAAAACCTCAGCGGGTTTCGCGGCGACGCCCTGTTCACCACATGGCTTTTACGAATCGCCACGCACGCGGCGCTCAAAGTCATTCGCAAACGCAAGGGAACGGTTTCCATGGAGAATCTGACCGAAACCGATCACGAGACTGCACCCACTCCGCTTCCGGAGTTCATTGCGGACTGGCGCTACTCCCCCGATGAACTGCTCCGGCAGCGTGAGCTTCAGCGGATGCTGGACGAAGCTCAGGGGCGGCTCCATGAAAAACACCGGATGGTTTTCCTCCTCCGGGTCAAGGAACGGTTTCAAAGTCGGAGTCGTTGACCCAGCCGTGGGGCGCTTATTGTCCGTGCGTGAATTTGTCGTAAAAGCCACGCCCCGGGGAAGCATCGGGATATTCGTCGAACAGGCGACCGTTACCGGACATTCTCGGATCGTCCTGCGCTTTAAGTTCAGAGAAGAGTTGGCGCTGAAACGAGTCCACCGAAACCGTCGCCGCCAGGTTCGTCACGCAATCGGGATCGCGGCGAAGATCGTAGATTTCATCCGCAGGCCGTTTGCCGAAGCAGATCTCCCAGAAATGTTTTTGGACGGGAATGAGTCGCGATTTGAGCACCTCGGTCTTTGTCGGGCTGCCATCGGTATCGGAATAACCGGTTTCCGGATTTCCGCCGGGCCATCGCGTCGGTTCGAAGTTGTGAAGATAGAGCATGTCGTCCTTGACGATCCCGCGGATGGGATAGCCTTCATCGCGCGGTCGTCCGACATCGTTGCGCTCCTTGCCAATGAGAACGTGATCGCGCTCGGGGATCACTCGACCGGATTTTTCCGACGTTAGAATTTCCATGAGACTTCGGCCCGAGGCCGTTTCCATGCCGGTATGATCCCACGCGACGCCGGCGACCTGCATCAAGGTGGGAGCAAAATCGATGAAGCTCACATAATCGTTCACGCGCCGGCCCGGTTTTGCGACGCCTTTCTTCCACATGATTGCGAGCGGCAGGTGATCGGAGTCATAATACGCGTGGCCCTTGTCGTGCGGAAAAGGCATACCGTTGTCGGAGGTGACAACGATCAGCGTGTTGTCGAGCAGACCGCGTTTTTCCAACTCGGCAAGCATCCGCCCCAAGTGCCGGTCGAAATGTTCGACGGCGAAAGCGTAGTCAAGCATATCCTGGCGCACGGTCTCGGTGTCGGGCCAGCACGCTGGAACGCGGTCAATGTCGGATG
>Ga0316218_1001164_pt1 | contig 30286 bp, 30 predicted proteins | sample TBH18003metaG_FD_203634 | JGI IMG/M metagenome (GOLD analysis project Ga0316218, IMG submission 203634) | Freshwater microbial communities from Trout Bog Lake, Wisconsin, USA - TBH18003 | ecosystem: Environmental > Aquatic > Freshwater > Lake > Hypolimnion/Profundal zone | place: USA: Wisconsin...
GGTGACTGAAACAGTGGCGGCGCCGAGCTCCTTGAGGTGCTCGTCCATTGACACCGCGTGGCGGTCGAGCGAGATGCCCGTAGCCGTGCGGATGGCGTTGACGACGTCGGCTTCGGTTACTGAACCGAACAGACGGCCGTTAGCGCCGGCGCGTGAAGCGATGCTCAACGTCTGGGACTCAATGAGGCCCTTCTGAACAATGGCAGCGTCGCGGCTGGCCTGGTCACGAAGGTCACGAGCCTTGCGCATTGAGGCTGCCTGGAGCTCAGTGGCAGCCGAAGCGTTCACTGCAGCACCCGAAGGCAAAAGGAAGTTACGGGCGTACCCTGGCTTGACGTCGATGATGTCGCCGCGACGGCCGATTCCCTTGATGTCGTTACGGAGTAGCACCTTCATTAGTTGGCCTCCTCGGCTGAGTCAGTTGCTTCTGCGAAAGCAGCAACGGCGTTGTCCATCTCTGCACCTTCGAGGACTTCAGCAGCAGTGCTGGCGTCTTCGTACTGTGCAGCGATCTCGGCCTCTGATGGCAAGACGTCGTCGAGCGTGGCCTCTTCACGGTCCTGACGTGGACCACGTGGACCACGGTCGTCGCGTCCACCACGGCCGCCGCGACGCTCGGTCACGGTGCGCTGGGTGTAGGGAAGAAGGGCAAGTTCGCGAGCAGTCTTGATGGCGTCGGTGACGTCACGCTGGTGCTGCTGGCAGTTGCCAGATACCTTGCGGCCACGGATCTTGCCGCGGTCCGAAATGTACTTGCGAAGCTGCGCAAGGTCCTTGTAGTCAACGTAGGCAACGCCGTGCTGACAGAAGGAACAGGGCTTCTTCTTTTGGCCGCGGCGCGTGTCGATCTTCGGCGCGCGCTTTGGCAGGGTGGGGGTATTCTTACGTGGCATTAGAAAGGCTCCTCATCAAAAGCGTAAGTGGATGGTTCATTTGAGCGCGGGGCGGATGCTGGTCGGTCACCCGACGAGAAGTTGCCGCCTTCGGCGCGTGGTGTGCGAGTAACTACTGCGGTGGCCCAACGGAGTGAAGGGGCGATTTCGTCGGCAACGATTTCAAACGCGGAGCGCTTTTCACCGTTTTCGGTCTCCCACGAACGTTGCTCCATGCGACCGTTCACGAGGACACGGGCACCCTTCTGCAATGAGTTCGCTGCATTCTCGGCCATAGGGCCGTAGCACGAGACATCGAAGAACGACGTCTTCTCTTCCCACTCTTGGGTCTGACGGTTCTGCCAACGGCGACTCACTGCGAGTGAAAGACGCAGTGCAGCCTGTCCGGAGTTCAGAAACTTCAGCTCGGGGTCGCGGGTTACATTCCCGACGACGGTGATTGTGTTGTCAGCCATTATTTTCTCCTAGTCGCTTACAGCGTCCGACTTAGGCCTGTGCCGCTACGCGGTTGGTCTTAGGTCGTACATTGCGACGAAGAATCTTGAAGCGGATGACTTCATCTGACAGAGTCAAGATGCGGTCGAGCTCAGCAACAGTCTGACTCTCACCACTGAACTCCACCAAGACGTAGTAACCCTCTTTACGCTTGTTGATCTCGTACGCCAAGGGACGCTTGCCCCAACGGTCGATAGTTCCAGGAGTTCCCTCGTTAGAGCGGATGGTTTCGAGTGCTTTGTCCAAAGCAATCTGGATCGTCTGTGCATCGACATTGACGTCGAACACGATCATGGTTTCATAAGGTCGCATTGACCGGTTCCTTTCCCTCTGGTCCGACTACGTCGGGCTCTGCGGAAAACAGAGCAGGGTTGTTATGTACTTCCCCACTGTTTGTGGGATAGATAACTCTAGTCCAAAAGCCCGTATTTGGCTAGTGGAGCAGGTCTTCGGGGTTCGGATACCCCTCTGATTCGCTTGGAAATGAACCGTTCCGCACCTCGTCGGCGTAGGCCGAGAGCGCTGCCGTAATGACCGAACCAACGTCGGCAAACTGGCGGACAAACTTGGCCGGCGTCCGGTTCCCCAGGCCCAAAATGTCGTGAAATACCAGGACTTGGCCGTCCGTGTCGGGTCCCGCGCCAATACCAATGGTGGGCACGTCGAGGGCCTCGGTGACCCGGGTGCCCACAATGCTCGGCACGCCCTCAATCACGAAAGCGAAGACCCCTTCTTCTTGGAGCAGGAGCGCGTCCTCAATCAGTTGCTTCGCAGCGTCGGCGGTCTTGGCCTGCACCTTAAAGCCACCAAAGGCGAGGACCGACTGGGGCGTGAGACCGAGGTGCCCCATCACGGGGATCTCGGCGTCCAGAATGGCGCGCACGACGTCACGGCGAACGGCCCCACCTTCGAGCTTCACGCTGTTGGCGCCCGCACGAATTAGTTGCGCGGCGTTCAGCACGGCCTCGGCTGGGGTCGTGTGGTAGCTGAGCCAGGGCATGTCCGCGACAATGTGCACGCCGGTCTTGGCGGCCGCGACCGCGCGAACGTGGTGACACATCTCTTCAATCGTGACGTGCAGCGTGTCCTCGTGGCCGAGCACCACGTTCGCCACCGAGTCTCCGACGAGCAAGACGTCGACGCCAGCCTGGGCGCTGAGACGAGCACCGGGTTCGTCGTAGGCGGTGACCATGACGAGTGGGGCGGCGCCAGTGCGACGCTTCCTGGCTCGAAGTTGTGGCGCGGAGAGGCTCACTGGTTAGCTTTCTTTTGGGTCTGGGTACGACGAGCGCGACGTCCACCGGCCACCCACTTACGAGCGAGGTGGTGGAAATTGCAGCCCGTGCAGACCTCCACGGCGTAACACTGCACCGGTTCTTCACGGCGTTCGAGCTTCAGTAGTTCGGCGCGAGTGGTGGGGCACGTGCCACCAGCCGGGAGTCGGGCGCCAAAGACGTAGGTCACTTCCACGAGATCGACTTCGTCGCAGACCGGACAGACGTCCCCGGTCATACGGCCCAGGTTCTTGGCGGCCCGGAGAAGTTCGGGGTGGGCGTCACAGATTTCCTCGCGGCGGATGATGCCGGCTTCGAGGCGAGAAAGGAGGGCGTGACGAACCAGACCAAACTCAACCACGGCCCCGTCGGCCGTACTGGTTCGAAAGCGCTTATCCATTACGCCTGAGACTACAGCCCTTTTTTAGGGCCCAAATCGCACAAACGTCACGTTCGATATATCGAACTGATACTATGTATCGCGTGTTAGACATCGCCATTCTCGGACTGCTCATGGACCGTGACCACCATGGTTACGAGATCCGCACCCAGTTGCGCGACCGCCTGGGCGTATGGGCCAACGTTTCCTTTGGTTCTATCTACCCCGCTTTAGCTCGCCTCGAACGCCACGGTCTGGTGGAAGCGGTGACCCCCATAGAGCCCCGCATGTCCTCACTCTCGACCGGTTCACTCTCGGGCGAACGAGCCTCACTGCGCTCACTTCGCACCTCGACTGGCCTCGGACGTCGTGGCCGCAAGGTCTACCAAATCACCGACAAGGGCCGCCAGGAGTTCGTTCACCTGTTGAGCGATCCCTCGACCATTGATGATGGCAAAAACTTCTCGCTTCGTATGGCTCTCGCCAAGTACCTCACGCCTTCACTGCGCGTAGGACTTCTCGAGCGTCGTCGAGCAGACCTCGTAGAGCGCCTGGCTGAAGTACGGGCCGGTGCGCACAACGAGCAATTGGACACCTACGCGCGCAACGTCATGGAGCACGCGGCTGAGGGTGTTTCGTTGGACCTCGCGTGGATCGACAACTTGTTGTCCGCCGAACGTAGTAACCAGCAAACCTTCGCTCAAGAAGCGAAGTAGGAAAGGAAAGCCATGGAAAAGATTCGTGTGGCAATCGCCGGCGTCGGAAACTGCGCCAGCTCACTTATTCAAGGTGTTACGTACTACAAGGATGCCAAGCCCGGTGACAACGTTCCCGGCCTGATGCACGTTGTTCTAGGTGGCTACCACGTCAGCGACATGGAGTTCGTTGCTGCATTCGACGTTGATGCTTCGAAGGTCGGTAGCGACCTTTCAAAGGCCATCGACGGCGGGCAGAACAACACCATTAAGTTCGCGAACGTACCTGACCTCGGCGTCAGCGTGCTTCGTGGACCAACGATGGACGGTCTCAACAAGTACTACCGCGCCTCAATCGAAGAGTCCCCAGCAGAAGCAGTTGACGTTGCTCAGGCACTGCGCGACGCCAAGGCCGAAGTACTCGTTTCGTACCTCCCCGTAGGTTCCGAAGAAGCTCAGCGCTACTACGCCCAGGCCGCCATCGACGCCGGTTGCGCCTTCGTCAACGCCATCCCCGTGTTCATCGCTTCAGACCCTGTCTGGGCCAAGAAGTTCGCTGACGCGGGCGTGCCAATCATTGGTGACGACATCAAGAGCCAGGTTGGAGCCACCATTGTCCACCGCGTTCTTGCTCGCCTCTTCGAAGACCGTGGTCTTACCCTCGACCACACCTACCAGCTCAACGTTGGTGGAAACATGGACTTCAAGAACATGCTCGACCGCGAGCGTCTCGAGTCAAAGAAGATTTCGAAGACCCAGGCCGTTACCTCACAGCTCGAAATCTCACACATGGAAGCCGACGATGTCCACATCGGACCGAGCGACCACGTGCCATGGTTGAAGGACCGCAAGTGGGCCTACATCCGTCTTGAAGGACGCAACTTCGGTGACGTGCCACTCAACGTGGAACTGAAGCTCGAAGTGTGGGACTCACCAAACTCAGCTGGTGTCATCATCGACGCCGTTCGTTGCGCCAAGGTTGCTCTTGACCGTGGCATTGGTGGACCAGTCATGGGACCATCGGCCTACTTCATGAAGTCGCCACCCGTGCAGTTCCACGACGACATCGCGCACAACATGGTTGAGGCCTTCGCTAACGAAGGTGCCGAAAACCCCGTGTGGCCATAAGTCACTCGTTTGAAGGAGAATCCCCCACCTTCGGGTGGGGGATTTCTTCGTTTTAGGCCTGTTCGCTCCACCATTCGCGAAGGCGTACCTCGGCCTCTTGGGGAGTGATCTCACCCTCGTCGAGACGAATCTCCATCAAGAAGTCGAGCGCTTCACCGACTTTGCGACTTGGTGGAATGCCGAGTAGTTCCATCACCGCGACGCCATCGAGTGCGGGACGAAGACGGTTGAGGTCTTCTTGTTCACGAAGCTCGGCGATGCGTACTTCCAGTTCGTCCATGCGCGCCGACAACGTCGCGGCCTTACGCGCATTTCTGGTCGTGCAGTCACAGCGCGTCAACTCATTGAGTTCATTCAGCAAGTGACCAGCGTCTCGCACGTAGCGCCGAACGGCCTTGTCGGTCCAGCCCAACTTGTAGGTGTGAAAACGAAGGTGCAGGTCAACGAGCATCGAGACGTCGTCAATCAACTCCTGGGAGTACTTGAGCGCAGTCATGCGCTTGCGCGTCATTTTGGCACCCACGACTTCGTGGAAGCGGAACGTGACTCCTTCGTCAGTAATGGCCCGGGTGTTGGGCTTACCAATGTCGTGAAAGAGCGCCGCGAGTCGCAGCGTTAGCTCCGGTGAGGTCTTATCAACCACGGCCCAGGTGTGCTTCAGCACGTCCTTGTGATGGTGGATTGGGTCTTGTTCGAGCTGCAGCTTGGGCAGTTCGGGAAAGAAATGGTCCGCCAGGCCCGTGCGTACTATGAAGTCGAGTCCAATGGACGGCTTCGTCGTCACCATCAAGAGGTTCAGTTCACCGGCGATACGTTCGACCGAGACCTTCTGAATCTTTTCGGCCTTCTTCACCGCCGCTGCTTCGAGCGCGGGGTCAATCGCCATGTCGAAACGGGCCGCGAAGCGAGCGGCGCGCAGCATGCGAAGGGGGTCGTCGTCGAAGAGCACTTCGGGGTCAATGGGCGCACGCAGCACGCGGTCGTGCAGGTCGTTAAAGCCATTGAAGTAGTCAAAGAGGGTCTGAACGCCGGGCGTCTCGAGTGACAACGCAATGACGTCGAGGGCGAGCGCATTAATCGTGAAGTCACGACGACTGAGGTCGTCCTTCAGTGAGTCACCCCACTGCACGGCGGGCTTACGCGAGTGATCAACGTAGGACTCGGAGCGAAACGTGGTGACCTCGGCCTTAAAGCCACCGTCTCGAAGGATGCCGCCAATCGTGCCAAAGGCGCGACCCTGTTCCCAGAGGCCCGTGCAGAGCGGCTTCATTAGTCGCTCAATGTCGTCGGGGCGAGCATTGGTCGTGTAGTCAATCTCAAAATCTTCCTTGTGAGGAAGGCCTAACAAGACGTCGCGCACCGAGCCACCAACGGCGTAGAGGGAGAAGCCCGCCTCGTGAAAGGCGTGGGCCAATGGCGCGGAAAGGCGCGCGAGTTCGCTCAGTCGGTCCTGGACCAGTTCAAATGACGTCACAACCCTTCAACGGTAGTAGGCGACCGAACTGCGCGAGGAACGAAGGTAGCCTTGGTGCAGCATGTTCCACCGATTTACGACCTGGTGGCGGGCGCTCGTCGTCGTACTTCTCAGCCTCGCAACGGTGACGTGGCCATCGGCCGCGTGGGGACAGGCCACGTCCCCTAGCCAGCTTCTGCACCAGGATCCCGTTGCCAGCCTCTCCACGCAGGGCCGCGCGTTCGTCACCGCCCAGTTTTCGGTGCCTTCGAGTCAGGACCACCCCGTCATCGGGGTCACCGTCTTTACTCGCCTGACTGAGTTCTCCCAGGTCCAAGAGGTGCTCTCCGCTAACGACACGCCGCCCATGCTCAGCGTCGTTGCGGCGGGGGCCGCCCACTTTGATCGCTGCGCCAAGCCCAGCAGTCGGGTCATTGCCCTGGAGCTCGACGCCACCGGCGCACCGGCCACTGCCCTGCCGAGCGCCACTTGCTCGCTCGTGTACTTGCGACTGGCGCTTCACTGCGCCCGACTCTCTTGTGAGGGTGTCTACCCGGTCCGCTACTCAGTCGATGGATCAGCCCATCTGTTCTGGTCACTCCTCACCGTGCAGGCCACCACCGTGGCCACGCCTCTCGCGGTGTCCTTTATTGGCAACGTCTCCTCATCGTCGCTCAGCCACTTAACGGCGAGTGTCGCGTCCCTGCGGGCACTGGGTGCGCTGCGCAGTACACCGCTCTCACTCACCGCCGACTACCGAGTCCTTACTGACGTGCGCTCCTCAGAACTCCTCCGCTCGGCCTACGCCAGTGCGCTGCGCAGTCCCCTGCACCAACTGCTCAATGCGCCGCCGGCCAACGTCGACTTCGGAGGTCTCGAGGCTGCCGGATTCGCCAGCCAGGTCACGAACCAGCTCCAGCTCGGCAGTGTGCTCGCGACGTCACTCACTGGTCGCGACCCCACGACACCCGATGTGCTGAGTGGCACCCCGTCTTCGGCGAGTCTGGTCGCCATCACTGAGGCCAACGCCGCCAAGCAGTCAGAAGTCGTTCTTCCCGAAAGCGATCTCGTCACGCCCCCCTCGAGCACACTCACGTGGGGAACACCCTTTCACGTGCCGGGCGTTAACAACCTCACCGCACTAGCGGTGAACGCCCCGCTGTCAAACGTGATTACGACCCCGGGCTTAAGCGACGGCCAACGCACCGCGCTGTTGTTGGGCGCACTGGCCTTCTTGCACTTTGAAGCGCCGAGTGACACCCAACTGCGGAGTGTCGTCATCGAAACACCCGTGGCGGCCCTCACGCCAGCGTTTGTCAATGACTTCTTCCGAGGACTCGCTCACTTCTCGTACGCCACTGCATCACCACTCGCCCCACTGTTCTCCCCCACCTACGTCGCCACCAGCGGCGCTCCCGCCACCCAGGCACTCATCACCCCACCGGTCTCGGTTTGGTCGTCGTCAAACATTGAGTCGCTCAACCAGCTCATTGCCGAAACAACATCGTTCACCAACGCCATTACGTCGCACTCCGTCGCCACCGGACTCCAGATAGCGGTGGCCACTGCCGAAACCGTCGGTTCGCCCACGACACGGCAACAAAAAATTGCCGCCGCCACGAACGCGCTGACGAACCAACTCAACAAGTTCTCCATTGACTCAGGCGCCATTACGTTGGCGGGGAGCGGCACACAACTCCCCATCACCATTCTCTCGAAGGCGCCGTATTCAGTCACGGTGGTGGTGCACCTCGTCACCAACCGTCTGAGTTTCCCTAAGGGTTCTTCCATTGTGACGACCCTGAACTCCTCCACCAAGTCACTCCGTATCCCAACCGCCAAGGCCAGCGGCAGTGACCTCACGCTCCAGGTTGAAGTGACAACGCCCGACGGACTCGTGGTGCTCGCTCGCTCGGCCATCCAGGTGCGCATTGCCGGCACGTCAGTCATTGGCTACCTCCTCTCCTTCGCGTCGCTGCTCGTGTTGGCGGCGTGGTGGCTGCGCACCACCTTCCGGCGCTCGAAGGGTCGACGCGCTCGATGAGCAGTTCACATAACTCACGAGTGCTCTCCATGGCGTCGGGCACCCTGGCCTCGCGGGCTACGGGGTTCCTCCGCATCCTGGTCTTGGCGTACGTGCTCGGTTTTACGCCGATTGCCGACGCGTTCAACCTGGCCAACACCGTCCCTAACATGCTCTTTGACTTGGTGCTCGGTGGCATTGCGAGTGCCACGTTTATTCCGGTCTTCGTTGAACGACTCGCCCTCGACGGCGAGCGAAAGGCGTGGCGGTCTATCTCGAGTGTGATCACCGGCGCGGTGATCGTGTTGTTCGTTGCCTCAGTGCTGGCCTGGTTCTGTGCGCCGTACATCATTGATGGCTTCACGGCCCTCAATCACTCGCATTCGGTGGCGAGGTCGGCCGGACTCGCACACGAGCGCAACCTAGCGACAGCACTGTTGCGGTGGTTCGTTCCACAGATTTTCTTCTACGGCATCATTGGTATTGCAACGGCACTGCTCAATATTCGAAAGCGCTTTGGCGTCGCTTCCTGGGCACCAGTTGCGAACAACGTCATCTGCATCGCGGTGCTGTTCTGGTTTCACCTCGTCGACCCCAGCCCCTCGATCACCACGCTCACCGGTTCGCACTACTTGATGTGGCTGGGTCTGGGCACCACCGCCGGTGTCGCGGTGCAGTTCGTGTGCTTGCTCCCCTCACTCGGACGAAGCGACCTCTGGCGACTACGCCTTCGCATGGACCTCCACGACCCCGCCGTGAAGGCGGTGGCGCGGCTAGGTAGTTGGACGTTGCTCGTGGTGCTCGCCAACCAGGTCTCGCTCTACGTGGTGATCGCCTTCGCCTTCGGCCTCGGTGGCAACGGGCCAGTGAGCGCCTACACCTACGGCTGGACTTTCATGCAGATGCCCTACGCCGTTGTGGTGGTTTCGGTACTGGGTGCACTCACGCCACAACTCGCCGCTCACGCCACCGAAAAGGAGTTTGCGGCACTCAGCCAAAAGCTCCGCATGGGTCTTCGCCAATCGCTCGTCATCATCATTCCCTGCACCATTGTGTTGATGGTCTTGGCCCAGCCCATCGTGTCGATTCTCTTGGAGCACGTGAACGCCTCGCACCACTGGCTCGTGGGCAGTGTGCTCGCCGTCCTGAGTGCGGGCCTTCCAGGCTTCACTGTCTTTCAGCTCTGCGTTCGCGGCCTGCAGGCCATGCAACGAGCACGGGACGTTTTTCTCTTGTACGTGATTCAGAACGGCCTCACCGTCGCGCTCTGCATCATTCTCGGTCGCCACTCACTCTCGGGTCTCGTTGCGAGCATCTCCATTGCGTACACCGTGGCGGCCGTCCTCGCGCTCGCCGTACTCAGTCGTCACCAGGTGTCAATTACCTCGACCTTGTGGTCAGTACACGTCCAGCGCAGCCTGGTGGCTTCGCTCGTGAGTGGCATCTTGATGGCGGTCATCTATTCAGTGCCCACCGCGCACCAGGGGCTCGGCCTCTTGTTCCGGGCGGCGATGGCCGTGATCTTTGGCATCCTGGGCTTTGTCACGGTGGTCTTGCTGCAGACAAAAAACGCACCACGCGCCTAAAAAGGTGCAAGGCTGAATACATCTAGGGGGTAGACGTATGTCTCGAATTCGAATTATCACCGACAGTGCCAGTGACCTACCGGTTGCTGATGAGCAGCGTCTCGCGATCACGGTGGTGCCACTGAGCATCCGTTTTGGCGACGAAGAGTTCACCGACCGCAAGGACCTTACGCCCGAAGAGTTCTGGGCGAAGTGCAAGTCCTCCGCCACGCTCCCCGAAACCGCCGCACCCTCACCGGGCGCCTTCCAGGCGGCCTACGAACAGGCCAAGGCTGACGGTTACGACGGGGCCGTGGTGCTCTGCTTGTCCGCACTCCTTTCCGCGACGCACCAGTCAGCAGTCTTGGCGGCTCAGGCCGTGAGCGACTTTGACGTTCGCGTCATCGACACCAAGGCCGTTTCTATGGCGCAGGGTCTGCTCGTCATCGACACCGCTGAGTTCGCCGCCACGGGCGCGTCGCTCGACGAGGTAGCCGCTCACGCCGAAGCACTAGTTGAGCGCGTCGGCGTTGTTGCGATGCTCGACACCCTGGAACACCTCATTAAGGGTGGTCGCGTTGGTGGCGCTAAGGCCCTTCTCGGTCAGGTGCTCTCTATTAAGCCACTGCTGGAACTGAAAGACGGTGTCGTTAGCGAAGCTGGACGGGCCCGCACGAAGAACAAGGCCCTCGTGGCTCTGGCCGATGAAGCACGAAAGCACGCTCCCCTGCGCCGACTCGCACTGGTGCACGGGGCATCACCCGACATCGATGCACTGAGCGAACTCGCTGCGTCACTCTCGACCGAGTTCCCACTCGTCGTGACCGACATTGGCCCAGTCGTGGGAACGCACGGTGGTCCCGGCATCATCGGTCTTTGCTGGGTACGGGCCTAACGCACTTGGCACTATCGTTCTAGGTGTGAACCAAGAGAACGAAACACAAGGTCACGACCTCGTCGACAAGGCCCTGCACACGTTCGACGGCGTCCTGGACACCGTTCACGACAAGGTTCTTCGCCCGATTCTGCTCGCCGGACGGGCCATTGCCTACGGCTTCATCATTGTGCTCGTCAGCATCGTGATGATCGCCGCACTCGTCATTGGCCTCGTACGGTTCTGCAACGTCTACTTCTTCGCCGGTCACCAGTGGCTGAGCTACGTCGTAGTGGGCGCACTCTCGGTCAGTAGTGGCCTGCTCATCTGGCGACGTCGTCGCCCCGTTCCCCTTAGGAAAAAGTGACCCAACACACACGCGTTCTCATCATTGGCTCGGGCCCCGCTGGCCTCACCGCCGCAATCTACGTCGCCCGCGCACAGCTGAACCCCATTGTCATTGAGGGTGAGCCTTCTTCTACAACCGACCAGCCCGGCGGTCAGCTCATGCTCACCACCGAAGTCGAGAATTTCCCTGGATTTCCCCAGGGAATCACTGGTCCCGAGCTCATGGCCAACATGCGTGAGCAGGCCCTGCGCTTCGGTGCCGACCTGCGCATCACCAAGGTCCAGAAGCTCGACACCACCGTTCGTCCATTCCGCGCCTGGGTCAGCGAAGACGGCGACGAACCGAGCATTACCGCTGACGCCGTCATCTTGGCCACGGGTGCTCGCTCCTTGATGATGGGTGTGCCCGGTGAAGAGCGTCTGCTCAGCCACGGGCTCTCCACCTGCGCGACCTGTGACGGCTTCTTCTTCCGAGGCCAGGACATTGCCGTTATTGGTGGTGGCGACTCCGCCATTGAAGAAGCAACCTTCCTCACTCGCTTCGCATCGAGCGTGACCATTGTCCACCGCCGTGACAGCCTGCGTGCCTCCAAGATCATGCAGGACCGGGCCTTCGCGAACGAAAAGATCAAGTTTGCCTGGAACACGCAGGTCGTCGAAGTTCTCGGTGAGGAGAAGGTCAGCGGCCTTAAGGTGAAGGACACGCAGACTGGTGAGGAGCGCGTGCTCGACGTCACCGGTGTCTTCGTTGCCATTGGCCACGTTCCCAACACCACCCTCGTTCAGGGTCAGGTTGACCTCGAAGAGAATGGCTACGTCCGCACCGGACTCGGTTCGTTCACCAACATTGACGGCCTTTTCGCCGCTGGTGACGTCCAAGACCACGTCTACCGCCAGGCCATCACCTCGGCCGGCTCGGGCTGTGTCGCCGCTATTGACGCCGAACGGTGGCTCGAAGCGCAAGGTCACTGACCACTGGTCGCTAAGGTGGAACCTGCAACGCGACTTTCCTCGCGTCCACTTTGGAGGTAGCCATGAGCGATCAGATCACAACCTTGACCGACGCAACATTCGACGAAGTCATCGGCTCGTCAGACAAGCCCGTCCTTGTTGACTTCTGGGCTGAATGGTGCGGTCCTTGCAAGCAGATTGCCCCCATCCTGGAAGAGCTCGCCGTTGAGCAGGCCGACAAGTTCGCTATTGGCAAGCTCGACGTCGACGTCAACGTCGCTACCGCTACCAAGTTCTCCGTCATGAGCATCCCCACCCTTCTTCTCTTCAAGAACGGTGAAGTTGTTGCTCGTCTCGTTGGCGCTAAGCCCAAGGGCGCGCTGCTCCAAGAGATCACCGCCAACCTCTAAGCACGACACTGAGCACCGACTCTCTTCACGTAGGTTCTTCTGGGGCCCGCGTTTTGGAGCTTCACGAGCGCTTGAGTGCGCTTGGAGAGTTCCAGCTTGACGCGACAGCAGACCTTTTCACTGACGCCACCAAGGCCGTTGTAGAGGCCTTCCAACGCTCCAGAGGCCTTGTTATTACTGGAGAAGTCGACCACCTAACCTGGTCGCGTCTCCTCGAAGCGTCGTGGCAACTTGGTCAGCGTCTCCTCTTTTTGCACCACCCCAACCTTCGTGGTGATGACGTCGCCGAACTCCAAGTGCGACTCGCTCAGATGGGCTTTAACCCGGGGCGTATCGACGGTATCTTTGGGCCACTGAGTGAAGGGGCGCTGCGCGACTTCCAGAGCAACTGTGGCCTCACCCCATCGGGTGAACTCACCATGGAGTCGTACGTTGAGCTCATTCGCCTCTCGTCGGCCAAGGAACCTCGTCGGCTCGTTACGGAAGCTCGGGCCGTCGCTGGCTTCGACGACTTTCGCAGTGGTCCACTCATTCTCTGTGGCGAAGGCGTTCTCTACGACGCTGTCGTCGATGCCACCCGGGACCTGGCGCCCCTGTTACTCGGCGCTCTCTCGCCCGAGGACATTGCTCACCAGGCCAACAGCCTCGGCGCCGCACTGGTGGTGCACTTCAGTTCGTCACTCGACTCCCCCGCGCTGCACCTGCACTACTTCGCCAGCTACCGGTCCCACTCCCAGCGGGGCGAACGAGTGGCCAGTTCCCTCGCCTCGGAACTCTCGCAGATCACCAATGCACCGCGCGTTGAGATTACGGGCATGGCCCTACCGGTTCTCCGTGAAACACGGATGACGACGGTCGCGATTGAACACGGAAACCTGGATAATCAGGGACTTTCCGACATTGCCAGTGCATTTTCTCTGGTTTTTGGCCAAGTTATCCACAGGTAGCGAATTTTCGATACATAGCCTAACGTAGTAAAAGGCCTGAAAATTCAACAAATTCAAGGTTGGAGCAAAGAAACCCACAGGTTCATCCACAACTTGGGGATAACTTCAACCAGAAGGTGAAGTTGAAGGTTGAGACTTATTTCGGCTTAGCGATAGCAATGTAGATGCGTTCGAGGTCATCGAGGTCGGCAAAGTCCACGATGATACGACCATTACGTCCCTTGAGATCGACGTGCACGCGAGTGTCGAGGTAGTCCTCAAGCAGGTTCTCGAGCTCGGCGACGCTGGCGTCCGGAACTGGACGAAGGCGTGGCTGACCACCGATGGGTCGAACGGTCGCTCCCCCAGCGGGGTCGGTCTTGACTTCGGTGGCGGCCTTCGAGATTTCCTCGATGGCCCTGACCGTCAGTTCATTCTTGATTACTCGAGCAACCATGGCGGCCTGCTCGGCGGCATCCGTGAAGGTCAACAGAGCTCGGGCGTGACCGGCGCTGATCTGACCACTGGCCAAGGCAGCCTGACCGGCTTCGCTCAGCTGGAGGAGTCGTAACGTATTCGTAATCTGAGCACGGCTCTTACCGACGCGCTGTGCTACCTGTTCGTGCGTGAGCGAGAACTCGTCAATCAGCTGCTGGTAAGCAGCCGCTTCTTCGAGGGCGTTAAGGTCAACGCGGTGGAGGTTCTCAACAACAGCCTGCTCCAGGCTAAGTCGGTCATTGACGTCATCTTGCACCAGAACGGGAATGACCGTCAGGTTCGCAATCGTTGCAGCGCGCCAGCGGCGCTCACCGGCAATCAGCTCATACGCATCCGCTTCCCCATCAACCGGACGGACGATCAGCGGCTGAAGCACACCCAGCTCGGCGATTGATTTCGCCAAAGCGTCGAGGCTTTCATCATTGAAGGTCTTGCGAGGCTGGAACTGGTTAGGCCGAATGGAGGTAATCGCGACCTTGCGAAGTGGTCCGGCCGGCGCTGGCGCTGCTGCGGCTGGAGTTGCGGCTGAGACAACTACTTCGTCCGCTACAACTTCCTCGCTCGTCTGCGGGGCTTCTGGAATAAGGGCTCCGAGGCCCTTTCCGAGTCCTGGTTTCCTAGCCATTTGCAATCTCCTCTGCTAGAGCACGGTATGCCTTGGCACCCGTTGAAGTTGGGTCAAATACGGTAATTGGCTGGCCAAATGATGGGGCTTCAGCCAAACGAACGGTACGTGGAATCACGGTCTTGCACAGCTCTTCTGGGAAGTGGCGACGAACTTCCGCGGCCACGTCAGAAGACAAGCGGTTGCGCGAGTCGTACATAGTAAGGAGAACCTTGGAAACCTTGAGTGTGGGGTTCAGGTTCTTCTGAACGAGGTCGACGATCCGACGCAACTGGGTAAGACCTTCGAGGGCGTAGAACTCGGTCTGTACTGGCACCATGATGTCAGTGGCCGCCGCGAAGGCATTGATGGTAATGAGGCCGAGCGATGGTGGGCAGTCAATAAAGACGTAGTCGAAGTCGTCACCAAGTGATTCAAGTGCCCGCTTCAGGCGAAGTTCTCGGGAAATTACTGAGGTGAGCTCTTGCTCCACACCAGCCAGGTCCAGGGTTGCTGGTGCAACGAACAAGTTGTTAAAGCCCGTTGGCTCAATAACGTCAACCATAGGAACATCATTGAGAAGAACGTCGTAGACGGAGCGCTCGAACTGGCGTCCGTCAACGCCGAGGCCCGTTGTGGCATTTCCCTGTGGGTCGAGGTCAACAATCAGCACACGCTTGCCAAGTTCAGCTAGCGCAGCGCCAAGTGACGTGGTGGTAGTGGTCTTGCCAACGCCGCCCTTTTGGTTTGCAACCGCAAAAATACGTATTGAGCTGGCGTCAGCCATGGTCCTCTTTCCGACTTAAAAGCACTTCCCGACACTGCGTCGAACCACAGCCATTCAACTAGGTTTTATGCGGTCCGTCAAGTACTACATGTTTCACGTGAAACATCTAGGGCAGAACTTGCGCTGAAATCGCCTTCGGAGGCCAACGACAGGATTTGGCCACGCCGGCTTCAGGCTGCGGCATGTTTCACGTGAAACAGTGCCACTCCTCGCCATCCAAGTGCTCACGATCAGTCAACGCGATTGTGCGCCATTGCTACCTAACCTGAGAACCCCATTGAAGCAAGGCCGCCACTGGGGGAGTAGGTGAGCGATTGCTAGTTCATCAATGTTTCACGTGAAACACTCGACCAGGAACTTCGCCATCAGCGCCATGCGTCCTCAGGGCAGGCGCCAGGGGACGAGATAAACCGTTCACGGTTCATGCCCCCGCGCCTGCAATAAGACCTCTAGTTGTGCAACATGGGGGGAGATGTTTCACGTGAAACATTTACTCCCCAAATGGTGCTACCTACGCTGAACCCCGACTCGTGCTCACGGCATCAGGCGATGGGTTGTCAGATGCCCGTGTGTGCACCGCGGGCAGGGGCTCTTCCAGCGATCGATGTTTCACGTGAAACATCTCAGCGGTCTGCGGACTCATGTCGCAGGCTTCAGACGTACGTCCCCTCCAACGAGCGGGATCTGGGATCGAGAGCTCAGCACCGGTGGAGAGTGGCCGTACTTCAGAGATGTTTCACGTGAAACATCTCTGAAGGTAGAGAGGGGGCCATAGGTGGCTTGGCCGGCTTAGGTTGCCCTGTCGCCTCCGGTTCCCCATGTTTCACGTGAAACACTCCAAGTCTCAGTAAGACGAGACCGGGCGATGTTTCACGTGAAACATCAGAACAAGGGGTTCTTCTTCGGTGTGCCCGAGGGACGTGGGTACTGAGGGGGAGTCGGCTTCGTCTTTTCCAGGATCTGGTAGGCAGCCCCGAAACGAACTCTGCCTCTAGACGTCATGCCCAATTTGCCGAGCCCACTGGGAGGCCAGCGATCCGGCAGGTCATCGTCGGGAGGTTCTGAGACAATGAGGAGTCCGCCAACCTTGAGGAATCGGACCGCGCATTCGGCGGCAACAGCTGGTGGACCAAATGACCGTGCCGTTACCAAATCAAAGGATTCTTCTAGGTCTGACTCACGAGCCAAGTCTTCGGCTCGGGCCGTAATAACCTCAGCCCCAGAAGGCGCTCCCGGCCACTCAAGTACTTCGCGAAGGAAGACCATCCGCTTTTCCATAGAGTCCGTCAAAACGGCCCTACAGCCCCAATGCTCCAGGAGGACCAGGCCAGGAAGTCCGCCACCGCTTCCTAGGTCGAGAAATGAAGTCGGGGGAGTGTCTCGCACTGAATCCCAACACTGAGCAAACCCCTGCGCGTGGACGATGTGTGGCTCCACTGCGTTTGGGCCTAAAAAGCCTAGCGCCCTCGATTTCTCGAGGGCGCTAGATAACCAATTACTATTCACACTTCAATTATGCCGGAGCGACCACCACAAATCGGCGAGGGTCGTCACCTTCTGAACGAGTGACTACTGATGTGTTCTCAGTCAAGGCATCGTGGATGGCTTTACGGTCCGCAGCCGACATTGGCTCAAGGGCACGCTCTTCGCCGGATTCCACAACTTCCTGGGCAACCTGGGCGGCAAAACGACCAAGAGCGGCGGTACGGCGCTCACGGTACTGCGCTACATCAACCAAGATACGGTCGGTGCGGGCAGGGCTCTTTGACTGCACCACGGTACGGGTAACTTCCTGCAGGGCCTGCAGTGTTGATCCACGAGGACCAACCAGGACACCGAGCTCGGTTGGAGGGTTGGCATTCACTGAAAGCTCTACGGTTTCAGCGTCAATCTCCTTCACCGTTACTTCTGCCTTGATGTTCATAGAAGCAAGCAGTCCAACGAGGAACTCCTTACCGATTGAACCTTGTTCGGCCAGGGAAATTCCTTCTGCCATGGTGTCCTCCTTAGGACTCTTTTCCGGACGTGGGGCTGACTTCTGTCCGCCCTGCTGCTTAGGGCGACTGTTGCCAGTACCCTTCGATGATTCCTTGCGTGACTCGCTGCCCTCGGGCTTTGGTCCACGCTGCTTATCGTTACGTGGGCCACGTGGCTTGTCGTCACGGCCACCCGAACGGCGCGAACGCTTAGGACGTGGGCCGCTTGGACGAACGCGAGCACGGATGCGAGCCTCTCCCTTGACACGACCAAAAAGGCCGGCCTTGGGCTCTTCAATTACTTCAACTTCTGCGTCGTCGCGGTGGACACCGAGGTGAGCAAGTGCTCGATCGGTAGCCTCATCGACTGATTTTCCTGTGGTTTCTACCCAATCCATGGGTTAACGCGCCTTTCTTTTACGCTTCGACTTTGATCGAGCTTGTGAGTTTGACTTTAAGGTTGAGGGTTTTGTTCCAGTCCCTGGAACTTCCTTAACCTGGGCTTTCTCTGCCGGCAACACAACGTCCTTACCCTTGTTGGGGTTTGACACGCCCGTGCGGAACATGAGGTCTTGAGTAATTATGCGAATAATTGTAGAAATAATCATGTACAGCACTACTGCTGAAGGGATGATGATGTAAAAATATGCAAACATGATTGGCATCACACGCTGCATGGTCTGTGCCTGCTTGTTAATTGGCTGACCGGTCTTGAGGCTGCGCTTGTTCATCTGCGCCATCTGGAAGTACTGCAGACCCACGGCGATGGCGACTACGGCGAAGAAGGGGATTGCCGTTACCCACGAGCTGTGGTGGCTAAAGGGCTTGAGGCCCAAGTCCATACCAAACGACTTGATCTGGCCGTTAGTGGCCACCAGGTTGTGGTACATCTTCGAACTAGAAGGGATGTAGCGCGGGTGGGACACCAACACGCCATTTACGGAGACTTTGTTAGCCAAACCCTTGATAACACTGTAAAGAATGAAGAGGAATGGGGCCTGCAGAAGGACCGGAAGGCAGCCACCCACAGGGTTCGCACCCTCTTCGCGGTACAGCTTCATCAGTTCTTCGTTCAGAATCTGGCGGTTTTCAACACCCTTGTACTTCTGCTGCAACTTCTTGATCTCTGGCTGCAGCTTCTGCATAGCGATCATTGACTTCGTCGACTTGATCGTCAGCGGCGTCAAAACACCCATGATGACCAGGGTCAACATGGTGATGGCGAAGACGTAGTTGGGGATTAGACCGTAGAAAAAGGCAATAATCCAGCCAAAGAGGTGAAACACTGGCTGAAACAGGGAGCCAATTGCGTGCGTTAAGGACTTCATTACTTGTGACTCCTAGCTTTCTTGGGCAGGGGAACAAGGTCCACACCGTGTGGACCCAAGGGGCGGCAGCGACTAATGCGGCGGAGTGCGAGACCCAACCCCTTAATTGCGCCATGTGTCTCAATCGCCTCGACGGCGTAGTGAGAGCACGAGGGGTAAAAACGGCAGGGCGCCACCCGATTGGCCGTGAGCTTTTGGTAGCCCTTAATAAGGCCAACCAGGCCCGTACCGACCGAAGACCGCTTAGCGCGCGACTCGGTCAAGGGCTTGGATGAGGTGGTGGCGAAGTTCGTCATACGTCAGATTTCCCGTCTCATTACCACATCTGACCAGGTAATTTCCTGGATGCGGCTGGGGGACAAGATCATCAAACAGTGCCCGTAAACGTCGTCGAATGTGGTTGCGGACAACCGCATTTCCGACTTTTCGGCTGATCGCGTACGCCACATTTACTGAGGACTCTTGCGAGCTGGCCTTCACGTAACTCACTCGAAGTGGTCCGCTTTGGCCCCTACTAGTAGGTGTGGCAAAAAGGGCGAACTGCCGTCGGGTTCGAACCCGACCGGGCATGCTCAGATCAGACCGTCAGCGAGTGACGGCCCTTGTTGCGACGAGCCTTCAGGATTGAACGGCCAGCACGGGTGGACATACGAGCACGGAAACCGTGTGTTTTAGCCCTTTTACGTGCATTTGGCTGGTAGGTGCGCTTCATAAAACTCTCTTTTCAAATATTGCAATGCGCTTCGCGGTACCTCCCGGAGGTCGCTGGCGCGCTCGTGGGGTCAATCTTACTCCAGAAAAACCCCCGCTTCGACGGGAGTTTTGAAAACGGTGTAACGTGGCTCTCCTTGCTTCGAAAAAAGGTCATTTGTGCCCGCTTCGGGGTTGTGGATAAAGTCGAAACCAATCTGTGGAGGAAAAATGAACGGTGGTGAGGAGCTCTGGGCACAACTGCGAGACTCCTTACGTAGCAACGCCTCTGATGCAGTATGGCAGGCCGGACTCAACCGACTGAGCCTTGTGGATTACCGTGAAAACGAATTTGTGATCGGTGCGCCCAACCAAATTCAACTACTTCGCATCCAGCAGCGTTACCTCCCCTTCATTACCGAAGAAGCACAGCGTCTCAACGGACCTTCCACGCAGGTGTCACTCGTTATTAGCGATAGTGACACCGCGATTCCACAGACCGAAGCGCACGCTACGCCAACACCCGAACCTGCTGCAGCACTTTCGTTCTCGCCAAGCGTCGATCGGCCCGCTCGCCTCGACCCACGAATGACGTTTGACTCATTTGTTCCTGGTTCATCAAACCGACTCGCCTTCGCTGCAGCGCAGTCAGTTGCCGAGACACCGGGACGTACGTACAACCCACTCATGATCTACGGCAGCTCAGGACTAGGTAAGACCCACCTCCTGCACGCCATTGGTAACTACGTCCAGGAGAATTACCCTGGTCGGAAGGTACTTTATGTCTCGACTGAAACGTTCCTCAATGACTTCATTCGAGCAATCCAGACACGTACCCAGTTAGCGCTCCACGAGCGGTACCGCGAAGTGGACGTACTGCTCATCGATGACATTCAGTTCATGGAGACTCGTGGTGAGACATTCCACGAAGAGATTTTTCACACCTACAACGCGCTGCATGGTGAGGGTAAGCAGATTGTCCTCACCTCCGACCGATCACCACGCGACCTCGCTGGTCTTCAGGAACGATTCCGTAGTCGCCTGCTCCAAGGACTCGTTACCGAGATTGACCAACCTGACCTCGAAACGCGCATTGCTATTCTTCGTTCCAAAGCTGAGGGTGAAGGAATTGAGCTTCCTAACGAAGTAGCTGAGTGGATTGCTCAGCGTGTTCGTGACAACATTCGTGAGCTCGAAGGCTCCATCACCATGCTGCGAGCATTTGCGAACCTTCGCCAGGAGCCAATCTCTCTCGAACTGGCTAAGAACCACCTCACCAACTTGGGGGCAGAGCAAATTGTCCTCAAGCCCGAGACAATTCTTTCGGCCGTCGCCGACTTCTATGGACTCAGCATTGAAGATATCCGCGGCTCTAAGCGTCTGCGACCGTTGGTTCACGCCCGTCACGTGGCGATGTACCTCATTAGAGATTTGCTGAACAACTATTCGTACCCCATGATCGCCCGAATTTTTGACGGTCGTAACCACACCACGGTTATTAGTGGAGTTGAAAAGATCAAGGAACAATTAACTCTTAACACCGAAGTCCTCGCTGAAGTCAATCAACTGAAGCGTCGACTACAGGGGGATGAGCGCTAATAAGTTGTGTCTAACTATGGGGTGCCCTTGTTGATTACTGTCAACAAACCGCGGAGTAAGGCACATCACTTGAAGGTTGAGAAATAAAGGTTTAAAGAGTTACCAACAAAGGTGTGTAGGGAAGTAAAAAGTAGAAGTAGCGATTGGTCAGGGATTATGGAAAATACTCCACAAATCCACAGCCCTACTACTACTAAGACTTCTCAACATAGAAAAACACACCGTAACCTCAGTAGTGAAGAAAGGGATTTCTATGAAGTTCAAATCAGAGCGCGACATCTTGGTCGAGGCCCTCTCGGCCGCTAGTCGGGTTGTTGCCACACGCCTCGTCGGCGCCTCGTCAGGTGTCCTTCTTACCCTTACCGGCAATCAACTGGTTGTCACCGGTACTGACCTCGACATCACCGTTCGTACAACCGTCGACGTTATTGGCCAAGAAGATGGATCAGTCGTTGTTCCAGCACGTCTCATTGTTGATGCGGTTCGCTCCCTTGAAGCTGGTGCTGTAACGATTTCATCAACCGACGACAACGTCGAGGTTTCCCTGGGCCGTGCAAAGTTCTCACTTCGCACTTTCCCTGTGATTGACTACCCGAAGCTTCCTCCAGTTACTGGTGTGCTTACGTCAATTCCTGCGCTCGACCTCATCCAGGGTCTGAATCAGGTCGTTCGCGCCGCAGCCAATGATGACGCCCGACCACTGCTTACCGGTGTTCTCTTCACGACAGACAACGGAACACTTCGTCTGATTGCTACTGACTCCTACCGCCTCGCCGTTCGTGACGTTCCCGGTGTTGCTGGTCTTGGATCAAACCACGACTTGCTCGTACCAGCTCGCGCCCTCCAAGAACTGCAGCGCGCGGCTGCGTCACTTGCCGTTGACGCCGAAATTGGTGTCACGTTGACCGACGCAGAAATCTGCTTCGTGGTTGGAACAACGAACATTTCATCACGACTGATTGATGGCAACTACCCATCTGTTCTCCAGTTGATCCCAGCTAGTTACCCCAACCAGTTGCGCATCGCTAAGGACACACTGCTGACGTCCCTGAAGCGTGCGAAGTTGTTGGCTAAGGACTCAACGTCGTCAGTGCGTCTCACCATGAAGGACCGCGGTATCGAGATTCGTACACAGAGTCACGACGCGGGTGACGTTGAAGACAATGTCGATGCTGACTACAACGGTGACGAGATCACCATTGCCTTTAACCCCAGCTTCCTTATTGAAGGAATCGATGCGGTTCCCGGCGACGAAGTGGTGTTGGAAATATCCGACGCAGTACGCCCAGCAATGGTGCACGGCGTAGAGGACACGAATTTCCGCTACCTCTTGATGCCCGTTCGCGTCCAGTAAGTCAGGTCGAACATCGTGGGTCTCCACGAACTAACACTTCGAAATTTCCGTTTATTTAAAGAGTTTTCGTTTCAGCCCGATCCGGAAGCAGTCACGGTTCTCCTGTCTCCAAACGGCACGGGCAAGACCTCAATTCTGGAGTCGGTGTACGCCCTGGCGACGGCTTCATCATTTCGCACCTCAACGGCGAGTGACATGGTGCGAACGAACGAGACCATCGCTGAAGTGCACGGCGTTCTTTTTCAGCGTGAGCGCCGAGTACAGATTGACTTAACGCTTACTAAGGGAGTGCGCAACACGACCAAGCGCATGCTAGTGAACGGACAGCGACCCAGGTCTCGCGCTGACCTCTCTGATGTCTTACCGCTCACCATCTTCACGCCCGAGGGCGTCGACATTGTGCGTCAGGGACCAGAAAACCGACGCGTGTTCCTTTCCAACCTTCTTACGGACGTCGATCTCTCAACTGGTGAAGTAATTGAGCGGTACGACCGGGTCCTCCAACAACGAAACGCTGTACTACGCAGCTGGCAAGGGAGTAACCCCAGTGCACTTCAGCGCCAGGAGCTCGCGGTGTGGACGAAGGACTTGAGCGATCACGCCGATGAACTACTTCTCCATCGAGAAGCACTCGTGCGCGACCTGCAACCACTGGTCGCAGCGTTCTATCAAGAGCTCGCACAGAACAGTCGAAGTGTTGGTGTTCACTACGAACGCTCGTGGGAGGGCGACCTCGCTACTGCCCTTGAACGCGTCTACGAGGACGACCGGTACCGGGGGCACACGACACTCGGACCCCACCGAGATGACATCGTGCTGACCCTTGATGGGCGAGACGCCCGACGTCAGGCCTCACAGGGTGAGCAGCGATCCCTTGCTCTCGCACTACGACTCGCTGGTCACGAACTCATTCGTCTTCGTCGCAACCTCGACCCATTGCTGCTACTCGACGACGTGTTTAGCGAGCTTGACCCGCTACGTTCTGACCGCCTTTTAGGGCTCCTTCCGGGGGGTCAAACCCTTGTAACTACTGCATCTCCGTTGCCATCGGCCATGACGCCGGCCGCGGTGGTAGACCTCACTCGGGAGGTGGCATGAAAAGGCGTAGTGCTGACGTCAGCGACTTGGGCAGTGTCCTCAATGTCCTCGCGGGACGATTGAAGAAGGTCGACCTGCGCGTAATCGACGAAGTGCGCCAGCTGTGGCCAACGGTCGTTGACCCGGTCCTCGCAGAACGCTGCCGACCAGAGTTCGTGAAGAACGGCGTTCTCCTCGTGAGTGTTCCTTCGGGTGCGTTTGCGCAGCGCATCATGCTCGAAAGCGACACCATTTTGAAGGCTTGTGCAGTACTCGGTGACGCGGCGCCAACGTCACTTCGCACGGTTTTGTCGTAAAGAAATTTGAATACTTTTTTAACGCAAAGAACAGCTCTTTAGAGGCGTTAGAGGCTCAATTTGTTACACCCTGTCGGGTAGGATTGAACAGTTGAAAAACCTCGTTTTCGGCAGGGCTAACTGCCGAGATGTTTTACCGAAAGGACCACTTCGTGGCCGAGAAGAAAAAGGGTTCAGCAAGCTACGGCGCCAGCGACATCACCGTACTTGAGGGACTAGAACCAGTTCGTGTTCGACCTGGTATGTACATTGGTTCAACTGGCCCCGCCGGACTTCACCACCTCATTTGGGAAGTAGTCGACAACGCCGTTGACGAAGCCATGGCCGGCTACTGCACCCGCATTGACGTCACGCTTATGGCCGACGGCAGTTGCCAGGTGTCCGACGACGGACGAGGCATTCCAGTCGATGATCACCCTTCGTACCCCGGAAAATCAGCCGCTGAAGTGGTGCTGACCGTGCTGCACGCCGGTGGAAAGTTCGGTGGTGAGGGCTACAAGGTCTCCGGAGGCCTCCACGGTGTAGGTGTTTCCGTCGTAAACGCTCTCTCGTCCAAGCTGGTCCTCGAAATTGACCGCAATGGCGACCACCACGAGCTCAACTTCAAGGACGGCGGAAAGGTCCAGGGCAAGCTCAAGGTCACCGGCTCAGCACCTCGCGGACGTACCGGTACGACGGTGACGTTCTTCCCAGACGCAACAATTTTCGAAGACATTGACTTTCGCGCGCAGACTGTGCTCGAGCGACTTCAGATCATGGCCTTCCTTAACAAGGGTCTCGAGATTCGATTTGAAGACAAGCGTGCTGGCCGTGAAGCCAAGGAGACGTTTAAGTACTCCGGCGGCATCGTCGACTACGTACGTCACCTCAACAACTCGAAGGAATCACTCTTCCGCAAGGTTGGTTACTACGAAGCGGCCGACGAGAACCAGGAAGTCGAAGTTGCCTTCCAGTGGAACACCGGTTACTACGAAAGCATCCACTCATTCGCCAACGGTATTTCCACCATTGAAGGCGGTATGCACGAAGAAGGATTCCGCAAGGCCATCACCAACGTGCTCAACCGTTACGCCCGTAAGCGCAACCTGTTGAAGGAAAAGGACGAGAACCTCACCGGTGACGACATTCGTGAAGGACTCACCGCGATTGTTGCGGTGAAGCTCTCGGAGCCTCAGTTCGAAGGTCAGACCAAGGGCAAGCTCGGAAACGTTTCGATTCGCTCATTGGTTGAAAAGGCCACGAACGAAAAGTTGGCTGAGTGGCTCGAGGAAAACCCGAAGGAAGGTTCGCAGATTATTGCGAAGGCCGTCCAGGCGTCGCGCGCTCGCATCGCAGCTCGTTCTGCTCGTGACCTCACTCGTCGTAAGAGCGCCCTCGATGGTGCCGGCCTTCCTGGAAAGCTTGTTGACTGCTCTTCCAACGAACCACGTGAGTGCGAACTCTTCATTGTTGAAGGTAACTCTGCCGGTGGTTCCGCCAAGGACGCCCGTAACCCACGCAACCAAGCAATTCTGCCTATTCGAGGAAAGATCCTCAACGTTGAAAAGGCCCGTACCGACAAGATTCTGAAGAACACCGAAATCCAGGCGTTGATTTCGGCCATCGGTGCTGGTGTGGAAGCCGACTTTGATGTCACGAAGGTTCGTTACGACAAGATCATTCTTCTCGCTGACGCCGACGTTGACGGCAGTCACATTCGTACGTTGTTGCTGACGTTCTTCTTCCGCCAGATGACCGAGCTCGTGAACAACGGCCACGTGTACGTTGCGCAGCCACCGCTCTACTCGACGCTGGTTGGCAAGGAAAAGGTCTACCTGCGCGACGACGCCGCGAAGGAAAAGTTCCTGCTCGACAACCCCAACCACAAGAACGACTTCCAGCGCCTTAAGGGTCTGGGTGAAATGGACTTTGACGAACTCCGTGACACCACTATGGACCCAACCAAGCGCGCACTGCTGCAGATCACCGTTGAGCAGGCCGCACTGGCTGACGAAGTGTGTTCAATCCTTATGGGTGACGACGTTCCGCAGCGTCGCCACTTCATTCAAACCAACGCGAAAGACGTTCGCTTCCTAGACATCTAGGAACGGGAGAATCATGGCACGTAAAGGCTCAAGCTCAGGATCAAACGACACACCCGACGAGGGCGTTGTTGGCTACGTAGAACCAATTGAGATCAACTTGGAGATGGAACGTTCGTTCCTCGAGTACTCCATGTCGGTCATTGTTTCTCGTGCACTGCCCGATGCGCGCGACGGACTGAAGCCAGTTCACCGCCGCATCTTGTACTCGATGTTCGACCAGGGACTTCGTCCCGACCGTCCGCACGCTAAGTGCGCGAAGGTGGTTGGTGAAGTTATGGGTACGTACCACCCGCACGGTGACAGCGCTATCTACGACGCCCTCGTTCGTATGGTGCAGGACTTCGCCATGCGCCACCCACTCATTAGTGGTCACGGCAACTTTGGTGGTACCGGACCAGACGAAGGTGCCGCAGCAATGCGCTACACCGAATGCCGCCTCGCTCCACTAGCGCTCGAACTGCTCGACTCGATTGACGAAGACACGGTTGACTTTGAACCGAACTACGACAACTCAACCCAGCAACCAACCGTCCTCCCTTCGCGTTTCCCGAACCTCCTGGTAAACGGATCGCAGGGTATTGCCGTTGGTATGGCCACGAAGATTCCACCGCACAACTTGGGTGAAGTCATCGACGCGACGCTGGCACTTCTCGAGAACCCTGAAGCAACACCAGATGACCTGATGAAGTTCGTCAAGGGCCCTGACTTCCCAACGGGAGCACAGATCCTCGGTCGCCAGGGAATCCTCGACGCCTACCGCACCGGTCGCGGCTCGATCAAGATGCGTGCCGTTGCCGAAATTGAAGAAGGCGCCAAGGACGTACGCATCGTCGTCACTGAGTTCCCGTACGAAGTGTCGGTGGAGTCAGTCGAAGAGAAGATCTACGACCTAGTGAAGAGTGGCGAGCTCGACGGCATTTCATCAATGCAGAACGACTCAGCCGGACGTAAGTCCCGCCTCGTTATCAAGCTGAAGCGTGACGCCAACGCCAACGTGGTGCTGAACAAGCTCTACAAGAACACCTCACTGCAGACCACGTTCGCCGTGAACATGCTGGCCCTCGTTGACGGTGTGCCGCGCACGCTGAACTTGCAGCAAGCGCTCACGCACTACATCGCCCACCAGGTCGAAGTGGTGACGCGCCGCACGCAGTTCCGTCTGCGCAAGGCCGAGGCCCGTGCCCACATCGTCGAAGGTCTCTTGAAGGCCATTGACATGCTCGACCAGGTCATCGCCACCATTCGTGGTTCCGATGACCGCGGGGCGGCACGTGTTGCACTGATGGCAGCCCCTTTTGAGTTCTCAGAAGAGCAGGCCAACCACATTCTCGACATGACACTCGGACGTCTCACCAAGCTGGGTCGCGCCGAACTCGACGAAGAGATGAAGAAGTTGCGCGAGACGATTGCTGAACTGCAGTCCATCCTCAACAGCGACAAGAAGCTTCGTGGTGTGATCGCAACCGAAATCACGGCGATTCGCGACAAGTACGCAACCGACCGCGTCACGGCAATCGTGAACGACCCGGGCGAGCTCGGTGTTGAAGACCTGATCGACGACGAAGACATCGTTGTGACGATGACGCAGGGTGGCTACATCAAGTCTGTTTCCGCAGACGCGTTCCGCGTTCAGGGACGTGGTGGACGTGGTGTGCAGAGTACGAAGCTGAAGGAAGATGACTTCATCGATCAGATCGTGCACACCACTACGCACGCCTACTTGCTCTTGTTCTCGAACCGTGGACGCGTCTTCCGCCTCCGTGGCCACGAGATTCCAATCAAGGAACGCACTGCTAAGGGCACCGCTGTCGTGAACTTGCTCAACCTGGCTCCTAACGAGTCAATTCAGGCAATTGTGTCGACCAACGACTTCCCGAAGGACAAGTTCCTCGTCTTCGCCACTGCTGAAGGCATGGTGAAGAAGACAGCCTTTAGTGAGTACGACAAGTCACGTCGCGAAGGCTGGATTGCCATCAAGCTTCGCGATGGTGACGAAGTAGTGCGCGTGGTGCCGACGTCTGGCGCCGACGACCTCATGGTCGTGTCACTGCGCGGCATGTCGATTCGCTTCAACGAAAGCGAAGTCCGTGAAGTTGGTCGCGACTCCCAGGGTGTGCGAGGCATCAAACTGAAGCCCGAAGACAAGGCCATTTCGCTCGACGTAGTACGCGATGACGCCGACCTGTTCGTGGTCACCGACACCGGCTTTGGTAAGCGCGTGAAGGTAGAGCGCTTCAACGTCCAGGGCCGTGGAGGTCAGGGCGTTCGCGCCATCAAGTTGACAGCTGCTCGCGGTTTCGTCGTAGCTGCCTTCATGGCCAACATCAACGACGAGTTGCTTCTGGCTTCAAGCGGTGGTGTGCTGATTCGCACCCCCGTACGTGAAGTCTCTTCACAGGGACGTGACGCGACTGGTGTTCGCGTGATGAACCTGGACGAAGGCCACAGTGTCGCCACCGCAGCCGTAGTGCCTGCGGAAGTCGACGAGGCTTAAGCCGAACGACGGGCCCAGGCGCGGCGCAGAACATCAAGTATCTGCGCCGCGCCTTGGGCGCCGACAATCATGAATTTCTCGTCAACGACGAGTGATGGAACGCCACTAATACCGAGTTCCTCAGCAGCCAGTTCGTCGTCACGTACTTCCTTTTCGAATGCATCGCTCGCCAGCATCTCGTGGGCACCAGTGACGCCCAGCTCTTCGGCGTAGCGAGTGAGTTGATCGTGATCACTTACGAGCTCACCATCAGTGAAGTACGCGCGAAAGAGTCGCTCGCTCATCTCGTGACCTTTGATTTGAGATGAGGCCAGCGCCAAGAGGCGATGCGCATCAAACGTGTTGGTCGGGATGGCGACGTCAAAGTTAAAGGTGATGCCCAACTCGCTGCCTTGCACCGCTAGTTGAGCGTGCAGTGCATCGGCCCTTTCGACGGGCATTGAATACTTCTTCGCGACGAGCTCGCTCAGCCGACTGCCGTGGTGCGTCTTGGCGTTGCGGTCCAGTTCAAAGGCGTGGTGGCGAATGTGCACGATGTCTCGGTGCTCAAAGGATTCGAGGGCAACAGCCAACTGGCGACTTCCCAAGTAACAAAAGGGACAAACAACGTCACTCCACACGTCAATGGGAAAAATATCTTTGGACATCCAAGAATCGTGGCATAGATATGCCCTGCGGTGCAGAATAATGAGGTGACTGCACGAGAAATGACCGCCGACGAGGCAATGGCCGAGATTGGCCGAACCGACTCCATTGGCTTTGGGCTCATCACCGCCACGCCCACCGCGCTGTTTCAGGCGCTTTCGCGACGAACCGACTGGGAGCACCTCACCATCTGTGGCGGCCTCTCGCTAGGGGAGCACGCGGTCTTCATGCACCCTAACGTTCACTACAAGTGTCACTTCATGGGTGGCGCTGACCGTGCCTACAAGGCAAAGGGCGCCAACGTGGAGTTCATGCCGTCGTTCTTTCGCCACTACGGACTGATGATGCCTCGCCTCGGCATCCGCAACATGATGCTGATGGGCTCAATGCCCGACGAGCACGGGAACATCTCGGCCTCCCTCTACAACGGAGCAACCTTGGGTGAGTGCCTTGAGGCGGGACGCGATCCCAACCGCCTGCTGATTGTGGAGTGCTCACCGCACTACCCACGCACCAGGGCACTCGAAGGTCACATGAACACCATCAACCTGAAGGACGTTGACATCGTCGTCTACTCCGACAGCAAGCCTCCGGTGTTGGCAAACCCCGCGCCAAGCGCTGAAGAAGTGTCGATTGCCACCTACGCGTCGGCCTTCATTAAAGATGGCGCCACGCTACAAACCGGTATTGGCGCAGTGCCCAATGCAGTCGCTCTCACGCTCCTCGAAGGAGACGGTGGCGACTACGGCATTCACTCCGAGATGTTTACCGACGGCCTGATGGCACTGATGAAGTCGGGCAAGGCCACCAATGCTCGTAAGTCAATCAACAAGGGCAAGAGTGTCATTACCTTCGCCGCGGGTAGTGACGAGATGTACGAATTCCTGCACGAGAACGACGGCATTGGTGTTGCGCAGGTCACCTACACCAATGATCCCCACGTGATTAACAAGAACGCCAACATGGTCTGTATCAACTCGGCCATGGAGGTCGACCTCTTGGGCCAGATGGCCGCGGAATCGGTCGGACTGAAGCAGTTTTCGGGCGTTGGCGGTCACCAGGACTTCATCGAGGGCACCAGTTTGTCGCTCGAGCACGTCTCACTGGTGTGTCTCCTCTCCACGACGACCGTTAACGGACAGCTCAAGAGTCGCATCTCGGCCACCATGACGGGTAATTCGGCAATCACCTCACCGCGGCAGTTGGCGGGCGTGATTATCACCGAATACGGTGCGGCCGACCTTCGAGCGAAGTCGGTGCGCGAGCGCGCCGAACTCTTGGCGTCCATTGCTCATCCGGACTTCCGTGATGAACTGCTCGCCACCGCAAAAACTATGGGGTGAGCAAAACGCCTAGGCTCGCTGGGTGATTATTGTTACGGACCTCGGAATCGAAATCGGCGCACGCCGCATTTTGGAG
>Ga0316218_1001167_pt1 | contig 30268 bp, 27 predicted proteins | sample TBH18003metaG_FD_203634 | JGI IMG/M metagenome (GOLD analysis project Ga0316218, IMG submission 203634) | Freshwater microbial communities from Trout Bog Lake, Wisconsin, USA - TBH18003 | ecosystem: Environmental > Aquatic > Freshwater > Lake > Hypolimnion/Profundal zone | place: USA: Wisconsin...
ACTGCAATAGCAGCCAATATCCACCATTTATGTTTGCCATCTAATAATACCAATCCGATCAGTGCTAAAAAACAAATGATGGCGCCAGTGTATGGTGGTCCTGATGTTCCAACACCATCAATACCGCCCCAATAAAATCTAAGATCACCTTGAATTTGCTGCGCTAATTGTTGCGGCATCTGTTGTAAAGCTTCAATGGCTTTAGATTTTTCCTGTTCTACTTCATAAGGACTGCTGCTGCCGCCATACAAATAAGGGAACATTAGTACCAATGGCTCAGTTTTATACATACTATAACTGAATGCATAATCCTTACTCAATCCAGTTTTAGTAAAGCCACTTTTTCCATCAGATAATGCACTGCCATTTCTGATAGTTGCTTTTGAATATTCATAAGTAGTTGCCAGCATCACTAAATTCACCATCACACCTAAAATAGCACTTCCCAGTGCAATGCCTGTTGCTGTGAATAATTGTTTAAATGCTTTTTCTTTGATCCAATGAAAAAAATAACCGATTGATAAAAAGAAAACAATGATCAAAGTATAATAAGTCACTTGCAAATGATTCGCGCCAATCAATAAAGCCGATGTTAAAGCAGTTAAAGCTGCACCCCACCAATATTTCTTCTCATAAATTAAAAGTAAAGAACCGATCAATGCAGGCATATAAGCAATAGCAACCATTTTAGTATCATGTCCTGCACCTATAATAATGGGATTATATGTTGCATAAGCATACGCTAATCCGCCAATTATGGCGAGATAAGGATTGGCCCGCAATACCAATGCTAAAAAATAAAAACAGATAGAAGCCAAAAAGAAAAAATTAGCAGGCTTCGATAAAAATAATTCCAATGGTCTTTGAACATAAGTTACAGAAACAGGATTCTCGGCACCAATAGCAATCTGATAACCAGGCATTCCACTAAACATGCCATTGGTCCATAAAGGCCAATTGCCATGTTTGTCTTTATAATCCTGCATGTCTTTCGACATACCTTTCCACTGAGATACATCACTTTGTTGTAAAACCTTACCTTCCAAAACAGGTTTGCAATAAATAGTTGCCACTAATGCAAACACAATTACAGCAATTAAATGGGGCAGAAGTGTCTTCCACTGAAAATTTTTCATCATACAGATTTTATAATGAAAGCAAATTAATGCTATTTTGAACTAAATTTTTTATGCGAATAGTTTTATTTCTTTGCAGAGTAGCATTATTGTGTAATATTTTGTTTTTTCTATGTGTGACTATCACCAGAACAAAAGACTTTATACATCATGAAGATGTGAATAATTACATCATTATTTTAGGATGGTTTGTAGCACCTCTGCTAAATTTTATGCTAAATATTTTACTGATGCTAAATTTTTTTCGAAAGAAAGAAAACGCTATTCCTTCCTGGCTTTCGATTACCAATTTTTTAATGCTGTTACTTCAGATGATGATTTTGTTTCATTGATATTTTTCTTTCAGTAATTCCACTACTACTTTGTCAATCGGTAATGAAACAGAAGATTCAGATAATTCATTCCATTCAATCCAACGGAAGACTTCGCTTTCTCCGTTTATATCTTTTATTTGATGTGGCGCAAAATTAAATGCAGTGGAATGTGTTATAAGATCAATTGGTTCATCTGCATGAACAAAATAATAAATGGAAATAATTTGATCGGTATTATTAAATGCAGAGATCTGAAAAAAATCAGTGGTATAAATATGTTCACCAATGGTTACCTCCAAATCGGTCTCTTCTTTAAATTCTCTTTTCAAACAATCTCTGGTGCCTTCTCCGAATTCCAATCCGCCACCGGGAAACTTGGTAAAATAATTGCCCCGGATAAATTCATCACTTACTAAAATTCTGTTCTTGCTGTCTTTTAAAATTCCATATACTCTTACATTAAATAAAGCCATTACAATTGTTTTATGTTATTCTTTTTGATAAGCCTCTTCCAGATCTTTGATGATGATCTTATCCATTTTCAGCATGGCCTGCATTACATTTTTAGATTTAATGGGATTTGGATCGCTTAAATATTTTCCTAAATGCGTTGGAATGATTTGCCATGATAACCCATATTTATCCTGCAGCCAACCGCAACGGGATTCTTTCCCGCCTTCGGAAAGTTTATTCCATAATTCATCTACTTCATCCTGTGATTCGCAATTTACAAAAAGTGAAATAGCAGGCGTAAAGTTGAATTGCGGTCCTCCATTCAATACTTTAAATTCATTTCCTTCAATTTCAAAAGCACCACCAAATACTTTTCCATCAGCATGTTTCATTGTATGAAGGATCTTCCCATTTTTAAAAGTAGAGGTATAAAAAAGCATCGCTTCTTCAGCATTATCATTGAACCAAAGAAAGGGCGTTATTTTTTGCATGAGATTATTTTTCTTTTAAAGATTGAAGCTTTTTAAGAGTAAGATAAGAAGTAAGCAAGAAAATAAAAGCGATTATGGGACCAAAGGTCGTAGTATCTGAAAATCCATCAATGTATAATTTAGCTATAAATGCTGATATAACATCAATGCCAATTGCAACATAAGTCCATTCTTTTAACTTTTTTGGAAAGAAGGGAAGTAATAAAATCAATCCGCCAATAAATTTACCAATGCTTATTTCATAAGCAAGCCAAATGGGCACACCTAAATGTTTCATGCCTTCAGTTGATTGGGGTGTATTCATAAGAAAAATAGCAGGCATGGTAGTAAATGCAACCAAAATCGTTGAAACCCAAAAAAGAATTTTAGTAGTTTTTGTACTCATAAAAATTAGTATTGATTAATGAAGAATAGAGAAAAAAAATAAATGAGGATGATTAAATTTTAAATTTCGATCTCACCTTTAAAAACAAATTCAGCAGGACCGCAAAGCCAAATATTGTGAAAACTTTTTTCGCCGGTCTTTTCAAATTCAACTGCTAAATGACCGCCTAAAGTTTCCACTTCTATGTGATTGAATCCTGTTTCATTGTGTGCAAAAATCAATGCCGAAGCAGTAACACCAGTGCCGCAACTCAATGTTTCATTTTCTACACCACGTTCGTAAGTACGGACTTTTATTGTATCGTGAGCTAAGGTCTCTACAAAATTCACATTTATGCCATTCTCTGCAAACTCTTTGCTATAGCGAATTTCATGACCATGTTTGATTACATCTAAATCTTTTAGTCCGGTAACTTCTTTTACTAAATGCGGTGAGCCTGTATCAATAATAGAATTACCTAAATGCAAATCATAGTTATCAACATTCTTCATTTTTAAATTGATCCAGCCATTTTCTCCGAAAACAGATTTATGTTCTCCGTCAATGGCTATGAAATGATACCGCTCTTTTTTAATCCCCATATCGAATGCAAACCTGGTTAAACATCTGCCACCATTTCCGCACATACTGCTTTCTTTTCCATCAGCATTATAATATTTCATTTCAAAATCATAACTGGCTTTCACATTCAATAACATTAATCCATCTGCACCAATACCAAATCTTCTGTCGCAGATTTTATTAATCTGTTCAGTAGTTAAAATAGTTTTACCGTCTCTATTATCTATAATAACAAAATCATTTCCTGTTCCCTGATATTTGTAGAATTCGATTTTCATTTTTAAATATTTTCAATAATTCCTAAACAAGTCGTAATCATTTTTTCTACCGCTGCGGCACCATCTTTACTAAACTCTTTTCTTACACGGTTTGCAACAATTACATTAACACTTAAACAATGATGGCCTAATAATTTGCCTAATCCATAAATGGCGCTGGTTTCCATTTCAAAATTACTGATATGATGATTACCAAAACGAAAACTGCTTAATCTTTCTACTAAAAAAGGATTGGATAGACCCAAACGTAATACTCTTCCCTGCGGACCATAAAAACCCGGACAAGTAACTGTAATACCCTGATGAAAGCCATTCACAAAATGTTTGATTACTGCGGCACTGCAACTTGAAATATAGGGTTGAATGCTTCCGCTTAATTGTGTATGTGCAATAAATTGTTGCAATAATTGTTCTTCTTCACTATTCATTTTAAATTGATAGTAATGCAATAAATTATCCAATCCCAATCCATGTGTTCCTGCCACCAAACTATCAACAGGAATGTCTCCCTGCAATGCACCGGATGTTCCTAATCGAATAATGGTTAAAGGTGAATGGGTTTGTTTGATTGTTCTGGTTTCAAAATCGATATTTTTTACGGCATCCAATTCATTTAAAACGATATCTATATTATCAGGACCAATGCCTGTTGAAATAACAGTAATTCTTTTTTTGCCAATGAAGCCGGTATGAGAAACGAATTCACGATGGTGGCGTTTTACTTCTATTTTATCAAAATGTTTTGAAATAACACTTACTCTGTCGGGGTCTCCAACTGTAATAACTGTATCAGCTAATTCTTCGGCACGTAAATCTATATGATAAACGGCCCCACGATTGTTGATAATTAATTCTGATTCCGGTATTTTATTCATGTAGCAAATTTTGTGTTTGTAAAATTATAGTTTTGTGTTTAGTTGTGTTGTGTTATTTTCGCAGCAAATTGGTCCTGTGGCCGAGTGGCTAGGCAGAGCTCTGCAAAAGCTTCCACAGCGGTTCGAATCCGCTCGGGACCTCAATTTTAAGGGATTACATAAACAGTAATCCTTTTTTTAATTATGAAATATTCTCAAACAATAGGAATTTTTGTTGCTTTGGGCTTGATTGGTTCTTGCTTTTTGCCATGGATAGAAGTGAGTTCTTTGCATCATACATTTGATGGTTTACACGGAGAAGTGAATACCAATTTAACTTTCGGTCATCAATGGATACCGCATAGTTTTTTTGCAATAATTTCTATCATTTGTTTTCTCATTCCAAAAATAGGAGCGAAGCGAACCAATATTTTTATTGCCTGTGTTAATTTGGGATGGGCATTTAAAAATTATATTTTATTTACGATGTGCAGACCTGAATGCCCACAAGTAAAAATTGGTTTAATATTATTGATGACTTTTTCGCTCCTTATTCAAATAATGACTTTCCTTCCAACTATTGACATTACTAAAAAGAATTAATAGTAAAGAAATAATGCAATCAAAGGGAAAATAATTCCTGCTACAGCAAAAAACCATCCGCGCTTGATGAAACTATTTTTCCCTTTCATTAAAAACATGCCGCTGGCTGCTATAAAGATCATTCCCAAAGCAAAAATATCTGAATACCCAATCCACCAATTATTGCCATTGAATTTATGTAAGAAGGTCATTTGTGCAAGCACGGGTTTTTTCTTCCATAAATTAATTTCTGCTTCACCGTTTTTTAATTTGATGGTTGCATCTGCACCTTCATAAGCAATTACGAGTGAGCTGTCTTTTCTAAAGTCAAATTGTTTAAGATCCGGTAAGCCATTGGCTGCACTAAATGCTTTGATACTGTCTTTGGTAACAGATTCTTTTGGTAAATGAAAATGGGTGCTAACTTTTTTAAACTCATATGTGTATCGGTCGGGCTTCCATTGTTTACGATGATTTTGTGCGATACCGGAAATAGCAAATGCAATAATCAATCCAACAAAAAAATAACCAATATCTCTGTGAAGAGATCGGAGTTGACGATTGTTTAAAAAATTAGCCACATTAAAAATAATTTATTTAGAGATGAAAATAGTTCGTTAAACAAAATGCTGACATTATCTTATTGTCAATAATAATCATCTTCCTTCTATCATTTTAGCGATACCAAATGCAGCGCCTGCTGCTGCCGCACCGATCAGCATCACTTTAAATCCCCCCCACCAAGCATTTACACCGGTAAGTTTGCTTTTAAAGAAACCAAAAATATATAAACAAATTAGTGTGATAATGACAGAAATTTCTAAACCATTAATTGAATCTTTTACAAAGAAATAAGGCGATAATGGAATTAATCCGCCAATAATATACGATACACCAATATTAAATGCACTCTTACTTGCTCGTTTAGGATCTGGTTTTTGTAAATTCAATTCATGTTTCATCATAAATTCAACCCACTTATCTCTGTCCTTAATAATTTCTTCTGTTGCTTTTAATTGAACCTCTTTACTCAATCCCCATTCTTCAAAAACTTTTCTTACTTCTTCAATTTCAACTTCTCTTTTATTATCTAATTCCCAATATTCATTTTTCAATTCACTTTCATAGTGATCTTGTTCTGTTTTACCAGCCAGATAACCACCCAATCCCATTGCAATTGATCCTGCAGCAATTTCTGCAATCCCAGCAATAACAATAATAGAGGTAGAATCAACAGCACCGCTCAAGCCCGCAGCCAGAGCGAAGGGTACAGTAAGTCCATCACTCATTCCAATAACAATATCTTTTAAAAGATCAGAACTTTGTAAATGATATTCGTGATGTGTATGTTTATCTGACATATTTATGTAATTAAAATATTGCTGATGAAATAAATACATCAGCAATATCTGTAAAATAATTAGTGATTAAAAATTTTAAGTGAATGATCAATAATGTCAATACATTCTTCAATTTGTTTTTTTGTGATGATCAATGGTGGCGCAAAACGAATTTTGTCTCCATGTGTTGGTTTAGCGAGCAAACCATTATCTTTTAATTCCAAACAAAAATTCCATGCCGCTTCTTGATTGGGGTGATCAATTACAATTGCATTTAATAAACCTTTTCCGCGAATAGTTTTTATGAAAGGTGTGTTTAATTTAGCTAATTCATTTCTGAATAATTCGCCCATCAATGCTGCATTTTCTGCTAATTTTTCATCTTGTAAAACTTGTAATGAAGTAATGGCAACAGCACATGCTAAAGGATTGCCGCCATAAGTGCTTCCATGTTCTCCGGATTTTATGTTCAGCATAATTTCATCATTACATAAAACAGCGCTAACCGGCAAAGTTCCGCCACTTAAAGCTTTGCCGAGGATTAAAATATCAGGGCGAATATTTTCATGGTCACATGCCAATAACTTTCCTGTTCTGCATAAACCTGTTTGAATTTCATCAGCAATAAATAAAACATTGTATTCAGTGCATAAATTTCTAACAGCTGTTAAATAATTTTCATCAGGAACAACAACTCCTGCTTCTCCCTGAATGGGTTCAATTAAAATGGCTGCTACATTTTTATCTTGAAATGATTGTTCAACTGCAGCAATATTATTATATTCAATAATTTCAAAACCCGGCGTATACGGACCAAAATTTTTATACGAAGAAACATCTGTACTGAATGAAATAACAGTACTTGTTCTGCCATGAAAATTATTGGCACAAACAATGATCTTCGCTTTATTATCTGCAATGCCTTTATTGATGTATCCCCATTTGCGTGCAAGTTTTAAAGCAGTTTCAACAGCTTCTACTCCGGTATTCATGGGCAATACTTTGTTGTATCCAAAATATTGGGTGATGTATTTTTCATATTCACCTAATAAATTATTATAGAAAGCACGGGAAGTTAAAGTGAGTTTTTTTGATTGATCAATCAATGATTGAATAATGCGGGGATGACAATGGCCTTGATTAACTGCAGAGTAACCACTAAGGAAATCATAATATTTTTTACCATCAACATCATATACATAAACACCTTCACCTTTTTCTAAAACAACAGGCAATGGATGATAATTATGCGCTCCATATTGTTCTTCGGTATGCAAATAATAAGCTGTCTTTTCAGACAATAAATACGTCAACATAAATAAAAATTAAAAATGAATGAATTGAAAACTAAAAAAGAGCGTGGAAAAATTATCGAACCCCAACGGGATGGTTCAAAAAATCAAGATTAATATGCAGAAATTTTATTTTCATTCTGCTGCAAGATAAAAACTTCTTCTTACATTTCAAGTATGAAAAGAATTATCAGTCGAATTTTAGTCTTCATTATAGTAATTGCTGTTGTATTTACTGCATACGCTTTTATCAGCAAAAAGACTTATTTATTTAAAGCAGTCTATCACAATTTCGCAGCCATTGATGATTATAAAATATTTACCAATAATATTGTTGCTGTTGCAAAACCGCAACCTTGGGCTAATTCAAAAAAATACAATCAAATAAATTATCCCGACTCATTAAATAAATTATTAAAGAATTTGAATAGTGTAGGTTTATTGATGATCAAAAATGATTCTGTTGCATTTGAGAAATATTGGGATGGATATTCTGATACTTCACATTCAGGTTCATTTTCTATGGCAAAAAGTATTACCAGTTTATTAATCGGCACAGCATTAAAAGAAGGAAAGATCAAATCATTGCAGGAACCTGTAGGCAATTATATTCCGGAATTTAATGTGGGGGATAAAGCCAAAGTAAAGATCGTTGATTTACTTACCATGAGCAGCGGCACCAATTGGCATGAATCTTATTGGAATCCTTTTTCTATAACTGCAGAAATTTATTATGGAGATGATGCTTATAAATCTGCAACACGTGTAAAAATGATACATGAACCCGGAACATTGCATTATTATAAATCCGGGGATACTCAGTTATTGGGATTGATTGTTGAAAAAGCAACCGGAAAATCTTTAAGTGAATATGCATCAGAAAAAATATGGCAGCCAATAGGTGCAGAACATCCCGCTTTTTGGAGTACAGATCATAGAGGAGGGAATGAAAAAGCGTACTGTTGTTTTAATTCAAATGTGAGAGATTTTGCACGTATTGGTAAATTAATGTTGAATGGCGGCAAATGGAATGGGGTTTCAATTATTGATAGTAATTATTTTGTATCATCTATTAAACCTTGCGGAATTAAAGATTCCAATGGTCAACCTTGTGATTATTATGGTTATCAATGGTGGATCGATCCTTTGCATCCTGAAATATTTTATGCAAGAGGGATTTTGGGGCAATATATTATTGTCATCCCATCTAAAAATATCATTATCGTGAGATTGGGCAAAATGACTTCTATCCATCGGGAAAAGACAGTTCCGAAAGAGGTGCGATATTTGATTAATTGGGGATTTAATAGCTGATTGAATATCTTCCAACACTTAGTTATTCAATCGATGTGGAGAATTTATCTAAAAAAGATGATTTTTCTATGGATATATCACTGTTTGCCCTTACCTTTGCCGTCCCGAAAAATTAAGAGTTATGGCAAGAGTATGTCAGGTTACAGGTAAAAAGCCGCAAACTGGTAATAGTGTTTCCCACTCAAACATCAAAACCAAACGCCGCTTTTTGCCTAATTTACAAACAAAGCGTTTTTATTTTGCAGAAGAAGATCGCTGGGTTACGTTAAAAGTTTCAACTGAAGCGGTTCGTACCATCAATAAAAATGGTCTATCATCTGTAATTAAAGGGTTAAGAGCAAAAGGCGCAACAATTTAATCAAATTTAAAATTACCATACAATGGCAAGGAAAGGTAACAGGGTTCAAGTAATTTTAGAATGTACCGAACATAAATCAACGGGTTTACCCGGTACAAGTCGTTACATCACTGTAAAGAACAAAAAGAATACGCCTGAGCGTATGGAGTTAAAAAAATTTAATCCAATTTTGAAAAAAGTTACTGTACATAAAGAAATTAAATAGTTATGGCAAAAGCAGCAAAAACAGCGATTAAGACAAAAGACCAAAAAGCAGCTTCTGAAGCAAAAAACTGGACAAAAGTTATTAAACCGGTTCGTAGCCCTAAAACCGGTGCATATACTTTTAAAGAAGCCATTGTGCACAAGGATAAGGTGAAAGATTTTTTATCTGCTAAATAATTTTGTTTTTTTAAATAAATGAAAGCTATCTCTATTTACTATGAGATGGCTTTTTTATTTTAAGATGATTATTTCATAAATCGTTATTTGATATGAGATTTTTTGATAAATTATTTGGAAAGAAAGAAAAAGAAAGCTTAGATGAAGGCTTGCAAAAAACCAAAGAAAATTTTTTTGCAAAGATTGCCAAAGCTATTGCAGGTAAGGCTTCTGTTGATACGGAAGTATTGGATAATTTAGAAGAAGCATTGATTGGTGCTGATGTTGGTATAGAAACTACTCTTCAAATCATTGAACGAATTGAAGCAAGAGTTAAGCAAGATAAATATGTGAATACAGATGAATTAAATAAATTATTGCAAGAAGAGATTGAAAACGTATTAACTGATGCGGATGATAAATCTTATAAAAATTTTGAAATTCCTGCCGGTAAAAAGCCCTATGTTATTTTGGTGGTTGGCGTAAATGGTGTTGGTAAAACAACAACTATCGGAAAACTTGCCTACAATTATAAAAAATCAGGACATCATGTTATTCTTGGTGCAGCTGATACATTTCGAGCTGCTGCAGTAGATCAATTAACCATCTGGAGTGAAAGAGTAGGTGTTCCTATTGTAAAACAAAATATGGGCAGCGACCCAAGTGCCGTTGCTTTTGATACCGTACAAAGTGCTGTTGCAAAAAATTGTGATATTGTAATTATTGATACAGCAGGAAGATTGCATAACAAAACGCATTTGATGGAAGAGTTGATCAAAATAAAACGTGTGATTAAAAAAATAATTCCTGATGCACCACATGAAGTGATGTTGGTATTAGATGGAAGTACCGGGCAAAACGCCATCGAACAAGCTAAGCAATTTACTGCCGCAACCGATGTTACATCTTTAGCTATTACAAAATTAGATGGCACTGCAAAAGGAGGTGTGGTTTTAGCAATAGCACATCAATTTAAAATTCCTGTAAAATTTATTGGGGTTGGAGAACAAATGAATGACCTGATCATTTTTGATAAACATGAATTTGTTGATAGTCTGTTTAAACTATAAAATAAAAGCCCGAGTAATACGCTCAGGCTTTTTGTTTTCATAGAATTTATATTTTAGAAAGTATATCTGATTCCTAATCCACCCCATCCGCCTTCAAAACCGCTGTAGCCAATTAAATTAAAAGAGGGTTGCCAATCGAAACTAACATTCAAAGGAATGCCTTGTATTTTATAATCAACACCAATCACACCATCCACCCCAATTTCAACACCACCTGGTCTTGATGGATAATCTACCTTCCATTGTGTATTGTAAAATCCAACATGTGCACCTGGCCCGAGATACCATTTTAATCCATCTACATTGGCCAAATTTCCATGTATCTCATATAATCCGGTAGTGCGATAACCATATTGCCAGAAATAAGCAAGTCCTTCAACAGCAGTATTATCACTAATAAAATGTTTAATACTGATAGAACCAGGAAAAACTTTTACACCGATGGCTGTTTTATAATCTGTCCCAGTATTTATATCCTGACTTTTTGCAACTAATGTGATTGCAATAATGATTGTTAATAAAATAATCTTTTTCATGCGGATTTTGTTTTGTCAATAGTAAACAAAACCATGCCAAAATATTCACGATAAAATCTTAAAACTTTTTTATTTTAATTATTTTAACCAATATTATAGTTTTCATTTAGGTTTGCTTATGCATAATTTTAAAGATTTAGTTAAAACATTTGCTGAAAAATTTTCTGCAGAACATTTTCCAGGTTCACCCGAAGGATTGTATCAACCGGGTACCTACTTTTTATCATTAGGGGGCAAAAGAATCAGACCTGTCATGTGTTTGATGGGGAATGAATTATTTGCAGATATTCATCCGGATGCATTTAATGCAGGTATGGCGATAGAACTGTTTCATAATTTTACGTTGATACATGATGATATCATGGATGCAGCTACATTAAGAAGGGGAATGGAAACAGTGCATTTAAAATACGGACCAAATGCTGCATTGTTAAGTGGCGATGTGATGATGATTAAAGCATATGAATACATTGCCAAACTAAATGGCCAGCATCTTTCTAAAATATTATCACTCTTTAATACCACTGCAGTGGAAGTTTGTGAAGGGCAACAAATGGATATGGATTTTGAAAAGAGAGATGATGTTGGTATGGAAGAGTATATTCGTATGATCAGTTTAAAAACTTCGGTGCTATTAGCCGCCAGTTTAGAAATTGGTGCACTTCTCGGTGGTGCAAGCGAAGGCAATTGTAAACACTTATATGAATTTGGAAGAAATTTAGGTATCGCTTTTCAAATTCAGGATGATTACTTAGATGCATTCGGAGACCCGGAGAAGTTTGGTAAAGAAGTAGGAGGTGATATTAAACAAAATAAAAAAACTTTTTTGATGCTGCATGCATTTAATGTGGCAGATGCAAAACAAAAAGAAGAATTAAAAAAATTAACAGAGACAAATCCTTCTGATAAAATTGAGAAAGTATTAAACATTTTCAGAGCTTGTCGAGTAGATATTTGGGCGAATGCATTAAAAGAAAAATATTTACAAACGGCCTATCAGCATTTAGAAGATATTGCCGTTTTATCGGTTCGAAAAAAACCTTTAATGGAATTGGCTGAATTTTTAGTGCAAAGAGATTACTGATTTCATCTTATCTTTCTTTTATAAATTTTCATTATGTCATTGTTTAGAAAAAAATCAATTGATAAAATTGTTGCAGAAGCCAATGCAGGGTTATCAGATGGTCATTCAAACGGATTGAAAAGAGAATTAGGTGTAAAGGATTTGACTTTCATGGGCATTGCAGCAGTTGTAGGTGCAGGAATATTTTCAACAATTGGTACGGCTGCATTTAATGGCGGACCCGGTATTGCATTCCTTTTTGTTATAACTGCTGTCACTTGTGGTTTCAGTGCGTTATGTTATGCAGAATTTGCCAGTCGAGTTCCCATTGCAGGAAGTGCATATACTTATGCGTATGTAAGTTTTGGTGAATTAATTGCATGGATTATTGGATGGGCGTTGATTTTGGAATATGCAATTGGAAATATTGTAGTGGCTATTAGCTGGAGCGGTTATTTTAATAATTTATTATTGGGATTGAATATTCATTTGCCTGAATGGTTATTGAATGATCCTATTACAATTTCAAAAGCAGTGGATGAAGCCAATACAGCAATTGCCAATCATCAAACATTAACAGATGCAATGCAATCTGCTTTGCGTATTTGGAATAGTGCCCCAATTATTGCTGCGAAACATTTTATGATTAATCTTCCGGCATTTTTTATTGTAGTGATTATTACGTTGATTGCTTATATTGGCATTAAAGAAAGTAAGCGTACTACAAATTTTATGGTGATCTTTAAAATCATTGTAATTATTTTAGTAATTATCATCGGAGCTTTTTTTGTGAATACAAATAATTGGCATCCTTTTTTGCCGAATGGTTTTGGTGGTGTATTTGCCGGTGTATCTGCTGTATTCTACGCATATATTGGTTTTGATGCTATATCAACAACAGCAGAAGAATGTAAAAATCCGCAAAGAGATTTACCGAGAGGAATGATCTATTCATTAATCATTTGTACTGTATTATATATCCTTATTGCATTGGTATTGACAGGTATGGTGAATTATTCAGAATTAAAAGTGACTGATCCATTAGCTTATGTATTTGATAAATTGAATTTGAAATGGATCGGTTATATCATTTCAGTAAGCGCTGTTATAGCCACAACCAGTGTGTTATTAGTGTTTCAATTAGGCCAGCCAAGAATTTGGATGAGCATGAGCAGAGATGGACTATTGCCTAAACGGTTTTCCAAATTGCATCCCAAATATCATACGCCGGCATTTGCAACTATTATGACCGGTTTTTTAGTCGGCGTACCTTCCTTGTTTATGCCGAGTACTATCATGACAGATTTAACCAGCATTGGAACTTTGTTTGCATTTGTATTGGTTTGTTTTGGTGTATTGGTATTACCAAGAATATCAGAGAAACATGCGGGAAGATTTAAATTGCCATATGTCAATGGGAAATATATCATTCCAATCATTACACTTTTATTTATTTGGGGTTTTCATCAAAGAATACATGATGCTGTCACCAATCTTTCCAATGAAAACTATCAGGAAGTTTTATTCTTGGTCTTTTTATTGATTATTATAATTGTATCAATATTGAGCTTTATAAGAAATTATTCCTTAATACCAATATTAGGTGCATTGTGCTGTTTATATTTAATGATTGAAATACCGGCTATTAGTTGGCTTTGGTTCTTTATATGGATGGGATTGGGCTTATGTTTGTATTATTTTTATGGAAGAAAAAACAGTCTGCTCAACCTTAAATTATAATGAAAAAATAATCTTCCTGCACTTTGCGTGTATTTAATGAAGTAACTTTAATCTCTTTTAAACTTCATTTATCCTATTGATCTATCCATCCTTTTAAGTCGAAATCCTCTATCCGCTGAATGCCGACATAATTATTATGAAAGTATGTAAGCAATGAGGCAATTTCTGAATTATATCAATAAGATTTCAATAACAGCGCTTTTCGTATTTGCTGTATTATTTACTCATGCAAAACCTCTATCAGATCATACTTTTTCTTTTTTTGATAAACCTACTGCTTCATGCAAAGTGAATGCATTAAATCAATGTCTTTCTAATAATCAATTCATTTTTACGAATACATCTATTTCAACCTGTGGATGTTTAAAAGCTGTTTGGACATTTGGAGATGGAACCAGTGATACCGCGTTTAATCCAAAAAAAACGTATAAAAATTCCGGCTTTTATACTGTACAATTAAAAGTAACGGATGATTTAGGATTGCAAGATTCAACAACAATCTCTTTACAAGTCTTTGCACCTCCTACTGCAACGTTTACTGTCAATCCAACATTAATTCAATGTTTGAATGGAAATCATTTTTTATTTACCAATACGTCAAACAGTTTTTATAGTGGATTAACTTATGCGTGGGATTTGGGAAACGGAACAACTTCAATAGAAACAAATCCGCAAATTTCTTACACAACAGCAGGAAATTATACCGTTAAACTAATTACATCTTATCAAAATATTTGTCCGGCTTCTTCATCAATTACTTTAACTGTAAATCCAAGTCCTGTTGCTGATTATTCCTATCAAATTAATAGCAGTAATCGAACAGTTAATTTTACCAACCAATCATCTGTAACAAGTGGCACACTAAATTATTTGTGGAGTTTTGGAGATGGAACTGTTGATGGGTCAACCAATCCTGTTAAGACTTATACCAAAGATGGTTTGTATAATGTTTCTCTAAATGTTGCTTCCAATCAAACTGATTGTCAAGAGTATGTTTTGAAAACAATTTTGATAGGAACCAAGCCTGCTGCGGGTTTTTCAGTAGGAGTAGGTGTGCAATGTATTAATGTCAATAAGTTTGTTTTCACCAACACCAGTTTTACCAATGGTACCAATACTTATTTGTGGAATTTTGGTGATGGAACAACATCTACAACAGTCAATCCAACAAAAACATATACTGATACGGGGAACTATAAAGTTGTATTAATTGCAACCAATACAATAACAGGTGAAAAAGATACAGCAATATCAACTGTAAGTGTTTGGGGTGCACCAACCGCTTCATTTACGGTAAGTCCAGGTTCTCCTTATTGTTTAAATACAACCAATCATTTTAATTTTACTAATCAATCATCTAATCCATATGGCGGCACGGTAAGCTATCAATGGGATTGTGGTGATGGCAGAATAGTAAATGGCAATAACCTAACCAATGATTATAATAGTGCAGGATCTTATACCATTCAATTAACTGCAACTGCAATCAACGGATGTAGTTCAGTTGCATCACAAACAATTAGTGTTTATGACAGGCCAAGTGTGAACTTTATTTCAACACCTGATACATTGAATTACAAACAAATTACTTTTAGTAATGTAAGTACCATCAGAAATGGATCTATCGCAAATTATAATTGGAATTTCGGTGATAATGGAACATCATCTGATGTAAATCCAACACATACATATTTAGCAGATAAAGTGTTTAATGTTAGCTTGGTTACAACAAGTGATCATGGATGCACAGATACATTAACACAATCCATTTCTGTAAAAGACAGTATTTATGCTGTAATCAATATTGCAAGTTCTTGTCAATGCACAGATATCAATAGCTTTCATTTTGTAGGATATGCTTTTGGCAGTTATGGCAGTTATTCTTATTTGTGGGATTTCAAAGATGGTACTACTTCAAATATTCAGTATCCGATAAAAAAATATTCTACCCCAGGTGATTATAATGTTTCACTAACTGTTAAGAATGATCATGGTGGTACTGCTTCAACCACAACTTTAATTCGTGTATATCCTAAACCAATCGCTGCCTTTACAATTGTTGCCAATCAACAATCTGCATTAACGTTTACTTTCACCAACACAACAACTATTGCAAGTGGTGCAGTTCAATACAGCTGGAGTTTTGGAGATGGTACAACGGATACTTCTTTCAGTCCAACGAAAACATATGCACAAGCAGGTGTTTATCAAGTTACTTTAATTGCATCATCTGTATTGGGAGGATGCGCAGATACTGTCTCTCATACCATTACTGTTCCAACAAATAATGGCGGCTCAGGTTGTAATTTGGTTGCTATTTTCTCTGTGAATGATTCTGCGCAATGCGTTGCAGGAAATCAATTTGTTTTTACGAATCATAGTATCGGAGGTACCCCGCCGTTTACTTATAGTTGGGATTTAAATGATGGTACCTATGCCAATACGCAAAACGTAACCAAAACTTATGCTACTTATAATCAACATGATGTTTCATTAACGATTACAGATAGTAAAGGTTGCACGTCGAATACAGTTCGTCAAATTACTGTTGGCTCCGAACCGGTAGCATCATTTAAAATTGTCAATCCAACATATAATGGCTCCGGATATACGTTAATCAGTACTTCCACTATTCCAAGTGATTATATGACGTATTGGTGGGATTTGGGAAATGGAACCACTTCAACTTTAGTAAATCCAACAGTGGTTTATACACCGGGATACTTTACAATTAAATTAGTAGTATCCGGTATCGGATCTTGTAAAGATTCAACCACTCAAACTATTAAAGTGGCATCAGGTGTTGCACCAAGTTCACCATTAACAGCAGGTTTCACTTTTTCGAGAAACAGTTGTACTGCATCTAATTCAGAAGCATTTACATTCACCAATACCACATCCGGCGGGGTATCACCTTATACCTGTAATTGGAATTTTGGAGACGGAACAACATCATCTGATCTTAATCCAACACATGCTTATCTGTATGCAAATACTTATACCGTAACATTAACAGTGATCGATGCCAATTCAACTTCATCAACATCATCTGTTGTTATTCAATCCACGGGAGGTGCAAAACCAACGGCAGCTTTTAATATTTATTCCAATACGCAAAATGGTAACAGTTATACATTTATCAGTTCTTCCACTATTCCAAGTGGCAGCATGACGTATATGTGGTATTTAGGAGATGGAACAACTTCTACCTTAATCAACCCCACTAAAACATATGCTGCTACAGGTACTTATAATGTGAAATTGGTTGTAACCGGAAGTAGTGGTTGTACCGACAGTATAACTAAAACAATTACTGTTAATTCCTTAAATAGTATAAACAATGGAAATAATAGTGGTGTGGCTCCGGTAGAAGTAACACCGAATCCATCAACGAGTTCAAGTACTGTTACATTCAGAAGTTCATCCACAGATAGAACTGTTGTTAGTATTATTAATGGAATGGGTCAAATAGTTAAACAACAAGTTGTGTATCCGGCTGCAAGTAATATTAATATCAACATATTAATGAACATCAGCACATTGGTAAATGGTTTATATTTTATTACTGTAACTGATGCACAGAATAAAAGAATAGGTTTTGGTACTATTCTTAAAAATTAGTGTTTTTCCCGCATCCTGCTTGAATGCAAGCCGCTGTTATTTGCAGCGGCTTTTTTGTGTTCGTATATTTGTAATATGAAATATCAAATCGGCGACGACATTATTGTATTGCACAGCAATGAAGAAGGTAAGGTAATTGAACTCATTAATGATAAAATGGTAATGATAGAAGTGCGTGGCGTAAAGTTTCCGGCTTATATGGATCAAATTGATTTCCCTTATTTTCTTCGATTCACCAAAAAGAAAATAGTCGATGAAAAACCTAAGCCACAAAAGAAATTCATAGATCAATTACCCAAAGAGAAACCGCAACCTAATCAAATTAAAGCAGCCGATGGTGTTTGGTTATCGATGATACCCAAATTTGCTTTGGATGATTTTAATGATGAAGTTGTGGAGTTGTTTAAAATTTATTTGATAAACAAAACCAATAAAGCTTATTCATTTGCTTATATTCAAAAGATATTGGGTAATGACCAGTTTGAATTGAAGAATGAAGTACTGCCTTTTCATGATTTTTATTTACATGATATTTCATTTGAAGCATTTACCGATAATCCGACTTTTCATTTTGATTTTGCTTTATTGCAATCTGATAAATTAAAGGCACCGCATTATGAAACAAATATTAAAGTAAAAGGTAAACAGATCTTTACTAAGATAGAAGAGATGAAAGAAAAGAATGAACCTGCCGTTTCTTTTAACTTGTTTGAACATTATCCTGATAAAGTGCATGAAGATAAATTTGAATTATCCGGATTAGCTGCAAGAGGATTTAAAGTGTATGAAGCAGAAAAGATTCGCCAACATTTAGAACCAGCAAGAACAGTCATTGATTTGCATATTGAAAAGCTTTCGGATGATTGGAAACAGTTAAACAATTTTGAAATTCTTACCATTCAATTAAAAGAATTTGAGAAATGGTTCGATCTGGCAGTGGCACATCATCAATCTAATTTAATCGTAATCCATGGTGTAGGTAAAGGAAAATTGAAAGACGAAATACATGATATTTTAAAAACAAAAAAGCAGGTTAAGACTTTCATTAATCAATACGATCCTCGTTTTGGATATGGAGCAACGGAAATTTTTTTTCAATATTAACTTTCATCTATTTATTTAATTTAAGAAATAGTATTTCCCTTTTTATCTTGATACAAAAACGGGGAAAAAATTAAGAACGAATGATATTCTGGAAATCCACTTGGGTTTTTTAATCAGCATTTGTACTACTAAGACTTCAACTATAAAAATTCTATTCATCAATTTTGTAAAACATGTAGCCTTGTTCAGCAAGATTGTGGGATGCTTCTGTATATTCAATTAAAAAGAAGAAAAGAAAATATCAATTGAAGCTAAATTAAATACAAAAGAAATAAATGAAGTAACATTCTTCATTTACATTTACACTATAACTGCTTGATCCATGAAAAAAGCAAATTATATCGTATTAATAAGTCTGTTCATTGCTTGTTCGCCTTATAAAAAAGTAACACTCACCATGAGTGATAAATTAACCAATCGCTTTAAAGGCTATTCTGAAGGGGCTGTATTAGATGCAGTGGGTAAACAAACCAAACGAATTAATCAACCCGACGGTTATATTTTACGATTCGATTATTCTTATGCTTTGTCCATGCAATTACCAACAGCAAGCAATCCCAATGCCATGCATTTTAGTGCAAGGGCAGGAGACCCTTATGGTAACAGATCCCAAGCCAATAAAAATAATACGGCAGTAGATCATAATTATATTAATGGCAGATCTGCTGCTGATAGTGTTATTAAATTCACTGATTTTTATTTTGATAGAACCAAACATGTAACTGCTGTTTATGCAGAAGGTTATCCGGATTCGGTGTATCATGTAAAAAGAAGATGATTGCTTTTATTCTTTCTATCTTTGCCTTTCTACAAACCCGAGCTATCGTTCCGAATTTTTTCGGAAAGGAAAGTCCGGACAGCATAGGGCAGCCCACCGGTTAATAGCCGGCTATTCAATGCAAGAGATGCTTCGAGTACCTCAGCATAGCAATAAGAGAAAGTGCCACAGAAAATAACTATCCCGACTTTTGTTGGGACAAAGGTGAAAATGTGAGGTAAGAGCTCACGGTTCTATAAAGTAATTTGTAGAACGGGTAAACCTTGGGTGTTGTAATGCCACATATAGTACCGATTGAGAGCGGCTCGTTCGATGGTACAGGGTAGGCAGCAAGATTCAAACAGTAATGTTTGAGCCAGATAAATGATAGTTTAGAAACAGAATCCGGCTTATGAGGTTTGTAGTTTTTTTTAATTATGCGGAACTGTGACTGTATTCGTTACACTACTGGTACAGCCTGAACTTCCTGATACAGATAATGAAACAATATAGGTTTTATCGGTAGCTTGTTGTGTGTAAGTATGTTCTATGTATTGTGTTCCTCCGGTAACTTGTGCCGAGCCATCTCCAAAATTCCAGGTAAAGGAACTGATCGATCCATGATTGATGGTAGAACTGCTGTTGAATCCGTAATAAGTTCCTGCACTATTCTTACTATAAACAGTAAATGCTGCGGTTGGTGTTACATCTTGTCCGTATGCTGTAATGGTAGCCGCTGTTTTATATAATTGAACACCATTATAAGTAATCACCAATATTACATTAAAAGGGTTTCCGTAGGTATAGGTATGAGAAACAGTGGCACCTGTACCACCTGTACCATCACCAAAATCCCACGTATAAATAGCACCTGAAGGAACACCGGTTATATTGGTAGTGGTGAAAGTGAACACTTCATGGCTTGGTGCACAAGGACTGGTTGAAGTTGATGTAATTGATCCTGCAACCACATAAGTTGCAGGCACTGTAACTACCTGAGATGCAGTATTGGCGCATCCTGCAGTAGAAGTGGTTTGTAAAGAAACTGTATAATTTTTATCGTAGGGAACATTCGGGAATACATGGGTAGTTTGTACCAAAGTACTGGTTGCGCCATCACCAAAATTCCATAACTGACTTACAATAGAGCCATGATTTACATTTGAGCTGCTGTTAAAATAAAAAGCAGTTCCACCTTGTGGTGTTGAATAAAATGAAGTGTTTGGTGTTACATCTTGTCCGTATGCTTTAATACTAATAGTAGCTGAGCCAATCTTTACGTTGTTATAAGTAATATTCAGCAATACCGTATAATTATTGGCATAGTTATAGGTGTTAGAAGCTGTGCTGTCAGTTCCCGTAGCTGTATTATTATCTCCAAAATACCATGTGTACACTGTTCCTTTAGGAGCACCTTTTGCAGTACTGGCAAATGTAAATACTTCATTACTTGGTGCACAAGGTGAAGTGGAAGTGTAAACAATATTTACGTTGGTTAAAGTAACTGTGGTAGAACTACTTCCACCTGAACCGGATGAAGGTGGTGTTATTGGTGTTGGAGCAGGATTGCCGGAACCGCTATTGCCAGAACCTGAAGAACCACTGCTACCGGATCCTGTAACGGGAGTTGGCGCAGGTGTTGTAGTAGATCCGCTACCGCTTCCGGATGATGAAGAACCTGATGAACTGCTTCCTGATGATGAGCTTGAGCCTGAACTGGATGAAGAAGTGGAGGTAGTACCGTAATCAATATACTTGGTACAGGATATACTGAACCCTAAAAAAATGAGTACAATAAAAAATAAATTGTTTGTCTTCATGTATTTCAGGTATTGGATAGACTTTATGGCTATCCAAAATTAATAAACCTCCGCATTTGGCAGGATTAATATGTGTTTAACGAAAAAACGGGCTGTTTGGTATTTATTGAATTTAAATAATAAGATAATCAAGCAATGTTTTTCGTTGCTTAATAAATAAACAGTTAAGTCTTATTTAAGGAATGAAATGATTAATGTATTTACGATGGATGGTTTTTCTAAATAAGGTAAATGTCTGGTATCATCCACCGGAAAGAATTTGACATGTAGTTTTTGTTTCAACGAATCGCTGAAAGTATAAGGAACAGTTTGATCTTCTTTTCCCCAAATCAATAAAACCGATTTATGTAAATGATCTAATTTCTCATAATTATTGATAATTGTATCACCGGGAAAATGCATGATGGTTGATATAAGTGCATGTCTAAATCCTTTGAATTGCATTTGTACTTTATAACGATCTACCCAATCAGGAAAATGTTCCGGATATTTCAAATCTTCTAATTGTCCGTTCGCTTGTTGTTCATGTTGAATGGCCATAATATAATTAGCAATAAATTCACCTGCGCCTGCTTTTCTGAAATGATAAACCGGATCGATTAAAATTATTTTATCTGTCAATGCAGGATAATGCACCGCAAAATCAGTTACCACTGCTCCGCCAAAAGAAACACCTACTAAGCTAACCGGTGCTTTTAATTTTAATGCGTTGATCAAATCAAATAATTGTCTGCGGTAAAATGAAGGTTCATATACAGCATCAGGACGATCGGAAAAACCTCTGCCAAACTCATCATATCTAATCGCATGAAATCCTTGCTGTACAAGACTATAATAGGTTCCGCCCCAAATATAATAAGGGACACTAAAGCCATGCACTAAAATAACTGTCTTTCCTGTATCAATACCACTTGCTTCATAATGTGTAATTCCATCTGTTAATTGAATGAATGTTCCCGTTGTATTTTTTCTTGAATCTTTATTCATTGTTTTAGTTTCAACATTTCTTATTTTATAAACAATTGATAAGCTAATACCTGCTACTACAATTATCGATAGTAAAGAAAACAGAATGGTTCTTACTTTTTTCATGCGTTCAAGATAATAAAATTTCTATCAATCATCTTATTTGTAAATCTGCATATCTTCCTATTACTTTGCAATACTATGACACAAGAACAGATTAAGGATATGAGAGACAGCGTAAGCGTCTTGAGGAGGTTTCTTTGACTACGATAACAGGAATCAAAAAGTAGAAGAGGACAAACAACTTTCTCTGTCGCCGGGCTTTTGGGATGACAATGTTAGGGCTACGGCTATAATGAAAGAAATTAAAGTAAATGAGTATTGGTTGAAATTATTCAAGCAAGTAGAAACTGCTGTGGAAGATTTTGCGGTGTTATTTGATTTCTGGAAAGCCGGTGATGCAACGGAAGAAGAAACAAAACTTGCTTATAATAATGCATTACAATTAATAGAAGATGCAGAATTTAAAAGTACATTAAATCAACCCGAAGATGAACTGCCTGCAGTATTACAGATCAATCCCGGTGCAGGCGGAACAGAAAGTCAGGATTGGGCAGAAATGTTATTGCGTATGTATCGCATGTATGGCGATAAGCAAGGATGGAAAGTAACAGAATTAGATTTTCAGGAAGGCGAAGGTGCAGGGATTAAAACAGCCACACTGCAATTTGATGGACCTTTTGCGTATGGTTTTTTAAAAGGAGAAAGTGGGGTGCATCGGTTGGTGCGTATTTCTCCATTTGATTCAAATGCAAGAAGGCATACTTCTTTTGCCAGTGTATTTGTGTACCCGTTGATTGATGATACCATTGATATTCAGGTTAATCCTGCAGATCTCGAATGGGCATTTTACAGAAGTGGTGGCAGCGGTGGACAAAATGTAAACAAAGTAGAAACGGCTGTGCGATTAAAACATATACCTAGCGGTTTTATTGTTGAATGCCAGCAAGCAAGAACACAAGGTGAGAACAGAGAATTGGCAATGAAGATGTTGAAGAGCAGATTATATGAAGAAGAATTAAGAAAACGACAAGAAGTGTTGAATGCCACCAATGCCACCAAGAAAAAGATAGAGTGGGGTAGCCAGATACGAAGTTATGTTTTTCATCCTTATAAAATGATCAAAGATCATCGTACCGATTATGAAGTAGGCAATATTGGTCCGGTGATGGATGGTGAAATTGATGGGTTTATTAAAGCGTATTTAATGCATGAGAAAGAGGAGAAATCTTAATTTGTAAAAATATCCAATTTGGTTTTTGGTCTTAATTCTTCTAACCATTGAAACTTTCTTACACGCAATGCTTTATGATCTACCTGTTTCATCGGATACATGGTTCCGTTTAAATTATTAATGAGTTTTACCCGTTCTGCTTTTCCATTTTCAAAATGCACTTCAATAACATCGGAAGTAGATTTGTTTACACCAATAAATTTTTTGTGGTCATCAATGGCGTAATAAATATTTTCTGCCGGACTGCCTTTTGTTCGCAAAGAATCTATTTTTCCATCTTTAAATAAGCCATTGATGGTATTGCCTTTCACCTGATTAAAATAACCATCGCCTTCTTTGCTGATGCTCATTGCATTTTCAAAAACATACAAACGTTCTGCTTTTTTATTTTTGGTATATAGATAAATGGTATCACCGGTAATTTGATTTTCTTTTGCCCAGGCAACCGGATTTCTGAATAAACGAAAAGCAGAATCTTGTAAGGAATAAAACATACTATCTGCTAATGCTTGTAAAGAATCGGAATAAATTTTTACATGATAGTATGCTTCAAAATATCGATCGGCACTTGTATCATTTTTTTGCATCATTGTTTTGTAATAAGCAGAATCTCTTATCCAGGGGACTTCTTTGTTTTTTATCAACTCAGATAATTTAGAAGCAAACAAAGTATCGGCTGAAACATAAATGGTATCTTTTTCCTGCTTTATTAATAGAATCGGTTTTTGTGTAGCTAAAAAAGAATTCTTTTTATTGTTTACTTTAATGCTGTTGGCAATTACATCAAAACCGCCGGCAGTATCTTTACTTCTGTACACTGCATTGCCAAGAAAATCTCCCAAACCACTTTTATCATCAAATGCCATAGAATCGGCTGTCATTGTATAAGTGCTGTCATCGATAAAAGAACGCTTGTTTAAAACAGCAGATTTCTTTTTCAGATCATAATATCCATCGCTTGTTTTAATAATTCTTTTTCCCTGAATGATTCTTGTCGGACAAAGGAATGTAGTTCTGTCAGTCGTTAAATTATACAATAAAGTATCTGTATAAATTTCAGAACTGGTATCTATCAAAACAACCTTCTGTTTAAAATAAACATCTTTTGAATCACCATAATAATAACCTTCATTGCTGGTGAGAACGGTTTTGCCTGTTACTAATTTTCCTCCTTTGGTATAAGTGCCCACTTTTAAATTAACATCATATTCTAATTCATTTGTTGTTAATATGCCTTTCTTATCAAGCAATTTTACTTTGTCTTTTAAATATGCTTTTTTTTCTTTGCTGATATACTTTAAATATTGAGAATAGATTTGAATACTATCTGCATCATTGATATGGACATTATTAAATGCTTCGAGTATATTATCGTTTTGATTGATAAGAATGCTGTCTGCTTCAAAGATGGTACTTCCTTGCTGTACTTTGGCTTTGCCAACCAATGCAATGAATTTTCCTGAAGAATCTTTATCTAAAAAATTATATTTCTCACTCCCCAGAATAATGATTGTTTTAGCAGGATGAGCTGTATCTGTTGCATTTTGTGCATACAAAAAAGAAGTCAAAAAAATAAACAATAAAAAAAAATAAAGCTGCTTCATCAAAGGATTTATTTATGTGTTGAATCAGTAACAGGAGCACTGATCGGTCCTGTTTTATCTTTCTTTCCAAACACAGAAATATTTACATAACGTTTAGGGTGTAAACGAAGATCATCGATTAACGTATTGGTGCTGTGTAATGTATTGTTAAGATTGTTGTATAAAGATTTATCATTTAACAATAGTCCCATCGAACCATTGGATGAATTGAGTTTATCTAAAGTGATATTTAATTTTTCTACTGCCGATTTTAATTGTGCCACTGTTCCGTTGATATCTGCTTTGGATAAATGATCCGTGGTACTTTCCACGTTGCCGATCATTTTAGTGATCTTGTCGTTGTTATCAGATAAATTTTTTGAAAAACTATTTACGTTATTTATGGATTGGGCAATAGAACCATTTTGTTTGTTCAGCATGGCTTCGATTTCATTGGAAGAAACTGTTAAGCTTGCTGTGGCTTTGCTTAAATTAGCGATTACTTCCTGCAAATTATTTTTTGTATTGGGATCAAAAGTGCTGTTTACATTTTTCAATACATTATCCAAGGTTTGTAAAGTTACTTTTAGTTGATCTGCAACCGGAATCACTTTATTAGAGAGATCTCCCAATAAACCGGGACTATTGATTGTTTTTAAAGTATCTCCTGAATTTAAAAAAGTAGAAGCATCGCCTAATGCAATTGCAATACTTGGTGTACCTAATGGATTGGCCGCAACAGAAGCGGTTGAATTGATTGGGATATGATAAGTGCTTTTTAATTTAATGGTAACTAAAATATTTTTCAGATCAGCATCAGTATTTTCAATTTCAAAAACAGCACCAACCTGATAACCATTAATATAAACAGGGTTAGAAACCATGATGCCTTTTGCATCATTATATTTTGCATATAAAAAATTACCCGTCTTTAATAAAGTGCGACCTTTTAAAAAATTAAAACCCAATATCATTGCTGTGATAGCAATAGCGGTTAATGCACCCACCTTGGTTTCATTCGATACTTTCATGCCACAAAACTAAGGTTTCTTGGGTTGAAGCAATAAAGGAAATTGTATTAAAAAGTGAAACTATTTACGACCTACAGTTTTATTGGTTTTGTTGATTTTACTTTCCAAAGAAAATTTATATCGTTTAATTGCCTTAGTAATTGTTTCTGCTGTTTGTTGCTGACCTTCTTCACTCATTAAAAAAGCTTCTTCATCGGGATAAGAAAGAAAACCCATTTCAATTAATATGGCAGGCATATTGGTTGCTTGTAAAACCCAAATACCTTTTTCGTCTCTTTGTTTTGCACCGCGACTTACACGACCTGATTTTTCAAATTCATCTTCAACAGTCAATGCTAAATTCCTGCTTCTCTCTGCATATTGTTCCGTTCTTAATGAAATTGCCAATATTTGTGCAGGGTCATTGGGGTTAAAATCTTTAAAAACTTTATTGGTGGTATCTATGAAATCATTTTCACGCATGGCTTCTTCTTTTTCATCATTTTTTCCTATTCCCCAAATATAAGTTTCACTTCCGTGCGCAGGATTGGGGGTTGTCCATCTGCGATACTCAGGAACTTTTTTTGTCACTTTTTTGCCTTTTCTTTTTACTGTTTGAGTGGTATAGCCGATAATTTCTTTGTGTTGAATAGGAGCCACATCATTGGTGTGTAAGGAAATAAACAAATCACCTTTTGCTGCATTGGCTTTATTGGCTTTAACGATAGGGCTATCAAAATCATCTGTTGTTCTTGTCATAATCACTTCCACATCAGGAATCTGTTCATTGATTACTCTTTGTAATTTTAATGCAACTGCCAACGTAATATCTTTTTCATAACAATGCGGACCACTTCCTCCGAAAAATTTTCCCGATAAGTAACTGGGGCCGCCATGTCCGGCATCGATCACAATTCTTTTTAATGCTTGTTTTTGAAAAGTTTTAGGAATCGGACTTGGCTTAAAACCGCTTAAACAAATTACACCAAAACTTAACAAAACGAATACAGTCATTTTATTATACATCATATCAATTCGTTAAAGGGTTACACTTATTCTTTATCATAACATCTAAGCACTTATTTTTGCTCACGAGAATATGAACTTTACACGCAAATTTAACGTAAAAACACCGCAGGCTATTATTGTAATGGGTTGTTTGCTTGTTTTTTCTCTTCAAATAAAAGCTTATAACGGGTTTTCTAAAAGTTTTTTCAAATCATTAACAAGTTTTGAGGATACCATTCCTTCAAAAAAATCTTCTAAAAAAAATAATAAAAAAGATACAACTGGTGTTTCATTAACCGATACAACCAAAAAAAATAAAAAAGACAGTCTCATAAACACAAAAGATACACTTACCCTATCTAAAGATTCATTGGATGCACCTGTTAATTATAAGGCATTGGATTCGGGTGTATTAATTCTTTCAACCAAAAGGTTTATTCTTTATGGCAAAGCAGAAGCTACTTATAAGGATATGAATTTAACAGGCGGGAAGATTGATTATGATCAGGATGGACAAGCGATTAAAGCTTACGCTACTTCGGATACTTCATTTAGCCTGGAAAATAAAGCCATCATGAAACAGGGGCAAATGAAATCGATGAGCGATTCACTGAAATTTAATTTAAAAAGTTTTAAGGGGTTAACACATAACACCTATTATAATGAAGGGGAATTGTACGTAAATGCCCATACATTAAAGAAGGCCGATAGCAATATATATTATGCTTACATGGCCAGAATTACAACTTGCAATTTGGATACACCGCATTTTGCATTTAGAACACGCAAAATGAAAATGATCAATAATAAGTTTGCTTATAGTGGCCCAACTTCTCCTGAAGTAGAAGGTATTCCTATTCCTATTGGTATCCCATTTGGGATTTTCCCATTGAACAGAGGAAGACATTCAGGCATTCTTACGCCCACATTTACCTCCAGCCAGGATTTTGGTTTTGGTTTAGAAGGATTAGGTTATTATAAAGTATTTAATGAAAATCTGGATGTTACTACCAGAGCCAATATTTATTCTTATGGAGGATGGTTGCTAACGATAAGTCCCAAATACATTAAGCGATACAGATACACTGGTTCTTTTGCATTAACATTACAAACAACAAAACTTTTAAACAGTACTTATGTTTCGCCTACAGAATTTACTACTTCACATTCATTTATGTTAACATGGTCTCATACACAAGATACACGTGCAAGACCGGGAACGTCCTTTTCTGCAAGTGTAAATTTCGGTAGCACTAAATTCAATCAATCATTATTCAATAATCCGTATCAGAATTATAATAACCAATTAAATTCATCCATCACTTATACAAAAGATTTCAGGGGAAAAGCGTTTTTATCTTTAGGTATCACTCATAATCAAAACAGCACAACCAAATTGGTGAATTTGAATCTGCCTAATCTGGCATTCAATTACAATACCATTTATCCGTTTCAAAAGAAAGAAAAGATCGGTGCTGCCAAATGGTATGAAAGTATTGGTATCGGGTATCAGGGTGTAATGCAGAACATCATTTCATTTTATGATACGGCTTATTCATTAAAAAGAATTTTAGATACCATTCATTGGGGTGCAACACATTCTATTCCACTTTCAATGGCATTGCCGCCATTAGGACCGATAGTAATTGCACCGGGTATTTCTTATTCTGAAAACTGGCATGGACAAAAAATGTTTTTATCGTGGGATACCAGCAAACAAAAAGTTGATACCAATATTGTAAAAGGATTTTTTAGAGAAAGCCAAATGTCGTTCAGTGTTTCAGCTAGCACAAGAATTTTTGGAACGTATAAATTCAATGGTAATTCAAATATAGTTGCTATACGTCATGAAATGCGACCATTAATCAGTTTTAGTTATCATCCGGATCTTGTAAGTAAATTCTTTTATACAACCAAGATAGATTCCAGTAATGGCGGGCATTATCAACGATTTTCAGCTTTTCAGGGATTGCAATATCCGGGATATTTTGCCGAAGGAAATTCTGGTAGCGTAGGATTTGGAATTGATAATTTTTTAGAGATGAAAATGAAAGTTAAAAAAGATACTTCCTCGAATGCAGCAAAAAAAGATACTGCTGCAACTAAGAAAGTAAAATTGATTGAAGGCTTTGGTTTTAATTCATCTTATAATTTATTGGCAGATAGTTTTGCATTGGCACCATTTCAATTTTATTTGCGCACTACTTTATTTGAAAAAATTAATCTCAACGCAGGAACAACTTTAGATCCTTATCAGGCATCAAGATTTGGAAATGATTCTAACGCATACGCAATTAAGCAAGGTTCATTGGGAAGAATTACCAATGGAAATATAGCTATTTCAACAACATTTAGAAGTAAATCAAAAGATCAACGTGCAGATAAAGATCGAATACCCGTTGATCCGTTTATGACGCCGGATGAACAACAGAGGCAATTGCAATATGCAAGATCAAATCCTGCTGAGTTTACAGATTTTAATATTCCATGGTCTATCAGTATTCAATATGCTATGTATTTTTCGCGACAGATAAAACCGGATTATTCGGGTTATTATACTCAAATAACCAATTCAGCAAACTTTAACGGAGACTTTAGTGTAACGCCAAAATGGAAGGCAGGTGCATCAGGATATTATGATCTGACAGCAGGCAAATTAAATCAATTAACAATGTTCTTTACCAGAGAAATGCATTGTTGGCAATTGGCTGTAAATGTTACTCCTATTGGATTGTATCGATCATTCAGTATTACATTCAATCCCAAGTCAGGAATACTTCGTGATCTGAAAATTAATCGAAGCAGGACATTCTCTAATTCTACTTATTAAATTATTTATTGGCTTCGTAATAATTATACATCATCTCAAACACTTTTACTTTTAAATTTTCTGTTGAGATATCTGTTGCACTTACTTCAGGTAAAAAATGAATTTCTAAACGATGCGGTAAGAGATAAAATGTTTTATGAAGCGGCAT
>Ga0316218_1001169_pt1 | contig 30203 bp, 15 predicted proteins | sample TBH18003metaG_FD_203634 | JGI IMG/M metagenome (GOLD analysis project Ga0316218, IMG submission 203634) | Freshwater microbial communities from Trout Bog Lake, Wisconsin, USA - TBH18003 | ecosystem: Environmental > Aquatic > Freshwater > Lake > Hypolimnion/Profundal zone | place: USA: Wisconsin...
TGGCTTTCCTTCGCACACATTCACGCGGAGGTCGCCAAGCTCTTCACCCCGCCGCCGCGCCGCCGCGCCATCCAGCGAGCCCTGCGCCGCGCTGGCGTGCCAGCCCGACGCCCAACCGCGGCCAGCGACACCGGAAGCCCCGCCACCATTTACTATGAGCGGCATGCTGCGGAGCGATGGCTCGAAGAAGCCCAGAAACCCCAGACGAAGTGAACCAGGACAACCCGATGACCCCCGAAACCCAGACACCCTCCTCGCTCGGATTCCACATTCCGAACCACACCTCCCACGTCCTCCGGTCTCTTCCGTTCGGAGAGATCACGAAGCTGCCCGAGCGGCCTGCGTTCCCAACCAAGGATGCGATGCTCGCTTGGGCTCACGACGGGGCCACTCAAGGCTGCTTCTATAATCTCGCCGAGCCGAAGGAACCTGCCCGTCGACTCACGAAGGATAATGCCGTGGCGTTTCTCCACGGGGTCATCGCCGACTACGACACGAAGGTGAGCCGGACCCAGCTCATTGAGGCGGTGGCCAAGTTCCCGGTGGACTTCAAGCCGGCTTTCGCCTCGACCACGTTCTCCGGCGGAGCCCGTATCGTCTGGCTCTTCGAGAAGAAGTTGCCCGTGTACAGCCCCGAGATTTGCAAGGCCGTCCTCCTGCGCCTCAAGAAGGAGACCAAGGCCGCGAAGTTCCTTGGCGGTCTGGACGAACCGGCCTTCATCGACCCAGCCCGGTATTTCGAACTCGGCACCGACTGGCTTGAGTTGGACAAGGCTGCCCGTATCTCATCGAAAGCCCTGGCTCAGTTCGTCTTCGAGGCCAGCAGCAAGGTCGACTGGCGCGACCGCGGCGTGATCATCCCGATGGAAGCCATCGCAGCCGAGGTCGAACGTCGCTGGCCCGGTCGATGGACGGGCCCGTTCGCCGTCGGCGCCATGGGCATTCGTTGGTGGGACTCAAGTGCCACACATGACAGTGGCGCATGGATCAGGGAGTCAGGCGTCCAGGCATTTTCTGGTGAGGGCCGGTTCCTGCCCTGGGCCGAAATCCTCGGCGCTGAGTTCGTCTCGAGGTTCGAGCGAGAGCGGGTCGGGGGCGCCGTCGACGGCATGTACTTCGATGGGAAGGCCTACTGGGTCAAAGATGGCGAAGGCACTTGGTGCGACAACAACTCCGAGAACACCCAGCGGTACCTCGTCGGCCGAGGCCTCCGCAAGGAAGGCCGGCGCGGTGAGGTGAGTGAGGTCGAGCGGGCAATGACCCACCTCGCATTCAATGCGCGGGTTGCCGGCGCGTTTCCATTCCTGTACCGCAACGAGGACATCGTCCGAATCGGACACCAGAAATTCCTCAATACCCTCAAACTGTCCCCGGTGCAGCCAGATGCCACGGTTCGCAGTTGGGGTGACGGCTTCCCGTGGATTGCGAAGTATCTCGGGGAGATTTTTGCGACCGACAACCAGCTCGAGATTTTCCTTTCATGGCTCGGTCACTTCTACCGCAGCGCACTCGAATTCAAAGTCCGCAAGGGCCAAGCGATCTTCGTCTCCGGGGACGCGAACGTCGGGAAAACGTTTCTTTCGCAAAGGGTCATCGGCGGCCTCATGGGAGGAGTTGGCGAGGCCCAGCGGTACCTCCTCGGCGAGGAGCAGTACAACTCAAGCCTGTTCGAAAAGCCGGTCTGGACGATCGATGACGCCGTGGCCGGTGCAGACCCGAAAAGTCATGGACGGTATTCTCAGATCATTAAGAAGACCGTCGCAAACTTCACGCTGGTCTACCGCCGCATGTTTTCGGATCCGCTGACCCTTCCGTGGGAAGGCCGGATCGTGGTGACGCTGAACGATGACCCAGAGTCGATCCTGATGCTGCCGAACATCGACACCTCCATGCTCGACAAGGTAATGTTCTTCAAGGCGTCGAAGACGACCGTGAGCTTTGGCGGAGCCGAGGCGAAGGTGGCCGCCGAGATGCCAGCTTTCGCCTCGTTCCTTGCCGCGCACAAAATCCCAGAACACCTACGCGGCGATGAAAGATACGGCGTGAAACCTTACCACAATGCGGAGCTTCGCCAGCGGGCGAACGACAATTCCAAGGGGGTCGAGTTCCTCCAGCTCCTTCATCTCTGGCGGACCTCTTACTTCCTCAGCCAGGACGAAAAGGTCACGGAGTGGGTTGGTAACTCCACTGCTTTAATCACCGAGATGGCCGAATGCGAATCGTTGAAAGGGCTCCGTCAGGCATTCGCGAACAGCATCACGGTCGGCAAGAACCTGAACGTAGTGGTGCGGAAGAACGTCGGCTGGGTCTCAGTTCACGGCCGACACAATGAGCTGGGTACCCAGTTCCGCATCAAGCGACCACAAGCGGGTGAGTTCCCAACTGCGGGCCGAGCATCCACAGTAAAGCCAGCAGGTCGTCCGATTGACGGCATGAACCCCGAAGCCCCGGTCTCCGCAGCCGCATGAACCCCGAGTCCCCCAGCATCCCAGAATCTCGTGTGTACCCGATGACCGAATACACGCCGAGGAAGATTTCGCTCCTTCCACTCAAGGAGTATTCAAAGCTTTGGACTGGCCGCGTGCGGTCAACCCTCAACCGCCGCGGCTCGGTCGGGCCTGTGGTGCTCGCCGAGGTTGAGCTCTTGGTCCCTTACATGCTCCAGGCGATCGCCAACTCAAGATGGCAACCTGACGGTCATGAGTTCTCGCCTCACCTGCGGACCTTCGACGCCCTGGTCCAGTGGTGCAATGACCGAGGGTTTATACCGTCTCCACTGACGTCGCCCGACACCTACCTAGTCGCCGCCGACTATGCCGACATCCATTTCTGCGGTGGCCGGACGACTGGTGCGCCCTCCCGCACCCTTGCGGAGAATCTGGCCAGGGTGCGTTGTGGGGGCCCTTCGCCCGGCGCCTGGGAAGTCGTCGCAGTACACCGCAGTACCCGCCGTAGCTTGGCTCCTAAGGCCCCCTGACCCAAGACATCCTGGCACACCGAAAACCATGAACCCCACGACCACACCACCCCAGGCTCCCGCCGGCACCGTCAAAGCCGAGTTTGTCGAGCTTCCCAGCCGCGGAAGCGCCAGGGTCTGCGGGATGTCACGGTCATGGTGGTACAAGGCGGAGCGTCGCGGGCTCATCCGCATGGCGAGGCCACGCCTCCCAGGGAACGTGCGAGGCCGCACGCTCCTGCCGGTCGACGAGGCCGTGGCGCTGATCCGCTCCCTGGGCGGGCTTCCCGCCGCCTCCCCCGCTGGCTGAGATGGAGAAACCGGCCTCGCCAAGTCGGTTTCGCTCCACATAGCTTGCCGACCGCAATGAACGCGGCGCTCATCGTTTCCTCGGTCGCAGTATTGATCAGCGGGCTCGTATTCTGGGTCACCGTTCAGCAGTGGCGCCTCGCACAACACAGGTTCCGCTTGGACCTGTTCGATCGCCGCTACCGCGTGTACGAAGCAACCGGGAAATTCGTATCGAGCATCTTCTCGAAGGCTGACTTTGATGATGCCCAACTGGTCGAGTTCTATCGAGGTACCGGGGACGCCGAGTTCCTTTTCGATTCTGATGTCATCAACTATCTAAACGAAGTGAAGAGTCGGTCGCTGGACATGCGAATGCACCACAGGGAATTTGGGCGTTTGGTCGGTTCCCCGGAACACGCAGAGCATGTTAAGGCGTCCCTCAGTCAAATTAGCTGGTTCGGTGACCAAATTACCGAAATGAAAATAAAGTTTATCCCCTACCTCGGCTTCGCAAAGATCAAGTGAAGCAAAGTGAGGAAGTGCAGGCCCTGGAACTGGCACCTGCCAGACGGCTCATCAACCTCGAGCCTTCCCTCATAATCGTGGGTCGTGTCCAGAACGAGGACGGGGTCATTCATGTGATGGCCGACCAGATAACGGCAATGCCGGCACTCGGTTTGCCGGCGCAAGCCAGCCACGACTACCATTGAGCTGACCAAATTGTGCGCCTCGACCAGTCACCGGACGCCGACCAAATTCCACACCGATGACCACGCTCCTCTCCGAAATCGAGATCGATTCAATCGCACGTCGCGTCGTTCAGCTCATGGGCGAGCGACTCACCGTTCCCGTTGCACAGCCTCCGGTACAGGCCCCAGAGCCTGATCGGCGACAAAACCAAGGGCCCCAAAAGCTAGCTTACACGGTTGCCGAGCTCAGCGATGAACTCGGACTATCAAGAGTTTCAATCTACCGCCTCGAAGTCCGTGGACTGTTGAAACCGGTCCCCGGCATTCGCAAGAAGCTCTACGCTCGGACTGAGGTGGAAAAATTTCTCGCCGGAAAGCAGGGCGGTTGGGCGTTAAGAGACAAATGAGCGATTACCTGATTTCAGCTGCCGCAACACTCACTGAATCCCTCGTAGCTATCTGGTGAGCATATCCAACGAGCACCCCAAAGCGGCACTCAGTCTGACGGCAGTCGTGATCAATATGTTCGTCTGTCCTGCTTCAATCTTCTGTACCGTGCGTGGGTTCAGATCGGCCAGCTCGGCGAGTCTGTCTTGTGTCACCCTCCTCGCGATTCGCTCGCGTCGCAGGTTTGCTCCAAAACGGAGTAGTTGGCGGGTTATCGGACTGGGGCGAGGCACGGCTTATTATGCCGCGATCTATGCATTGACGGAACGGCACAACAGGGCGTGAATAGTAACCAAGCCCTATGACACCGAAACCCACTTCGACACCCGCGTCTACGGACGCGAAGAATACGCTCAAGCCAACCACGCCTGGGGTGACACCACACTCGAAGCAGAACTGGGGCGGCGGGCGCAAGTCCTCGGGCACCACTGATCAGTTCATCGCCGGCGGCGCCGGTCATCCGAAGGATCACGAGGTGACGCCGGAGGACATCGCCAAGTTTATCGAGATGTGCCGTGAGCGACACGGGGGCAAGTAGCCATGATCGCCCGGCTCTTTGAACTGGCGATCCAGGGGTTCGTCGTGGTGGTCGTCGGCTGCATCGCCCTGGCGGGCGTACTCCTGGCGATCGCAGCGTTCTTCCTAGGGATCCAGTACCTGGCCCAGGGGCACTTCTGACGGGCATTTCTGGACGCCGGCCAAGAGCTTGAGAGGCTCTTCTTAGTGGGCGACTGGGGTTCAAGCCCATGGTCGCTGCGAAAGTCGAGGTAGGCGCACCGTATGGGAATCGGTTGGATCGGATCGAATTCCCTGACAAGACCATCGACGCTTGCACGACGGTATCGCCCGCATCCAACGCGACATCCAGCAAGACACTTTCTACCAACAGAATTTCGCCAACGACGGAACACGCTTTCTTGCGTGGTATCCTCAACGTAATTTCGGCTCAAGGACGATTCCTGTAACTCGCCGAAAGTGTGGGGCCACTCTGAGAGTAGAGGAACGGCCGCCGTGCGATTATGCTTTGCTACGTCGGCATCGGCCAACAACCGGCGAGCCAAGCGTTTTTCATTCCATCGTAGCGGGATCGAGGATCGGAGCCGGAGGCGAAGACCAGTTGCTGGGTGTCTTGGCGCGCACCAAGCGGGGGTCGTGAAATCCGATTTCGCGACTGCCGCGACTGCGCGCCTTTTTGGTTCTTTTTTCCAAAAATAAGGGAGGAGCAGTCGTGCGGATTGGGAGTGCGCGAGGAGCAGCCCGGTGCCCACAGTTGCCGAGCAATTCGCACGTCTGCGGGGTGGGTGGGCGTTCCATGCTTTCGTTGATTGAAAACAAACCTTTCCAGTGATTGCGGGATTGCATCGCTGGCGTTCCTGCTGTGTTGTAAGAATTTCCATCCCCAGCGCTTATGCCGCGCATCTTCGACAACATCGCGCAGGACCTTTTGCCTGCTCTGCGCGACACTCTAAACGTTTCCAACCGATCTGACTTTTGCGTTGGTTACTTCAACCTGCGCGGATGGAAATCGATCGATGGTCTCGTTGAGAAGTGGGCGGGGGGTGATGGGGCGCAATGCCGACTCCTGGTTGGTATGCAGCGACTCGCTCAGGAAGAGTTAAGATCGGCCTACAGTCTTCTTCCGCATGAGGACCAAGTGAGCAACCAAACGGTAATCCGCCTTAAACGCCGGCTTGCCGAGGAATTCCGTGCACAGCTCACCTTCGGCGCGCCGACAGATGAGGATGAAGCCGGACTGCGCCGGCTGTCGGCTCAACTCAAGGCAGGCAAGGTTGTCGTTAAACTTTTTCTCCGGCACACACTCCACGCCAAACTTTACCTGTGCTTTCGAACCGATCCGAATAATCCCGTTACCGGATTTCTCGGGTCCAGCAATCTGACGCTCTCTGGCCTTTCCTACCAGGGCGAACTCAACGTTGACGTTCTCGATCACGATGCCACCACGAAACTGACGAAATGGTTTCATGACCGCTGGACGGACCACTGGTGCGTCGACATCACCAAAGAGCTGATACAAGTAATTGACGAAAGCTGGGCGCGGCCAGAATGCCCGCCACCTTATCAAATCTACGTCAAGATGGCCTACCATTTGGCCGAAGAAGCTCGTGCCGGTCTCTCGGAATTTAACGTCCCGGCGGACATGCGGGACACACTTCTAGAGTTTCAGTCTGCAGCCGTTCGGATTGCCGCGCGGCATTTGGAGAAGCGTGGCGGCGTGATACTCGGCGACGTTGTCGGTCTTGGGAAAACACTCATGGCCACCGCACTGGCCCGTGTCTTTCAAGACCCGCCGCGTTCGCTTGAGACACTCATTCTTTGTCCAAAAAATCTGGTCGGAATGTGGGAGGACTACGCCCACCGCTACAGGCTGATCGCTAAAGTCGTGTCGGTAACACAGGCGCAAAATAGCCTGGCTGATCTACGACGCTATCGTGTCGTGATTATTGACGAAAGTCACAACTTGAGAAATCGCGAAGGCCGGCGTTGGGCGGCGGTCCGAGACTACCTCTCCCGAAATGCAAGCAAGTGCATCCTGCTTTCTGCAACTCCTTACAACAAGGCCTACCTAGATCTCGCCAACCAGCTCCGGTTGTTCATGAGTCCAGATGATGTGGTCGGCATCCGTCCTGAGGAATACCTGCGCCGCGATTGTGATGGGCGGCCCGATGAGTTCACGCGTCGCCATCAGTGTCCGGTAAACTGTCTAGCTGCCTTCGAAAAAAGCGGCCACGCCGACGATTGGCGGGAGCTAATGCGGCTATTCATGGTTCGCCGCACCCGCAGCTTCGTGGAGCGCAACTACGCATTCACAGAATGCCCGAAGTGCGCCACCGTTCTGCTTCCTACTCAGGAGAAATGTCCCAAATGTGAGCGTGCGAAAGCGAAGGAAGATCGGCGATTCCTTGTTCTTGAGGGTGGCAGCCGATTCCATTTTCCGAAGCGGCAGCCTAAAACCCTCACGTTTCGAATTCGCGACAGCGACCCCAACGACCAATACGCCAGGCTCTACTCTGACCTCGTGGTTGATACGGTTCGGATGCTACATTTGCCGCGCTACGGATTGGGGAACTATCTCAAGCCCACTCTCGATGTCCCGCCGTCTCAGGCCGATGCCGAGTTGATGGAAGACCTTTCGCGCGCGGGGAAACGGCTTATCGGCTTCTGCCGGACGAATCTATTCAAGCGATTGGAGAGCAGCGGGCATGCATTTTTGCTCTCTGTGCGACGCCACATCCTCCGCAACTACATTTTCCTGCACGCACTCGAGAACGACCTGCCGCTGCCCGTAGGCACACAGGACTCTGCTTTATTTGACACGCGCTCCGAAGATCACGACAGCGACAGCACGTTATTTGGTTCGGATGAACCCCCCAAGACGCCAACGGAAGTTACCGCGAAGTCATTATCGGATTTCGCGAAGGCTGGTGCAGCAGGTTATGAAACGCTAAAATCCGAGCACGCCCGCAACTTTGACTGGCTGCGTCCTGTATTTTTCGTTGACGACCTAGCGCAGCATCTCCGGCAGGATGCGAAGCGATTGTTTTCCATCCTCGAACTCGCCGGCCAATGGCAGCCCGATCAAGATCACAAGCTGTTGGAGCTTCAAAAGCTCCTTACGAAAAAACACGCGGGGCAGAAGGTTCTCATTTTTTCCCAATTTGCCGACACCGTAACTTACCTCGCCGAGCAATTGCAGGCGCGTGGTGTCAAACAATTGGCCGGCGTCACTGGGGATACTGAGGAGCCGTCGAAGTTCGCTCGGCGATTTAGTCCCGATAGCAATCGGGCACGCGACAAGGGCGCGCCGAACTACGTTTCTCCCTCCGACGAGCTGCGCGTGTTAATTGCAACCGACATCCTCAGCGAAGGCCAGAATCTCCAGGACGCTGCCATAGTGGTTAACTTTGATCTGCCGTGGGCGATTATCCGTCTCATACAGCGCGCGGGCCGCGTGGATCGCATCGGACAGAAGTCAGAGGAAATTCTCTGCTATTCCTTCGTGCCGGCGGATGGCGTAGAGCGGCTTATCCGCCTGCGTTCTCGGGTGCGGCAGCGGCTCCATGAAAATGCTGAAGTCGTCGGCACAGACGAGACGTTTTTTGAAGACGAGACGCATGATAGCGTTATTCGCGACCTCTTCACCGAGAAGTCCGGCATCATGGATGACCCAGCAGATGACGAAGTGGACCTCGCGTCACTCGCCTACCAAATTTGGAAAAACGCATGCGATGCCAATCCAGCGTTGAAGAAGACCATCCCAGATTTGCCCGGTGTCGTGTTCTCCACTAAACCATTATCCGCCATTACGGCGCGCCCCGTCAGCGCGTCAGGGCCGAAACCCACCACGGGTGTTATGGTGTATGTCCGCACAGCAGACGGCAACGACGCCCTCGCGTGGGTCGATGAGGATGGTCACACTGTCACGGAATCTCAGCATGAGATCCTCCGCGCCGCTGCGTGCGAACCAACCACGCCCACGTTAGAGCGTCTCGCCAACCACCATGCGCTTGTGCAAGCGGCAGTCAGCGGCATCCAGACCGAGCAGATTTCCACTGGTGGCCAGCTCGGCAAGCCTTCCAGCGCGCGCCGCCGCGCGTATGAGCGGCTCAAGGATTACGCTGCCCACGTGAAGAACACTCTTTTTGATATTAAGCCACTGCACCAGGCCATAGACGAAATTTACGAGGCTCCACTGACCGAGTCTGCGCGTGACCTCCTCAACCGTGAACTCCGCGCCGGCATTAGCGACGAAAAGCTCGCCGATTTGATCCTGTCACTCCACGAGGAAGACCGGCTCTGCATCCCAAAAGAAAATGCCGAGGCACGCGAACCCACCATTATCTGTTCACTCGGAATCCGGAAAGATTGACCTATGTCCCTCGACTTCTCGCGCACCCGTCCCCTACTGCAAAACTGCGAACTGCCAAAGCTCTTTGTAGAGGAACTCGGGTGGGAGCCGTGTCGCCAGAAGCTCGTCCTTCGAGTCAGCGAGCAAGACTACTCTTTCTCGGCGGTAGCTGAAAAACGCGGCTTCATCGCCTGGCTTTGTGAGTCGCTCCAAGGTGGGTTGCCGGACCACGCCACCAGGTTAAAACTTGATCGCAAACTTTCAGAAACCAGTTTTGAACACCTCATAGTCTTCGTGACTCGTGACCGCTCTCGGCAGTCTTGGATGTGGGTCCGGCGCGAACAGGGTAAACCGCTTTCAGCGCGCACTCACGAGTATTATCGAGGTCAGCCGGGCGACTCATTGCTACAGAAGCTTCATATCCTTTATGTCTCACTTGAGGAAGAAGAAGCTGGGCTTTCGACCGTGGCCGTAGCGGGGCGTGCCCGCGCAGCGTTCGATATCGAGCGCGTAACCAAGGCGTTTTACCGTGATTTCGATACTCATCGAAAAGCGTTTCTCAAATTCATCGATGGCATAGGGGAAGTCGCGGACCGGGAATGGTATGCGTCCGTCATGTTGAATCGGCTGATGTTCGTCTATTTCATACAACGTAAAGGTTTCCTGGATGGTGATCGTGAATACCTCCGCCATCGTCTGGACCGCTGCAAAAAGGAACAAGGAAAGGACAAGTTCTACAGCTTCTACCGGTATTTTCTTCTCCGTCTATTTCACGAGGGATTTGGCAAGAGACGCAAGGATCGCGCGCCCGATCTTGAAAAATTACTCGGCAACATTCCTTATTTAAATGGTGGCCTGTTCGATGTGCACGAACTCGAAAAGCCCGAGCGCTACGGCAAGGACATTCAGATTTCCGACAAAGCATTCGAGCGCGTCTTCGACTATTTCGACGAATATCAGTGGCATCTCGACGAGCGCCCGCTCCGAGCAGATAATGAAATAAACCCGGATGTGCTCGGTTACATCTTCGAAAAATACATCAACCAGAAACAGATGGGGGCGTATTACACAAAGGAGGACATCACTGAATACATCAGCAAGAACACAGTTCTGCCGTTCCTGTTCAATTCGGCCCGCGCCAAGTGTAAGGTGGCCTTCGAAAACCCCGGCGGCCCGACCGTTTGGGATTTGCTCCGCGACAATCCCGACCGCTTTATCTATCCCTCTATCCGCCGTGGCACGGAAAAGAAACTTCCGACGGATATCGCCGCAGGCCTCGATGCCGACAAACCAAACCTTATCGAGCGCCGCAAGTCGTGGAACAATTCCGCGCCAGGCGAGTTTGCGTTGCCAACTGAAATTTGGCGTGAGGTCGTCGCGCGGCGCTTACGCTACTATGAAGTCAAACGGAAGCTCGCGGCGGGTGAGGTTCGTGACGTCAATGACTTCATCACGCTGAATCTTGATCTCCGGCAGTTCGCGTCTGATGTAATACTCAATTGCGAAGGTCCTGATCTGCTCATGGCCTTCTGGAATGCGATTTCGACGATCACGGTGCTCGATCCTACAGGCGGCTCTGGTGCGTTCATCTTCGCGGCGCTCAACATCCTAGAGCCGTTGTATGAAGGCTGTCTCGACCGGATGGAGGCTTTTCTAACTGAGTGGGGTGAGAACGGTCGGAAAGTCCATCCGAGCTACCATAAGAAATTCACCGATGTGCTTGCCCGCGTCGATGCGCACCCGAATCGCCGCTACTTCGTCTTAAAATCCGTAATTCTCAATAATCTCTACGCTGTGGACATTATGGAAGAGGCGGTAGAAATCTGTAAACTGCGTCTGTTCCTCAAGCTCGCCGCACAGGTCGAACCCGACGCCTCCCGTGAGAATCTTGGCATCGAACCGCTTCCTGATATAGATTTTAACATCCGCGCCGGCAACACGCTTGTCGGCTATGCTACCTACGAAGAAGTCAAACGTGCCGTTACAAGCACGCTGGATTTCGACAATGCGATGGAAAAAATCGCAGAGAAAGCAGCCGAGCTGCAAGCGACCTTCGACAGATTTCGTCAACTCCAGACGGAGGACGACGGCTCGGTGCCCGCCGCGCACAAACAAGAATTGCAAAAACGGCTGAAAGCGCTCGAAGACGAACTCAACCGGCACCTCGCTAGCGAATACGGTGTGAAGGTTAGCGACAAAGTCGCCTGCGCGCAGTGGGTGAAGTCCCATCAGCCTTTTCACTGGTTCATTCAGTTCTACGGTATCCTGAAAAGCGGCGGGTTTGATGTCATCATCGGCAATCCTCCGTATCTTGAAATCCGCGAGGTCAGCTATGGCCTGAAAAACTATACCTGCCTGGATAGTGGCGCGATCCATGCGATGTGCATGGAACGGAGTGAGCACTTATTACACAGGAATGGTTGTATGAGTATGATCGTCCCGCTTTCCCTGCCATCAACGCAGCGAATGCAGGTAGTGCAGAACTTGTTGGAGTCGGGTCGAAATGCATGGTTCGCAAACTATGCTTGGCGGCCCGCAAAGCTATTCGACACTGTCAATCGCGCGCTCACCATTTTCGTTGTCAGTGCCTCCGACAATGGGCGGACATTTTCAACGAATTATCAGAAATGGACGAGCGACGACCGGGACGGACTGATGGAGCGGCTCAACTATGTCGAAGTTCTCCGTAAACGTTCGGCATGTTGGATTCCAAAAGTTGGCGACTCATTGGAGCAGGGAATCATATCGAAGTGCCTTTCGATCAAAACAGCCGTTAAGCATTTCGTCACCAAATCGGAACACCGAGTATATTATCGAACGACGGGCGGACTATACTGGAAGGTATTCACCGATTTTGCGCCGGCCTTTAATTTGAATGGCAAGAAAGGTCACAGCAGCCGAGAAACTTGGTTTACCTTGAGTAAGAGGGAGCACGTGCGGCCCGTAATCGCTGCACTGAGTAGTGATGTATTCTGGTGGTGGTATACGGTGACTTCAAATGTGCGGGACTTGAACCCATTCGATATCCAAAACTTCCCTCTGCCCGATTCAGTCTTATCTGATCCAGCCATGCAGGCGTTGGGCGCGCGGTATCTTAAGGATCTCGACAAGAACAGCACCATGCTGGTCCGTGAGCAAAAGCAAACCGGCACCACCGAAACGCAGTCTTTCAAGATTCAAAAGTCCAAGCCGATCCTCGACGAAATCGACACTGCGTTGGCTCCGCACTATGGGTTTACTGCGGAGGAGTTGGATTTTATCGTGAATTACGACATAAAATATCGCCTAGGCCGTGACACTGATACCGATACCGATTAACTCGTTAAGCGCGAACGAGCCGGACAAACCCGCAGACAAATGAAACCCGCTATATGAGTGAACTTACCCACCTGACCTGCAAGAGGAGGCCACGAAGACGGTGCTGGCACAGGCCGAATTGCTTTGCGCCGACTGGGCCGCATGAAGGGGCATTGCCGGCGCGAGAAAAGGGAAGAATTGGTCGTTCTTGCTGAACGCTCTCGGGCTACCTTGAGACCGAATCGAGACCCGGAAAATAAATTTTCGGGAAACGGTTTAAGCCTATATAACACAGAATCCGCGCTAGCGCCGCGGCGTTCCGGTTCCAGCAATCGGCGTTGGGGCGGTCTCCACTGAGTCACAGTCTTCCCAACGGGTAACGCTTTGTGCCCGCAGTGCTGGATTTGCCGGGGTGGTATCAGATCGGGGGTCCGGGGGGTACGCCGGGGAGGGGGTCTCCTACCCGTCCACGTCCTGACACACTGGGGCATACGGGTGGACTTGTTGCCACTAGCGTTGCCACTGGGCTATCTCAGAAGCCGCAGTACTCTGCTAACCATTGAAGCAGAGTTGCTTGAAAAATGGTGCGGCCATAGGGAGTCGAACCCCAAACCTCCAGATTCGTAGTCTGGCGCTCTATCCAGTTGAGCTATGGCCGCGCGAGGGTGCGAAAAAGCAGGGATTGGCAGCCAAGTGCAAGCGAGAATTTAGCCCTCGCCCTTGCGCCAGTCGATCAGCTCCAGCTGCAGCAACTTCCGGTCGTTAAAGTGGTTCCACGTGATCTGTACCGCGAGGTCCAGCGGCACGCCCACCGGCGGCAGGCGGTCCGCCATCTTCCACGCCACGCCGTGCAGGCGGCGGCCGCGGCCGTTGTCGAATTGAAAACGGAAATGCTGCTGCTTGAACACCTCGGGTTGCTGGCGGAACACCACCCCGCCCACGCCGAACACCGGCTCCGGATTCCCCTGGCCGAAGGGATGCAGCGCCTCCAGTTCCGTCATGAGCTGTTCGGTCACCTGTCCCGCCTCCAGCCAGGCCGCCAGCTGCAGCTCCCGCTGCGCGATGTCCCCGCCGGCATGCGCCCGCACCGTCTCGGCAAAATGCGCGCGGAACGCCTCGAGCCGCGATTTCTCGATCGCGATGCCCACTGCCATGGGATGGCCGCCCCAGCTCGCCAGCGGCCCGCCGCACACCGCCAGGATTTCCACCAGGCTCAGCCCGTCGATGCTGCGCCCGGAGCCTTTCGCGTACTCGCCCTCGTTGCCCAGCACAACGCAGGGGCGGTTGTATTTCCGTGAAACGCGTCCCGCCACGATGCCGACCACGCCCGGGTGCCAGTCCTCGCTGAACAGCACGATGCCCGGTGAATCCGCATACTTCGTCTCGATCAGCCGCTCGGCCTCCTCGGTGATCTTGCGCTCGATGTCCTGCCGCTCGCGGTTGAACACATCCAGCTGCCGGGCGGTTTCGGCGCAAAAATCAGTGTCATCGCTCAGGAGCAGTTCGACCGACAGGGCCGCGTCGGCCAGCCGGCCGGAGGCGTTGATCCGCGGCCCGAGCCGGAAGGAAATATCCACGGGGTTGATCCCGTTGGCCGGCTTCACCCCGGCCACGCTCATCAGGGCGCGCAAGCCCGGCCGGGCGTTTTCCTGCAGGATGCGCAGGCCGTGGCGGGCCAGAATCCGGTTCTCCCCCAGCAGGGGCACCAGGTCGGCCACCGTGCCCAAGGCCACGAGGTCGAGATAATCGCGCAGCTTGAAGGCGAGCGCCACCGGGTGGTTTTCCGCGCGCAGCTGCTTGAGCAGACCATGCACGAGCTTGAACACCAGGCCGACCGTGCAGAGGTTGCGCCAGCCGGTATCCGCGCCGGTCTCGTCCGCCTCGACGTGCGGATTGATCAGCAGGCCCTGGCTCAGGGCCTGCTCCTTCGAGCGGTGATGGTCGATGACGATGACCTCGATGCCCTGCGCGCACAGGTAGGCGACCTCATCGTGGGAGTTGGTGCCACAATCGAGCGCGATAAACAGCGCCGGCTTGCCGCCCTCCAGCGCACGGTCGATGGCGCTGCGCGACAGTCCGTAGCCATCCTCCGACCGCCGCGGGACGACAAACCGCGGGGCGAGCCCGAACGCCCGCAGCACGCTGACCAGCAGCGCGGTGCTGCTGACACCGTCCACATCATAGTCGCCCAGGACCACCACGGACTCGCGGCCGGCAATCGCCGTCCGCAACCGCGCGGCCGCGGCATTGAGGCTGCGCAGGAGAAAGGGATCGCTCAGCCCGGCCAGCGCGGGCGCCAGAAATTTTGCCGTGGCTCCGGCCTCGCGGTGGCCGTTGCGCAGGAGCAGCTCCGCCAGCACCGGGTTGACCCCGGTGCCCTGGCTCAGGGCCTCGATTTCGGCGGCCGGGAGCGGCGAAAAGATCCAGCGCATGAATTTCGAAGGTGAAAGCCCGCCCGCCGGAGGGGAACCCGAAAATAACTGCACGAAATCCGCAACCGGACCTCAGCGCGCGATAACCGTGTTCCACCCTGCGGGACTGCCGCGGCTATTCCGACGCCTTGCTGGAGCCGGTCCACTCGTACTTCGGGGCGACATCCGCGTGCGCCTCAACGTGCTTCCGGTCGCCCTTGTGCCACCAGTAGAACACCTGGGCGGCGACGAAGATGGCGGAGAAGGTGGAGGTCACGATGCCCACGAGGAACGTGAACGAGATGTCGCGCAGCACGCCGCCCCCGAAGAGGAAGAGCGCCAGCGCCGCGAGAAACGTGGTGGTCGCCGTCATGATCGTTCGGGCAAAGACCTTGTTGATCGCGGAATTGATGATGTCCCGCAGCGAGCCGGTCGGGTTGAGCTTCAACTCCTCGCGGATCCGGTCGAACACCACCACGGTTTCGTTGATCGAATAGCCGGCGATGCAGAGGATGGCCGCCACCATGGGGGCCGAGAACTGGTGACCGGTGAGCACGAAGATGCCGATGGTCATCAGGATGTCGTGCAGCGAGGACACCATCGCGCCGATGCCGAAGCCGAACTCAAACCGGAACGCGATGTAGAGGAGGATCGTCAGCATGGACACACTGACGGACAGGAGCGCGTTCTGCTCGATTTCCTTGCCGATGGAGGCGCCGATGTGGCTCTCCCCGACTTGGTCCAGCCCGGCCGAGGGGAAAGCCTGTTTGAGTGCGCCCATCAGCGCCACGGACTTGCCCTCGGGCGTCTCGATCTCGAGCACTTCCTTCCCGCCGCCGAGCGCACTGACATAGCGCGGGCTGATCTCGCCGATCTTGGCCGTCTCGGCCACTTGGCGGATCTTGGCCGTGTCGAGGCGTTGGGCGAACTGGACCGTGATCAGGTCACCGCCGGCAAAATCAATGCCGTAGATGCGGTCACCCTTGTAGAGCACGACACTGACGCCCAGCGCCACGATCAGCCAGCCGCCGATGAAGGCAGGCTTGCCGTACTTCACAAAATCGACGTGCAGGTCCTTCAGCATCCGGCGCATCGTGAACTTCTTCAGGAACTGGGAATCGATCAGCAGCTCCATGATCAGGTGGGCCGTGATCAGCACCGAGAAGAGCGTGGAGAGCACGCCGATCGCGAGGGTCACGCCGAAACCCTTGATCGGGCCCGTGCCGAGGAGGATCATGATCGCGCAGATGATCAGCTGGACGAAGTGCGCATCGAGGATCGTCGTGAGTGCCTTCAGATAGCCGCTCTGGTTCGAGATCATGAGCGACTTGCCGGCGGCGAGTTCCTCACGCATGCGCTCGAAGATCAGGATGTTGGCGTCCACCGCCATGCCGATGGTGAGCACGATGCCCGCGAGCCCGGGGAGGGTCATGGTGGCGCCGAGGCTGGCCATGACGCCGAAGATAATGACGACGTTCACCGCGAGGGTGATGACGGCGACCAAGCCGCCGGTCGTGTAGAACGTGATCATGAAGGCCGCCACAAGCGCGGTGCCGATGATCGAGGCGCGCACGCCGCTGGAAATGGCGTCCTCGGCAAGCGACGGGCCGACCTCCTTCTGCTCCTTTACGACGAGCGGAAGGTCGAGGGGGTTGTTCAGGACATTCGAGAGGTTGAAGGCCTCACGCTCGGTCATCGCGCCGCCGCTGATCTGGGCGGAGGGACTGTCGATCTCCTCCTTGACGGTCGGGGCGGAGTAGAGCTTGCCGTCGAGCACGATGGCCAGGCGGCCCACGGTGCCGGACTGGCGGCCGCCATTGGCGATGTCCCGGGTCACGTTCGCGAAATGCTGGCGGCCTTCCTTGGTGAAATTGAGGGTGACTTCGGGCTTGCCGTACATGTCGGCGATCACGCGGGAATCGGAGATCGCCTCGCCGCCCATCTCGGGAATGCGCTTGACGAAGAGATCCTCGCTGTAGGCCTCGCCGTGCGGTCCGTCCTGCTCAAGGGTCATGATTTCATAGCCGGGGGGCACCTCGCCGGCCGGGACCATCGCCGGGGTCAGGGTCGGATGCACCACCCGGAAGTCGAGCCGGGCGGGCTTCTTCACGTTGTCCACCACGTCCGGGTTGTCCTTGGTGTTGACGCCGGGCAGCTGGACCTCGATGCGGTTCTCGCCAATGGGCCGGATGACCGGCTCGGCGATCCCGAAGGAATTGATTCGGGCCGCGATGATCTCGATCGCCTTGGAGAGCTTTTCCTTGCGGACGTCGTCCGTGTACTTGGCGGTGGCCTTGGGGTCCACCTCAAGGGTGAAGGCGACGCCGCCCTTGAGATCCAAGCCGAGCTGGAGCTTGCTCTTGGAGCGGCGGAGCAGCTCGGTGAGGAGGATGTTGTTCCGCTTGTCGACGTTCGTCAGCTTGCTCTCCAGCTGGATGTCCGGGAAGTACTGGGTCAGGTCAAGCTTGCGCTCCTTGCCGATCTGCCGGAGCGCCACAAACTCGCTGGGCGCGGCACCGGTTTTCTTGATCGCCGAGGCCTCGTCGACGAGCTTGTCGAACTCAACCGCCTTGTTGCCGGCGTGGGCCTTGGCATAGGTGGCGAAGTCCTGGTCTTGGAGGGGTAGCAGGGTGGACACGGCCCAGGCCACGATGACGAGGCTGAGGACGATCTTCCAGAGGTTGCGGCTGAGCATGGTGGGATTTTGGTTTAAAGCGGAATGCAGGCAGGCCGGGCGCGCGGCATACTGCCGCGCGGCGTCACTGCTTCTCGGTGCCGGCCTTGTTGACCACGGCGCTGACGAAGGCCTTGCCGACCTCGATCTTGGTGTTGTCGGCGATGCGCACGACAAACCGGTCGTCCTTCACATTCGTGATCGTGCCGTAAATGCCGCCGGTCGTCATGATCTCGTCCCCGGACTCCAGCGTCGCCAGCAGCTTCTCGTGTTCCTTCTGCTTCTTGCGCTGGGGGGCAATCATCAGGAAATACATCGCGGCAAACAGCAGGCCGTAGAAGATGATCATGAAACCGCCACCCAGTCCGCCCGGGCCGGCAGGAGCGGCGGTTTGGGCCAGATTCGCGAGTGCGTCGGTGCTGAGGGACATTTTCGTCATTGCGTGTTGAGGGTTTTGAAAAAAGAAAACATATATCCTAACGGATTCCCCTCCAGCGATAGCAAGCCATAACTCCCCCACCCATCCTCCGCATTGAAAAGCAAAGCCGCATCCGCTTGGTCCGCCGCCAAATCCGAGGAGCATTATGGGTTCAAACGCTGGGGATCCGGGCACATCGCGGTCGATGACGAAGGGTTCGTGAACGTCCAGCCCCGCGCCGACGGCCGCGGCATCCGCATCATGGACGTGGTCGACGAGGCCCTCGGCATGGGCCTGAAGGCCCCGATGGTGATCCGCTTCCAGGACCTCCTCCGGCACCGCGTCATCCAGCTCAACGAGTGCTTCGTCAAGGCCATCAAGGAGGAGGGCTACAAGGGCGACTACCGCGGCGTCTTCCCGATCAAGGTCAACCAGCTCCGCGAGGTCGTCGACGAGATCGTCCTTGCCGGCAAGGACTACAGCTACGGCCTGGAGGCCGGATCCAAGCCCGAGCTGATGATCGCCCTCGCCATGCACGAGGGCTCCCAGCGTCTCATCATCTGCAACGGCTACAAGGACCACGACTACATCCGCCTCGCCCTCCTCGGCCGCAAACTGGGCAAGAAAATCATCATCGTCGTCGAGCAGCTCGCCGAACTCGACGACATCATCCGCATTTCCCAGGAAACCGGCGTGAAGCCGATGATCGGCTTCCGCTGCAAGCTCCAGACCCGCGGCGAGGGCAAGTGGGCCATGTCCACCGGCGACAACGCCAAGTTCGGCCTCAACACCGCGGAAATCCTCTTCGCCTGCGAGAAGCTCAAGGCCGTGAAGCTCGGCGCCTGCCTCAAGCTCGTGCACTTCCACATCGGCTCGCAGGTGCCCAATATCATCACGATCAAGAACGCCGTCATCGAGGCCTCCCGGTTCTACTGCCAGCTCGCCAAGATGGGCTTCCCGATGGGCTACCTCGACGTCGGCGGCGGCCTCGGCATCGACTACGACGGCTCCCGCACGAATTTCGAGAGCTCGATGAACTACTCGCTCGAGGAGTACGCCCGCGACGTGGTCTTCAACATCCGCGAGATCTGCGCCGCCTCCGGCGTGGCCGTGCCCGATATCGTGAGCGAGTCCGGGCGGGCCGTCGTCGCGCCCCACTCCCTCCTTGTCGTCGAGGTCTTCGAGCGGATCAACAAGCGCGAGTCCCTCGGCCACCAGCACCAGCCCAAGGTGAAGCACAAGGTCGTCACCGACCTCGAGGTCATGCTGAAGAACAAGACCAAGCTCGGCCGCCTCGAGCGCTTCCACGACTCGCTCCAGAAGAAGGAGGAGGCCTTCTCCCTCTTCAACCTCGGCTACCTCGACCTCGAGAACCGCGCCGCCGCCGAGTCCATCTTCTGGCAGATCTGCGAGCAGATCGCCAAGGAGGGCCGCAAGACCGGCTACCAGCCCGAGGAACTCCACGACCTGGACAAGCTCCTGGCCGACCAGTACGTCTGCAATTTCTCCGTCTTCCAGTCGCTGCTCGACCACTGGGCGCTGAAGCAGCTCTTTCCCATCGCCCCGCTCCACCGGCTCAACGAGAAGCCCACGGTCAACGCGATCCTCGTCGACATCACCTGCGACTCCGACGGCAAGATCTCCTCGTTCATCGACCTGCAGGACGTGAAGGACTACATCACGCTGCACCCGCTGAACCACAAGCCGTACTACCTCGGCGTGTTCCTCACCGGCGCCTACCAGGACATCATGGGCGACCTGCACAACCTCTTCGGCCGCGTGAACGAGGTCCACGTCTTCCTCGAGGCCGACGAACCCAACGGCTTCTACATCGAGGAGGCCCTCACCGGCAGCCGCATCGCCGACGTCATCGAGGGCGTGCAGTACCAGCAGGAGGAGCTCTGCCGCAAGATGAAGGCCCAGATCGACGCCGCCACGCGCAAGGACATGGTGAAGCCCCGCGAGGGCGTCCGCCTCCTCGAGCTCTACGAGAGCCAGATGCTCAACAAGACCTACCTGAACATCGAGCCGAAGAAGGGCCGGAATAAAAAGAGCTGAGACGCACCAGCATCTTTTGGGCGGTTTATTTGACCGCCGCGGCCGCCAGGATCGCGAAGGCATGGCCCCGGAGCGTTCTTCGCGCGCTCCGTGGTAACACCGGCCGCTCTTAGCGTGCTTTGCGGTTAATAACCAGGTCAGCGCCACTCATGACGCGGGTACCTGCGCGATAATTCCGCCTTCACTTTGGGATACTGCTCGCGCCAGAAATTCGTCAGGTCATCCGTCACTTGGACCGGCCGGTGATTCGGAGCCAGGACCGCAAACTTCACGGGCACGCGGCCGTGCCCGAGCGTGAACTTACCCTCGATGCCGTAGAGTTCCTGAATGCGCGCAGAGAGCACGGGCGGGCCCTCCTTGGCGTAAGTCAGCTTCGCTTTCCGGCCATTCGCCATGGTGAGTTTCTCCGGCAGATAGTCGTCCATCACCGCCAGCTGTTCCGCCGTCAGCCAGTCCCTCAGGATCGGCATCACGGGCTTGTCCTTGATGTCCCGGTAACCGAGTTCGCCGTAGCAGACCTGCTCGATCAGCGTGGCCCGGTCCGCATCGGTCAGCACATTGACCTCCAGTTCCGGAAACCATTCGGCCAGCCGGTTCACGCGGATGATCCACTGCTCCACCGACTCGTCCCACATCTCCAGCTTCAGCCGTCCCTCCACGACTTCCTTCGTGAGCAGCGCCGCCGCCTCGTTGAGCGGCGCCTCATCACTGCTGGCCTTCGCCTCGAGCACGAGGTCCCGGAATCGCCGTTCGCGCCGGGAGACGACGCGCTTCAACGCTTCGTCGTAGGTCACGCCGCGCACCTCGCGGTAATCCTCCGGGAAGATCTCCCTCAGCCACGGCTCCTCGATGGCGGTCGCCAGCGAGAGCAGCACGTTGACCTCGCCTCCGCGTCCCTCGACCTCGCTGATCTCCGCCGCCACCAACAGCGGCGCCTGGCCGATGGCGCTCTCCCGCGCCAGCACCCCGCGGCGGTTGTGCACCAGCTCGCACCGCAGCGTGCCGCCATCAAGCCGCTTGGCCAGTTGGTCGGAGAATCCGGCCAGCACGCACTTCCTGACTTCGGCCCCGTCCGTCCGGCGTTCGCCCACATCGAGGCCTTCCTTTTCGGCAATGGCCAGGAACTGTTCAAACAGCGGGCCGACCGCGCGCGCGCCTTGCGCATGGATGCCGAGACGACGGCACGCCTCGAGGGAGTAGTTCGCCTTGTCCGCATAGCGCCAGGCCCGCATCAGCAGGAAAAAATCGCTCTCATGCTCCCCTCCCAATGTGTCTTCGCGCGCCTGTTCGACGTCCTTGGACACCCCGCGCAGCAGGAAATTTCGCCCCTGCGTCAGCGCCGCCATCAAGGCCACCGTCCGCACGCAGCCGCGGTCCTGGGCCGCCAGCAGCATCCGCGCATAGCGCGGATGGACGGGGAAGCGCAGCATCTTCCGGCCGATTTCCGTGATGCGCGCCAGGTTCCGAGTCAGGGCGGGAGCGCCGGGCCCGCCGGCAACGTCGCCCGCGTTCGGCCCTAACGGCGGTCCCGGCGGTCCCGCCCTACCCCCTGTGATCGCCCCCAGGTCCGCCAGCAGCAGCTCCGCGCGCTCCAGCGCCTTCGGCTCAGGCCGCTCCAGCCACGGAAAGTTCGCCAGGTCGTCGATGCCGCTGGCCTTCAGCGTAAGCACCACCTCCGACAGGTCCAGACGCCTGACCTCCGGCAGTTCCTGCGGCGCCCGCTGGCCATGCTCGCGTTCCGTCCACAGCCGCACGCACACGCCCGGCGACGTGCGTCCTGCCCGGCCCGCCCGCTGGTCTGCGCTCGCGGCGGAAATCTTCTCGATCAGCAGGGTGTTGATGCCGCGATGCGGGTCGAATCGCGCCACCCGCGCCAGGCCGCAATCGATGACCGTGGTGACGCCGTCGATCGTCAGCGAGGTCTCCGCCACGTTCGTGGAGACAATGATCTTCCGCGCCTCATGCCGCGCCACCGCCCGGTCCTGCTGCTCGGGGGGCAGTTCGCCATGCAGGGGAAAGGTCACGAACTCGCGCAGCGTCCGCAGCGCCTGGATCGCCTGCACGGTCCGGCTGATTTCGTAGGCTCCAGGCATGAACACAAGCAGGTCGCCGGACGATTCGCCGGCCACGCGCTCGCACTCGCGGGCCGCGACATCCCAGACGGGCTCCGCGTTAAAATTTGCGGTCTTTGCCAGGTATTCGATCCGCACCGGGAAGCTCCGGCCCTGCGACACCCGCACCTCGCAGGGCGCGAGGTAGGTCTTGAGCAGCCCGGCATCCAGCGTGGCGGACATCACGATCAACTTCAGGTCGGGCCGGGTCGTCTGCTGGATCTGCACGGCCCGGGCGAGCGAGATGTCGCCGTAAAGGTGGCGTTCATGGAACTCGTCAAAGACGATCGCGCTGACACCCCGGAGCTGGGCGTCAAACGACATCTGTCGGAGCAGGATGCCCTCGGTCACAAACCGGATGCGGGTCTGCTCGCTCACGCGCGACTCCAGCCGGATTTGATAACCGACGATCCCGCCGAGCGGCGTGCCCACTTCTTCCGCCACGCGCTTCGCCAGCATCCGCGCCGCCAGCCGGCGGGGCTGCAAGACCACGATCTCCCCCCGTTCGCCGAGCAGGCCATGCCGCAGCAGCATCTGCGGAATCTGCGTGGATTTGCCCGAGCCGGTCGGGGCCTGCACGATCAGCCGGCCGGCCGTGCGCAGGGTGGCGATGACGGCGGGCTCAAGTTCGTAAATGGGCAGGTCGCGGGGGGAAGGCATTCCAAACCGAACATCGAACATTGAACGCCGAACTTCCAACATCGAAGTTCGGAAGGAAAAACCAGCCGAGGAAAGCCCGCCCGTTCGCTGCTCGGAGATGGCGGCGGGAGGTTCCGAGTTCGGCCGTCACCGCTCCGCGCGTCTGTGAGTAACCCGTGGGCCAGATTACCCCCAAGTTATTCACCGCCACCGCGGTGAAGAAGTTGTGCAGAACAAAGCCTTCACTTTCGCCGCGGGCGTTACAGGTTGGTGACGTTCCTTGATAGAACAGTCGCAGCGCGGCGGCCTGAAAAACCCGCCGAAAGCACGACTGGGATAATCCCGGGCGACCGGGGAAAGGTCGGTGGCAGCTGGTGCCGCCGTCCCCTCCACTGCCGCGTTAGCGGTGATGGCAGGCAGATATCACCAGCTCCTCTGGCCGGAGTCGTGTCCGGTCAGTTCATCACGAATCAGGAGCTGAGCGGCCAGGCGCGATCAGAAACCGCGTCCAAGCCGAGTCAGGTCCACGGGCCGTTTCGACCCGTGCGCCGACACAGTTACCCCAGAGGGTTATGGTTGCTACTGTGCAGACCAGAACGCAGTCGCGTTTCCCGGCGGGACAACCCCCGCCAAAAGGCCCGGTTCGCCCACGCGAGCAGGGCGCGCAAGGGCGACACGGCGGCGGGGAGTGAGCGGGCCCGGCAAAGCCCGTCAACCTCCTCAATGGGGCAGCGTGAAAAAGCACGCCGCCACACTGCAAAAGCGAACGCAACCTGAGAGTTAAGAGGCCAGACCCGTAACGCAGGGCCAACGGCCAGCCACAAGCTGGCGCCGTCCCCGTGGTAAGGGTGCCGACGCGAAGTAAGATTGCAGACGTGTCCGCACCACGTCCGGCGTGCCGCTCCCGGCAGGGAGCGACCGAACTGGGCGAAGAGGCCTCACTCAAAAGATCCCGGCCGGCAACGGCCAGGACGGTCCCGCCATGAGACCGAAACATCCGCATGCCGCGGAGAGTGGCGTCGGGAAGCACACAGCCCGCGAAAGCGAGCGCGCCCAATCGTGTGCAATCGGGAAAGAGCGAGTGGCGAACGCCCACCCCCAAATTTGGCCCCGGGACCGCAAGGTCCCGGGGCCTTATTTTTTAATCCTGGATTGCCGACCCCGGAAACCCGATTGGCCGATCCATACTCTGTTCGCTCAATCTAAGCTCGAAGACTGTCCGGTTTCCGGTATCCGCAATCCGCAATGGAACCCTTCCCTCTTTGGCCCGGCCGCGCCCCCGGCGCGCTCGGCGACCGGCCCCAGGATCGCCCCACGCTGACCTCGTATCCGCCGACCGCGAAATCAACCGGCGCGAGCGTCATCGTTTTTCCGGGCGGCGGCTATGGCATGCTCGCCCCCCACGAGGGCGAAACCTACGCCCACTGGCTCGCCGCCCAGGGCATGCACGCCTGGGTGCTGCACTACCGCCTCGGCACCCACGGCTACCGGCACCCCACGATGCTCAATGATGCCGCCCGTGCCGTGCGTACTGTGCGCCACCTTGCCCGCCGGACGGCACTTGATCCCGCCCGCATTGGCGTAATGGGCTCTTCCGCCGGCGGTCATCTGGTCGCGACCATCATCACGCAGTTCGATGCCGGCCAGGCCGATGCGGCCGATCCGGTCGAGCGGGAAAGCAGCCGGCCGGACGCCGGCATTCTCTGCTACCCGGTCATCACGATGAAAACGCCGCATGCCCACCTGGGTTCTCGCGAAAACCTGCTCGGAACCACGCCCAATCCCGCCGCAATCGAGGCATTGTCCGCGGAACAGCAGGTCAAGCCCGGCACTTCCCCCGCCTTCATCTGGCACACGGTGGCCGACAATGCCGTACCGGTGGAAAACGCCCTGATTTTTGCTGCCGCCCTCCGCCGGGCCGGCGTGCCCTTCGCCCTGAGCCTTTACGAGAACGGGGTCCACGGCCTGGGCCTCGGCACCGCGGAGCAACCGGCGCCACCGTGGGCCGCCGACTGCCTGTTCTGGCTCCGCGGTCGCGGTTTTCTCACCTCCCGCCCCTTGCAGCCGGCGTAAGCCGCCCGGGCTCGGGCAGTTGGATCAACCGCGAAGAACGCCCCGAGTGCGCCGGAAAGCCCGCGCCCGGCCCAAGGCCGGTCCGTCGGCCGGCGTCTTCCTCCGCCCGAGCTGCGTGCCTTCGCCGCCTCTCGCTTCAAATCCGCAGCCCGTCGCCTTCGGCCTTGCTTTCGCGGAAGGCGCTACGCACTTTCTTCTTTTTTCCAAAGACCAGAACGCTCCGCGCAATGAACCAGAACATCCGTAACATCGCCATTATTGCCCACGTCGACCACGGCAAAACCACGCTCGTCGACAAACTGCTCAAGGAGGGCGGCGTCTACCGCGCCAACCAGCAGGTCGAGGAGCGCGCCATGGATTCCATGGACCTCGAGAAGGAAAAGGGCATCACCATCAAGGCCAAGAACACCTCCGTGCACTGGAAGGACAAGACGATCAACATCGTCGACACCCCCGGCCACGCCGACTTCGGCGGCGAGGTCGAGCGCGCCCTCCGCATGGTCGACGGCGTGCTCCTCGTGATCGACGCCTATGACGGCCCCCAGGCCCAGACCCGCTTCGTGCTCCGCAAGGCCCTCGGCCACGGTCTCAAGGTCGTCATCGTCATCAACAAGATCGACCGCGAGAACGCCGAGCCCGCCAAGATGTACGACAAGGTCCTCGAGCTCCTCATGGAACTCAACGCGACCGAGGAGCAGTTCGACGCTCCGGTCGTCTACGGCTCCGGCCGCGACGGCTACATGATGATGAACCTCGGCGACGAGAAGAAGGACATGTCGCCGCTCTTCCAGACCGTCCTCGACCACATTCCGCCGCCGTTCGCCAAGCCCAGCGAACCCTTCCACATGCTTGTCTCCAACATCGACTGGAGCGACTACGTCGGGCGCATCGCCGTCGGCAAGATCCTCGGCGGCACCGCCAATATCGGCGACACGGTGTACGTCGTCCGCCACACGGACGGCAAGCGCGTCCGGGCCAAGATCACCAAGGTCTTCGAGTTCACCGGCCTCGGCACCCGCGAGACCCAGACGGCCGTCGCCGGCAACATCGTCGGCCTCTCCGGGTTCGAGGACATCGATATCGGCGACACCCTGACCGCCGACGAAGCGGGCCACGCCCTGCCCTTCACCCAGATCGACCCGCCGACACTGGAGATGCAGTTCTGCGTGAACGACGGCCCGCTCGTTGGCCAGGAAGGCAAGCTCGTCACCTCCCGCCAGCTCCGCGAGCGGCTCATGCGCGAGTTGAAGACCAACGTCTCGATCAACATCGAGGACTCGGACAAGGCCGGCATCTTCAACGTGAAGGCCCGCGGCGCCATGCAGGTCGCCGTGCTGGTCGAGACCATGCGCCGCGAAGGATTCGAGCTGCTCGTGTCCCGCCCCACCGTCATTGAGAAGACCGGGCCCAACGGCGAGCGCCTGGAGCCGTATGAGACGGTCTGGATCGAGGTGCCGGACGAGTGCGTCGGCGCCATCATGCAGAACATGGCCAACCGCAAGGGCCAGCTCACCAACATGGAGAAGCTCCCGCACACGACCATGATCGAGGCCACCATCACCACGCGCGGGCTCATCGGCATGGAAATCGATGTCGTCAACGCCACCAGCGGCCGCGGCGTGCTCAGCCATCTCTTCAAGGAATACGGCCCTTACGCGGGCGAGGTGCTCACGCGCCTCACCGGCACTCTCATCGCCACCGAGGCCGGCGAGACCACGTCCTACGCCCTGGTCATGTGCCAGGAACGCGGCAAGCTCTTCGTCAATCCCGGCGAGAATGTCTACGAGGGCATGATCGTCGGCGAAAATCCCCGCAACGAGGACATCGCCATCAACGCCGTGCGCGAAAAGAAGCTCACCAATTTCCGCTCCCAGGGCGAGGGCGTCGCGACCGGCCTCACCCCCGCGCTCAAGCTCTCGCTCGAGCGCGCGATCGAGTACATCGCCGTCGACGAGCTCGTCGAGGTCACGCCGAAGAGCCTGCGGCTCCGCAAGCGCATCCTGAACTCCGGCCTGCGCCAGAAGGCGGCCAAGTCCGGCAAGGCCTGAGTTCCCGCTCGCGCTCGGTCCGGTATTAGAATCCCGCGGTCGCCCTGCCATCGGCGCCGCGGGATTTTTTGGGGCTGGTCCGGCGCGCTCAGGAGGGTGGGCAGGCACGTCCCGTGCCTGCATTTCGACAGCTGGCCGGGTAGGTGGACCAGGCGCACCGCCGCCGGTTTGGCTCAGGCGCCGCCCGATGTCGGCATGCGCACCCTCAGGCAATCTTGGGTGCTCCCTCGGCCTCCGCCGCCTCCCGGCGGCACCGTCGAGCACCTTACCGGGGAAATCCTGGAGTGGTCCCCTTTCCCGCCACCTCGCGGGTGATCTTCTGGGCCATCAGCAGGCCGTGGGCGCTGGACTTGCCGGTGAGGCGCACGCTCAGCTGATCCATGAGGACGTAGACAATCGGCACCACAAACAGCGTGAGCAGGCTGGAAAGCGCGAGACCTCCGACAATCACGATGCCCATCGCATTGCGCGTTTCGCCACCGGCCCCGGAGGCCAGGGCCAGCGGCACCGCCCCGAGGATGGTTGCGATGGCGGTCATCAGGATCGGCCGGAATCGCAGCGTCGCCGACTCGCACGCCGCCGTCAGGGCGCTCTGGCCCTGCATCTGGAGCTGGTTCGCAAACTCAACGATCAGGATGCCGTTCTTCGCCACGAGGCCGATCAGCATGATCAAACCGAAGCGCGAAAAGAGATTGTCCGTCTTCGCCGGCCCCCAGAACCGGCTGCAGTAAAGGACCAGCAACCCGCCCGCCACGGCGAGGGCGACTCCCGTGAAAATGGTGATCGGGTGAATCCACGACTCGAACTGCGCCGCCAGGATCAGGAACGTGAACAGGAGCGCGAGGCCGAAGATCAGGAACGTGTCGTTGGCCCCCTCGACATAGTCGCGCGTCGCGCCATCCCACGCGTAGCTGTAACCTTCCGGCAGCACCGCCCGGACCTGTTTGGTCAGGTACGCCACGCCATCACCCATCGTGTAACCGGCATTCAGCTGCGTGGAGACCGTCACCGAGCGCAGGCGGTTATAGTGCCGGTAGCTTTCCGGCACGACGCTTTCGCGGTAGCTCAGCAGATTGCTCAGCTGGACGAGATTGCCCGTGCGCGACTTGACATAGAGGCGGGTCAGGTCCGCGGGTGTCACCCGGTCGGTGTCCTGGACCTGCACGATCACATCGTATTGCTCGTTGCCCCGTTGGAACCCGGTCACGCGCCGGCCGCCGAGGAGCGTTTCCAGCGAGGCCCCGATCTCGGAAATCGGCACGCTCATGTCCGCCGCCTTCGCCCGGTCGATCTTCAGCACGATCTGCGGCTTCGTCAGCGCCGGGTCGAGCCGCGGCTGGCTGAAGATCGGGCTGTCCCGCATGGCCGTGATGAGTTTGGAGCCCACGTCCTGCAGCTTGTTGAAATCGCTGCCCTCAAGGATGATCTGAAGCCCGCCGCCCGCGCCGCCGATCGGGCTCGAAACCAGCGCCGTCGCCTGCCCACCCGTGATCTCCCGCCGGAGTTTTGTCCGCAATTCGGCGACGATCTCCTGGGTCGTCCGCGTGCGTTCCTCCCACGGCCTGAGGGTCACAAACACATAGCTGAGGGTGCCTTCCCCCGCACGGTTATAGGTGAACTGCACCTCGGGAATGGAAAGGATCATGTCCTCCATCTGCCGGGCATAGGCGACATTGTAGGCCGGCGTGGATCCCACCGGCGAGGTGAAATAGGCGATGAAGTTGCCCCTATCCTCCACCGGGACGAGTTCGCGCTGCAGCCGGCTGTACAGCAGCAGGCCGGTCACGGTGAACAGGCCCACCCCGAGCAGCACCCAGCCCTTGCGCCGCAACGCGCCGTTCAGACCGTTGCCGTAGCTGCGGTTGAGCCAGACAAAGAAGGGCTCCGTCCATTCATAAAACCTCGGATGCTGCGGCTGACCGTCCACCCGCTCGATCTTGAGCAGGCGGGAGCACAGCATCGGCGTCAGCGTCAGGGCGACAAAGGCGGATACCAGCACCGCGATTGCCAGCGTCATGCCGAACTCATAAAACAGGCGCCCGATCTGGCCGGATTGAAAGGCCACCGGCACAAACACCGCGGCCAGGGTGAGCGTCGTCGCGATGACTGCGAAGGCCACTTCGCGCGAGCCGAAGATAGCGGCGCTGATCACCGACTGCCCTCCCTCCATCCGGCGGTAGATGTTCTCCAGGACCACGATGGCGTCATCCACCACGAGCCCGACCGCAAGCACCATGGCGAGCAGGGTCAGCACATTAAGCGTGAAGCCCAGCCAACTCATGATCGCGAAGGTCCCGATGATCGAGATCGGGATCGCCAGCAGCGGGATGAAGGTCGCGCGCCAGTCGCGCAGAAACAGGAAGATCATCACGACCACCAGGCCCGCGGCCTCCAGGAGCGTCCAATAGACCTCGTGAATCGAACGGTCGACGAAGACGCTCGTGTCGTAGCTCACCTGCGCGGTGACGCCTTCCGGCATGTCGCGCTGGATCAACGGCAGGAGCGCCTTCACCCGGCGGGCGACCTCGAGCAGATTGGACTGGGACTGCCGCTGCACCTGCACGCTGACGGTCGACTTGCCGTTGGCGAAGGCGTCGTTGCGGTAATCCTCCGCCCCGAGTTCCACGCGGCCGATATCGCCGAACTTCACCTGATAGCCGCCGCGCGTGGCGAGGACGAGGTTCTCGAAATCCAGCGGCGACGACAGCGTGCCCTCGAGCCGCACGGGGAACTCGCGCGAGCGCGACTCGATGCGGCCGCTCGGCAGGTCGATATTCTGCTGCTGCAGCGCGCTGGAGACATCGTTCACCGTCAGATTATAGGCCGCGAGCTGGTCGGGGTTCACCCACAGTCGCATCGCATAGCGCAGGCCCCGCAGCGTGATGATGCCCACGCCGGGCACCGTCTGGATCCGCTGCACCGCCAGCCGGTCCACCATCTCGGTCAGTTCCAGCCGCGTATAGCGGTCCGACTGGAACGAAATCGTCATGATCGGCGCCGCATCGTTGTCCGCCTTGCGCACCTGGGGTTCCGAGACGTCCACCGGCAGCTGCGCGCGGGCCCGGGCGACCCGGTCGCGCACATCGTTGGCCGCCTCATCGATGTTCTTGTCCGCGTTGAACTCGATCGTGATACCAGTGTACTGTTCGGAGGAGGAGGAACGCAGCGTGCGGATGCCGTCGATCGAGGAGATTTCCTTCTCCAGGGGCTGCGCCACCTTGGTC
>Ga0316218_1001172_pt1 | contig 30104 bp, 29 predicted proteins | sample TBH18003metaG_FD_203634 | JGI IMG/M metagenome (GOLD analysis project Ga0316218, IMG submission 203634) | Freshwater microbial communities from Trout Bog Lake, Wisconsin, USA - TBH18003 | ecosystem: Environmental > Aquatic > Freshwater > Lake > Hypolimnion/Profundal zone | place: USA: Wisconsin...
TGGTAACGAGCTCTCCTTCACTGGCCTCTCGTGCTTCAGTGGTGGCTGCCTGCTCACCGGAGAGTCAAACACCACACCAGAGTTGTGGCAGTTCTCGACCACCACGTCATCGTTCACGCCAGTCACGCTGGGCTTTGCCCCAGAGCACGTCGATGCACTCTCGTGTACCAGCAACGCAGACTGCTCTCTGCTCTACGCCGACTTCTCTGGCAATCTCGAGCTCGCCAACGCATCCTTGAGTGGACCAGCTACCTGGAGTCACCGGATACTGTCGCGGGTCGCCAGTGGTGGTCCAGTCCCCACGAGCACAACTTCAACAACCTCGACGTCATCGACCACCACCACACTGGCGAGCACTAGTCCAACCCCCACTGCAACGACCCCCGCTACTGGCCTGGCTATGGCGTGCACGACCTCGACCTGTGTGGTGGTCACTTCGTCTGATCACCACACAAGAATTGGAACCGTTACCGCAGACATCATGACAACGTCATCAACGGTGAACTGGCAGTCAGTCCAGAGCCTCTCCTGTGAACGTCGGTCCTGCACCGCACTCGTTACCACCCCGAGTGGTCAAGAGGTTGCTCATTCGAACAACCTGGGGCGGTCGTGGTCCACCGTGGCAACACCAACTTCACTCACCAGCCTCAGCTGTGCAACACAGACGGAGTGCGTGGGCGTCGGTGGGTCAACAACCACCGCGTGGGTTGGCTGGATTGACGGCAGCACCATCACGGCGGGCACGACCAACTACGTGCCAAGTGCACTCATTGGTGTTTCGTGTGGGCTGCGTAGTTGTGCGGCAATAGGCGTCACCACACTGGTGACGGTGCCACTTAACTCTTCAGCGCAGCCTTCAACAACCCAGGAATCTTGGCCCACCCCGGTGTGACCTCAAAGGCAAGTAGCTTGCGCATCACTACGCCAGCGTTGCCATTCGTCGAGAACCAGGCCGGCGCTGGTGAGGCCACGAAGGGTCCACGAACCACTGACTTCTGGGGTGAGGCAAACAAGTAGGCATTACCTACAAAGCCACTCCCCGACTGAATATCGGTGATGAGGTGACCGGGGTAAGCGCCCCACACGGTTGTTGAGAACGCGAAACTCATGGCGTGCCACAGGTTCACACCAATTGAGCCGTAGCGCAGATCGGCAATAGCTTGTTCGATTGCTGGACCGGTCGAGGCGTCCTTCATGGTCCTCGGGTCAGCGATAAGCGTCATGGAGAGTGTTCCCCACACCACGTCATTACAGAAGTCAACTGCTCGACGTACAAAGTCAGTCGCGTCAGTCGCTTCGAGGGCAGTCTCACTGGTGAGTGCACAAAATGCTTCAACATTGAGGCAGATTTCATTCGGGTTGTTCGGGTCAACATCTCGGATGAGCGTCCACGGCATCTTCTCGCCCGATCCGTCACCGATCTGGTGAGCTTGCGGATGTGCTTCCAAGAATGAAGCGCGTCGGGTCTGAGCACCGGGGTAGTAGGCGTTGCGCGTCGGGATAGTTGCGAAAACGGCTTCCAGTTCGCTGAGGAACTCGTCGCGCTGAGCCCAGCCCTTGTGCGTAATGATCACTCGTGGGGTCAGACAGTTGAAGCCCGCGTTGTTGGCAAGCATCGTGGCCACGTGCTTCGCCTGGTACTGAATCTCCTTCTTGGTCCACTGTCCGGGAACAATGACCACGGGCGAGACGTTACCGAGCTCACAGCTAACGGGCTTGGTGATGAGTGGGTCGTTGGCCGCTTTGCGTCGAGCACCTTCCTCACCGACGCCAAAGACAATGGCGTCGTGGGTCTTGTCAGATCCCGTGACGTGAATGTCCTGCACGAGTTCGTGTTGCGTGAGGTACGCGCCAACCTGAGCGCCGCCACTCACAATGCGCAAGAAGCCAGCTTCGATGAGGCTGGCGAACGCCTTCTCCCAGTAGGGAACGAGGTAGTCGTTGACGGGGTTGGCCTTAAGAACAACAACCTTGCCTTCGGCGAAGAGTTTCGTCAGTACGTCACGTGGTCCTAGGGAGGCAACATTGCCTGCACCGAGAACGAGTGAGACGCCAACGTGGGCTTCGGGGTCCTTGTAAACGAGCGCTTGCGTGGCTTTCACCTGGGCTTCGTCGACACCTGGCTCCATCCAGACTTCGCCGGTCATGCCGCCGTAGAGAATCTTGTCGAAGGTGGTGGCGGGAAGGACTTGGATCGCAATGCGGTTGCCCGACTTGTGCGTCACCGGTCCTGGGTACTGTGGGCGGCCCTTGGTCGCAATGTCGAGCATGGACTGACGGAATGCTTGCGCCATGCGAATGAACGTTCCGACACCACTGAAGAGTTCCTCTCCGCCTTCGGGTCCCTGGGGGTCGAGTCCCTTGGCCCGACAGCCGGCAGCGTTCCACTCCTCGGCGACCGCGTAGGTGTCGTTCACGATTCGTTCCAGCAGGGCTGCTCGTTCTCGAGGTCCCACCTTGGCCCAGGCCGTAGCGTTCGCCGCTACGTCGCTCAGTGCTTGGTCGAGAGCGCTCTCGTTAAGCCCGCCCTGATCCTGTGTACCTGACGTTGGTGCCGCAGCACCTCGAAGCATTGTCATACTCATCTCCCCCTCGTCTATGGGAGACTAGTGGCGTGAGCGATTCATTACACAGCAAGGTCCCTCCGGGCTGGTACCCCGACCCTTCCGGTCAGCGCCAGTGGCGCGTCTGGACCGGTACTCGATGGTCAGAACTGACCCGCCCGTACGGCGAGACTCCCGAAAATACCCCACTTTTCAGCAATTTCAACGAAGTTCGTGCCCTCAACCGGGCCCTTCGCTACGGCCTGGTCGGCGTCTTGTCGGGTATTGGTTTGGCCGTCAGTCTGGCAGCTCACTGGACGGGCACCGCACACCCCGCGCCACACCCCTTCTTGGTCCTGGTGAGCTTCTTAGCTGGTGCACTCTTCTGCTTGGGCTCGGTCGCCCTCGGCTTTGCCGTCACCGAACTCAACGGACAACGCACGCCGGTCGCCTTTCTTCCCGGTATTAACTTGTTGGCGTTCACCGCACTCGTTACGCACAAAATGGGCGGTCGTGCGCTCCAGCGAGTGCTCTCCGAAATTGTCCTGCTTGGACTGTTCGTCCTCGAGTTCCACGCCGAACCCTGGATAACGGTGGCGCTCGCCATCGTGGCCCTTGACGAGATGCGATGGACCGACGCTCTGGCGCAACGACTCTCGGGTTCGAGCGACGCAACCACCCACGGGATTCGCCCCTAACCCGACCTGCGCTTCGACCTCGTACGTAATACGCTCAACCTAAGCAATCGCGAGGAGTGTCATGTACAAGTGGTCTGAAGAGCACGAAGCAATTACCGCAGTAGTACGACGTTTTGTCGATGAAGAGATTCGTCCCCACCTCGATGACCTCGAGCACAACGGCATGCCACCCTTCGACATCATTCGAAAGCTCTACGACGTCTTTGGTCTTAAGGAGATGGCGAAGGAAAACTTCAAGCGCCAACTTGAGCGCAAGATCTCCGGAGAAGAGGCGCCTCGCAGCTCGCGCGGCTCTGACCCCGCCGCCCAGCTCATCTCCACGATTGAACTCTGCCGCGTGAGCCCGGGACTCGTCACCTCGATGGGCGTGTCTTCCGGTCTCGCCGCTGGCACCATTAACAAGCTCGGTACCCCCGCCCAGATGGAGCGCTGGGGACTGGACCTCCTGACCTTTGACAAGGTTGGTGCTTGGGCCATTACCGAACCCGACTCCGGTTCCGACGCACTCGGTGGCATGCGCACCACCGCCAAGCGCGATGGTGACGACTACATCTTGAACGGTCAAAAGACCTGGATTACCAACGGACCCTACGCCGACACCATTGTCCTCTACGCCAAGCTCGATGACGGCTCCGGAGAAGACATTCGTAACCGCAAGGTACTGACCTTCGTCCTCGACAAGGGCATGCCCGGTCTCGAGCAGGCCAAGCCCATGCGCAAGATGGGTCAGCACGGCTCACCCACTGGTGAGGTCTTTCTCACCGACGTACGCGTTGGTCGCGACCGGCTCCTCGGTGAGACTGAAGAGCCCAAGGGTGGCGGACGCCAGAGTGCCAAGGACAACTTCGTCTCCGAGCGCGCCGGAGTTGCAGCGATGTCACTGGGAGTGATTGAAGAGTGCGTCAAGTTGTCAATTGACTACGCCAAGAGCCGCAAGCTCTGGGGAACGCCCATTGGTGAGTACCAACTCATTCAGGAGAAGCTCGCCAACATGGAGATTGCGCGCATCAATGTTCGCAACATGGTGTTTCTTCACATTGAGCGCTCGGCCGCCGGTGACGTGCCCTCGTTCGCTGAAGCGTCAGCCATGAAGCTCTACTCCGCCCAGGCCGCGTGCCAGGTGGCGGATGACGCTATTCAGATCTTTGGTGGCAACGGCTACATCGCTGAATACCGTGTCGAGCAACTCAGCCGAGACGCTCGTGTTCTTCGTATCTACGCCGGAACGGACGAGATGCAGATGATCGCCATCGGCAAGGACCTTATTCGGAACTAAGTCCGGTCCGTAGTTTCTCCGCGACGCCCACCCACCCCTTGTAGTCCTGGACTTCGGGTGGAGCCGTCTCAAGAGAACGCAGGAGCGAACTCCCGAACTCTGGATCACTCGCCACCAGCGAGGCCGCATTGGTCACGTAGTTCCTAATCGTGAACAGGACACAACCGGACTCTGGGAGTTGACGAAGTGTTTGGCGTTCAACGCGAAAGAACCACTTCGCTAGGTCACCTTCGGGGCTCTTTCGTGCCGAAACCGGTTGGTGGAGGTCGGGGTTATCAATGAGTGTCCAGTTGAGTCGCCAGACAGCCTTCTCCGGTGTAAAGCGGTCGAAGAAGGCGTTCGTTGGAGACGACAGCTTTTCGTCGTAGAGCGGAACGGGGTCATGGATGTCGTCTAGCGTCATGCCTATTTTGGTGGCCAAACTCCACCGTGACGGAAAGCAGACAACCGCTGCGGTGAGCCGCCAGGTGTCAGTCTTCTCCATGATGCAGAGATCCTCTTGCACCAAACGGGCGCTCGCAACAAGTGGGTGTTCACTTTCGTCACTGCTCACGTCAACGTGCGGGTGGTAGGTGCGTAGAGCACTCGTCACTTCGCGAAGTACTTCTGCACTGGCCTGTTCTGCACCTGGCGTGGTCGCTACGACAACGTTGAACTTGTCCCGGAGTAAGTCCGCCTTGTAGCGAAGTTCTTCTTCTCGGTGTTCGTCGAGTTCGAGCCACTGGGAACGCTCCAGTGGGCGAAGGCCCATAGCCATGCGCCACCCCTTGGGATCAAGTGGGACGTACGGCGACACTGACTACCGCTTGCGACGAACAATCAGGAGATAGAAGAGTGTGGCCCCCGTTGGTACTAAGAGCACCACCACTCGTGCAGCCCACAGCACGACTCCCCGGTGAATGTTCGGGGCAGTGACGTCTGGTTGTAGTTGGGCAAATAAATGCAGCACGGTAATCCTTCTTTCTACCTACCAATCTCTCACATTGTGGGAGACGACGGTACTCGTGCTCCTACTTCTCGAGTTTCGCCATCAGGCTTTCCAGGCGAGTCACAATGTCAGATATTGCCTGGTCCTGAGCGAGCAAGTGGTTTTGGATCTCTTCAGCTTCCTTCAACACCGCCTCAGCGTCCTTGTAGGTGTCTTCGGCCCGCTTGTCGGCCGCGGTTGCTTGAATGTTCTGTCCCACAATGATGATGGGCAGCAGCACCAACTGCAGGAAGCTGCTCGAGAGCCACACCACGACGTAGTAGGTACCCTGGTGCACAGCTGAAGGCAGGGCGAAGAGAGCCAGCACGGTGAAGAGGTAGGCCGCCCACATGGTGCCGACGACGAGCGTGACCTTCAGGCCCACCTTGGCGTTCATGCGAATCAGGAAGTTCGGGTGGTCAATCTTGCGCAGGTCCCGCGTCTTCACCGGTGTGCCGTTCCTCAGTTCTTCGGCGCGAGGGTGACGTACGTATTCGTAGATTTTTGACATGGTGGCATTGTCCCACCGATGAAAGTAAAAACGGGGGACTCTCGTCCCCCGTTCTACAGCCTTCAAAAGAAGTGGAACTACTTCACCAGGTCTGGCGAGGTCTCCATGCCCTTGTTCCATACCGAACGAGCAATGATCTTGGTCGTGTCGGCACGGTCGGCGTACTTCTTCGTAATCTCTTGTACTTCTTCGAGCAGTCCTTCAGAAAGGAAGGTGGGGTTGAGGCCAAGTGCCTGGAACTTCTCGCGACTTACGTTGAGGTCGTTCTCGGCCGCTTCCTTACGTGGGTTGGGCAGGTTCGCCACTTCAACACCAGTGAGCTTCGAGATGAGTTCAGCCAGTTCACGCACACGGTAGGTTTCGGTGACCTGGTTGAAGACCTGCACCTGGTCGCCACGCTTTGGTGGGTTCTCGAGAGCAATCTGGATGCAACGAACGGTGTCGCGAATGTGGATGAACGCACGGGTCTGTCCACCAGTGCCGTGCACGGTCAGTGGGTGACCAATGGCGGCCTGCATCAAGAAGCGGTTGAGAACAGTGCCGTAGTCACCGTCGTAGTCAAAGCGGTTGATGAGACGCTCGTCGAGAGCAGTCTGAGGCGTCTGCGTTCCCCACACGATGCCCTGGTGGAGGTCGGTGATGCGCAGCTCGTCGTTCTTCGCGTAGAAGGCAAAGAGCAACTGGTCAAGCGTCTTGGTGAGGTGGTAGACCGAACCGGGGTTAGCGGGGTGCAGAATCTCACGGTCGATGTCACCGTCTGGCGTTGGTACCTTGACGGTGAGGTAGCCCTCAGGGATTGGAGCCGAACCGGACCAGCCGTACCCGTACACACCCATGGTGCCGAGGTGCACGAGGGCAATGTCCATGCCGGTGGCGACAATGGCCGCGAGAACGTTGTGCGTACCACGAACGTTGTTGTCAATGGTGTAGCGCTTGGCGATGGTTGAACGCATTGAGTACGGTGCGGCGCGCTGCTCACCGAAGTGGACAATGGCGTCAGGGCGAACATCGAGCAGCAGCTTTTCGAAGCGGTCGTACTCTTCGGCGAGGTCCAGGTGAACGAAACCGATTTCCTTGCCGGTCAGTTCCTTCCAAACACGGACGCGCTCACCCATTGGGCGAATTGGTGTCAGTGAGTCAACTTCGAGCTCCAGGTCGATCTCGCGACGGCTCAAGTTGTCAACCACGGTGACCTCGTGGCCAATGTCAGAAAGGTGAAGTGCAGTTGGCCAACCGCAGAATCCATCGCCACCGAGTACAAGAACCTTCACAGGCCGCTCCTTAATTAGGTTTCCGTTTACGCCAAATAGGCGAAAACTCTTGCTAAATCCTAGCAAAGAGAGACTTTTGAATCCCCTGTGAGTCGCTCAATACGAGGTTTTCTAGGCTCTCGGGCGGCCAAGGAACTGTGGTCTGGCAGCAAACGCACTATCCCTTCTCTCAACTACTCAGAATCGGGGTAGTTGAGAGAAGGTCCGCCTCTCAATCGCTGACCGTCGCCTTGACGACCTTTAATGAGGTGGGCGCTGTTTCATGCACTGCAATGTGAACCGTGCCATCATGCTTCGCGTGCAGTGCCCCTCGGATGAACGTCTCCAGAGTTGCGACGGCCCGTGCGTTCTCGTTGGCGAGCCCCTTACCAAAAAGGGTCGACAGGGTAATCTCGGTACTTGCCCGCGAAACGGCATTGGTCACCAGGCGTTGTAGTGCGAGTGTGCACGTCTTGCTGAGGGCGGGCGAGCCCGCAGCAAAGGCACAGACCACCGTTTGGCCAGCGGGTACATGAGGTGCAACGTAGTGGTAGTAGCTGAAACCAACGGCGGTGCTTGCACTGGATTCTGCAGCGCCAGTGGCGACCGTTTGGCTCAGAACGAGTCCGTTGTTCGAAGCAGTTGCCCCTGCGGTCATCGCTATCTCTGAAGGTGCGACTGTAAAGCCAGCCTCGCTGAGAGCCGACACCGCTTGAGCGACGGTGAGACCAATCAGATTTGGCACCGTGTAGGTAACGACTGGTGGAGCCACGTAGCTGTAGTAGCTGAGACCAAGAGACGCGCCCGACGCTGAAACTGAAGTGCCAGCGGCGAGTGACTGACTGATGACTTGACCATTATTCGAAGCAGTTGCACCAGCGGTGACGGCAGTCTCGGTTGGTGAGACGGTGATTCCTGCAGCAACTAAAGCGCTTTGCGCATCAGTGACGGAAAGACCGACGACATTCGGCATTGTTCTGGTAACAACAGTGACCACTGAGCTTGATGGCACCGAAGCCACGTAGTTGTAGTAGCTGAAGTCAATGGAGACCGACGTACTGTTTTCGACTGTCTGGGCCGTCGGGTTCTGTGAACCAGCAACAACTTGACCGTTGTTCTGAGCCGTTGCGCCAGCAGTAATTGGCGTTTCAGTGCCAACGGTGAACCCGGCAGTGGTGATTGCTGACTCTGCCTGGTGGACGGTGTCGCCACTGAGGTCGGGAACTGTGTACGTCGGAGCCACGTAGTTGTAGTAGCTGAAGTCAATGGAGACCGACGTACTGTTTTCGACTGTCTGGGCCGTCGGGTTCTGTGAACCAGCAACAACTTGACCGTTGTTCTGAGCCGTTGCGCCAGCAGTAATTGGCGTTTCAGTGCCAACGGTGAACCCGGCAGTGGTGATTGCTGACTCTGCCTGGCTAACTGTGTCGCCACTGAGGTCAGGGACCGTGTATGTCGGTGGGACTTGTGCCACCAGGAATACAGGGTCATCAGTGAAGGTCACCGTGACAGAACCATCAACGGTTGCGGTGCCGAGTGCGACCACTTGACCATTGACAACTTTGTACGCAATGTCACCGGCGTGAATCGAACTACTCGTAATCACCAGTGAGATTGGAGCAGTCGAGGACGGCGAGCTGCCATCGGTTGCGGCCCAGTCAATAGCGAAGCCCGCTACCAGGGTCTGACCCGAAGGCAACAGATTGACGTACGAACTCTGATCAACGAGAGGGAACAAGTTCAGTGTGGTTCCCGAAGGCAAACTGCCTGCGGCCGAAGCTAGGTTCGCCGTCGCAGCAGAGGTGGCCGCCACAGCAGTGACCGGTGATCCCGTTGCTACGACAACAGTTGTTGGCGCCGCGAGGTCAGCCACCGAAACACCCGTTGGAATCTGAGGAAGTGAAAGATTGAAAGTGATTGGGATTGCCGACTGCAGCGACGTGAGGTCGACGGAAGGGATCGATGATGATCCTGTTACACCCGCTCCCGAAATTGATGCGCAGAAGTTGACTGAGGTTGCGGGGAATGCCGCAACGGTGGTGTTGCCATTCGCGTCAGTGAGGTCGCTCTCGCCTCCGATGGATTCTTGGAGAGTTTCGGAGACGCCAGGAATGATGTTGAACGGTGCCGAATAGACCCAACCGGAACACTCCTGGAGGTCCGCCCCCTCAACGGGGACACCGTTATTCGTAACGTTGACGGTGTACGAAGTGAGCGCCGGTACGGTCATATCAAGAACGTCACTCGAACTCGATGGGTCCCACGTGAATGACTGAGGAGTGCCCGCGAAGTTTTGGAGTCCGTTGTGGTACACCAGTGGGCCTCCGGTGATGGTGACCGAGTCAGCGCCAGTGGGCACAAATCCTGAAAAATTTCCCTGGTTGTCTGTGGTCAGCTGCACCACTTCGCTTCCATCAGCGCTGGCAATCTGCAGGTTCCAACCGGACATGGCTACACCACTTGTGTCGACCAAGTTGCCCGAGACCTGGACACCCGTGACGTTTAGCGGAAAGTTAATTGGCGTTGAGCTCACGCCGAGGTTCGTCACTTCATTGAGCGTCTGAGCCAAACCGTTGAGGGAGTACGAAACGCAGAGGTTGACGTTGTCGACCGGGAAGGCCGTCAGAGAAATGTTGCCGCTCGAGTCCGATGGATCACCCATGCCACCGATTGACTCCTGCAGGGTCTCGCTGACACCAGGAATGATGTCGAAGGGGGTCGAGTACACCCAGTTAGAGCACTCCTGGGCAACTGCCCCCGCAACTGGAACGCCGTTGTTGGTGGCGTGCAAGGTGTAGGTCTGCAGCGCAGGCACCGTCATATTAAGTACGTCACTTGAACTGGAGGGGTCCCAGGTAAATGACTGTGGAGTGCCTGCGAAGTTTTGGAGTCCGTTGTGGTACACCAATTGGGCACCGGTGATGGTGACTGAGTCCGCGCCAGTGGGAACAAAACCGGAGAAGCTTCCTTGCGCATCAGTGGTGAGCTGAACGACTTCACTTCCGTCAGGACTCGCAACTTGAAAATTCCATCCTGACATCGGGGTTCCGCTGCTGTCGCGAAGGTGTCCTGAAATCTGAACGCCCGAGACGGTGAAGGCGAAGTCAATGGGAGTTGATGGTGAGTCAAGATTTGCTGTTTGATTGACCGTCTGGGTCAAGCCATTGAGTGAGTACGAAACGCAGAGGTTGACGTTGTCGACCGGGAAGGCCGTCAGAGAAATGTTGCCGCTCGAGTCTGATGGATCACCCATGCCACCGATTGACTCCTGCAGCGTCTCGCTTACACCAGGAATGATGTCGAAGGGGGTCGAGTACACCCAGCTAGAGCACTCCTGGGCAACTGCCCCCGCTACCGGGCTGCCGCCGTCTGAAGCGTTGAGGGTGTAGGTCTGTAAGGCCGGAACGGTCATATTGAGTACGTCACTTGAACTGGAGGGGTCCCAGGTAAATGACTGTGGAGTGCCAGCGAAGTTTTGGAGTCCGTTGTGGTACACCAAGGGTGCACCGGTAATCGACACTGAGTCGGCCCCTGACGGGACATTTCCTGAAAAGTTACCCTGGCTATCAGTTTGCAGGCTCGAGCTGACCGTGTTGTCGGAACTGGTCACTTGAATGCTCCAGTCAGCCATTGGCATTCCACTCGAATCGAGAATCCTCCCGGTCACTGCAACAGTGCCATTGCCAGATGCTGAAGCGGGATGTACTGCGAACGAAACCGGAATCAGGCTGGCGCAGGAAATTCCCGCAGCGACGGCCACTCTGCCACAGATTTTCTTTAAAAATTGACGTTTTGCTGCATCTGTTGAGGTTTTCATGTCCCAAGGATAAGAAAAAATGTAACTACGATTTATTACTATAATTTGTATTTAACAAAAACATTATTTATAAAAATACCTATTAAGACAGATGCTCTAACAGGAAAGAAGCGAGTGTATGTATCTCAGTCGACGGATCGAAGCAGCTAAGCAGGAAGTCCTTAGCGTCACTGCGCAATTCCTCGTTGACCATTCGGACGCCGAATTGCGGATTGCGGACATTTGCACGCTGGCTGAAATGAGCTCGACGGTAATTTATAACTACTTCGAATCACGTGAAGGTCTCCTCGACGCTACGTACCTTCATATGTACAAGCAACAAGAGCCCCTCTTCGATGAGGGAATTATTAACTGCTTGAAGTTCAATCTCGAAAGCCCCTTCAGCATTCTCAACGTGCCGTTGCCTGAAGGTACTGAATCACCCTTTCAATATTTTGAACCGAATCGAGGTGCTCGTCTCCGTATCTACGTTCGATCAGTCGGAAGCGAAAAATTCTTAAAGCAATTAAGGGCCATTCAGACAGAACACTTCTCTAGGCTTTCGCAACGAATCATCACCGAATTTGCTGATGGGCCGTTTGTTCTTGATCCAGACGAACTTGCGCTAACGCTCAGTCTCGCCGACACGTTGCTCTTGTCACGCGCAATCAACCAGTCGACCGCTGAGCCACTCCAAGACTCGCACTGGGCAGCCATTGTTGATACGTGCTTTCGTGACCGGATTTACAAGTAGCCACGTAACGGCACGTCTCGACGATGTCTTTCTCGTTACGTGTAGTTGAAGAGCCTACGTACGTTGGCTCGGCCGCTTCACAGTGCTCGTAATTCTTTACTTTCATCCAAAGTAGCTATTAAGACATTCTCAGACCGGTAGCTGAGTTCGACCATCGACCCGGCCGATACCACCTGAGAGGCTGGCACGTCAGCCCGAATGATGCCGTGCGGAGTCTCAACTTCTAAGCGAACAGATGAGCCGAGGAAGCTCGAACGCAGAACTCGTGCAACGCCAGAGTCACTCGCCGTAACTACTACATCCTCGGGCCGGAGGAGGGCGTGAACTTGCCCCGTGGTCTGAGTATCAGCATTTCGAATAGGTACGCTTCGACCAAAGATCTGAACCGTCGCACCACTCCGCTCACATCGGTAGCGACTCGATACGCCTACAAACTCCGCAACGAACGTAGTAGCCGGCTGGGAGTAGAGCTCTTGTGGCGTCGAAATCTGCTCGGCCTTGCCCTTATTCATCACCACGACACGGTCGGCAATCGACAGAGCTTCTTCTTGGTCGTGCGTGACAAAGATTGTGGTCATTGAGAGTCGCTTCTGCAACGCTTGAATCTGCTCACGAAGTTCACTACGCACTTTGGCGTCCAGAGCCGACAGTGGCTCATCGAGGAGAAGGACCTGGGGTTCCACCGCTAGCGCTCGCGCCAGAGCAACTCGCTGTTGTTGACCGCCCGACAACTGGTGCGGGTACTTGACTGCCTGGTCAGCCAGCCCCACCATCTCGAGGAGTTCGTGGCTACGGGAGCGCCTCGAAGCACTCTTCACTCGACGGAGACGAAGACCGAATTCGACGTTGTCACGAACCGACAGGTTCGGAAAGAGTGAGTAGGACTGAAAGACCATACCCATGTCGCGCTTCTGACTAGGCAGTGAGGTGACGTCTGTGTCACCAACAACCACGCGCCCACTGTCGGGCGTCAAGAATCCGGCCACGGCACGAAGAGCGGTGGTCTTGCCGCACCCCGAAGGACCGAGCAGTGCCACGAGTTCACCTGGTGCGACGTGCAGGGTGAAGTTGTCGAGGGCTTTCACTCCGGCGTAGCTGTGCTGGAGAGAGTCGAGCGAGACTGATGCTCCTGAAACGCTGTTCATGCTGATTCCGATCGTTTAGTTCGAAGTGTTGTTCGAGCGAGGTCAATGAGAAGTACCACTGAAAGAAGCACCCAGGCGCCCAAGAGCGACACCATGGCTGCGGCCGTGGAGATGTGGCCCGACGACATGGCGAACTGAGCAATCCACACCGGCAGTGTGGGGCGCTGTTGGAACTGAGCCATGGTGTACTCGGAGTACACGAAGGCAATAACCAGTGCCGACGACGCAATAAGCGCTGACGAAAGGTTGGGCAGTAAGACGCGGCGAAGAATGACGAAGAACGATGAGCCGAGAGAGCGAGCCGCGTCGACCAGGGTACGAACATCAAGTGCTGAGAGACCCGACTCAATCGAACGAACGACGAACGGCAGCGTCAACACCAAATACATCGGCGCCAAGTGATACGGCCAGACCAGGAGTGCACCTGGTGCCTCGTGCATAAAGCCCAGCACGATGATGATTGGTGGGAACACAATCGGCATCAGCGACACCACTTCCAGCGCACGCGTGAGTGAGGGCACTCGCAAGTGAATGAAGATCACCGTTGGTACCACGAGGAACAAGACACCAATCATGGTGACGATGGTGAGTTCAGTCGACAAGAGAAATGATGCCGAAAAGCCTTGAGCTTTTGTGAGATCACCGAGCGAACTAAACGAGAAAGCCCCCGCGTTGTTCTGCAGCGAGAACTTCGAACCGGCGTAGAGCGGCGCGACAAAGAAGACAAAGGCGAGTGCCAGCACGACGCCCCGCAGAGCCGATCCGTACCACGTGGTGGAACGAGCGACGGTGGTCGTGTTCTGGTTTAGGACCGTAACCAACGCGAACTCCTTCGGTAGGCCCAGGCGTACACAATCGCGAGAACGACCAGAATGAGCATCATGCCCACACCCAGGGCGTACCCCACGTTCTCCTGCCCCGCGACAACATTGCCGTCGAGAAAGTTTCCGATGAAAATCGGCACAATCGGAATTGACCCACTGGTCAGCGCCTCAGCCGTGGCGTAGGCCGAGAAGGCACTGCCGAACAGCAACGTCAGTGCACCAATGAGGGCGGGAGCGAGTACCGGAAGTCCAATGCGACGCCAGTAGGTAAATGCATTTGCTCCAAGAATGTGCGCTGCTTCACGCCACTGGGGGCGAAGCGCGGCGAGAGCCGGCGTCATGATGAGCACCATCAGTGGGACTTGGAAGTACGAGTAAATGAGGACGATGCCCGAGAACGTGAACAAGTTGAAACCGTGGTTCCAGGGATTCCAGCCCAAGTCCCCCATCCACTGGGTGAGGTAGCCGGTTGATCCGTAGGCGGCCACGAAGATGAACACCAGGTTGACACCACCGAAGTTGGCGAGCACGCCCTTGCCCGCAAGTACTAAGCGAGAGACGATGGGATTCTTAATTCCCGAGAGAATGTACGCCAGTACGAATCCGAGTACGCCGGGAATGACGGTGGCGTAGAGAGAAATTTTGAGTGACGTGGAGAACGCCAGTCGGTAGGGGTTCTTCGTAATGGCCACCATGTTGGCGGTGGTGAAGTGACCCTGGTGGTCTTGGAACGCAAGTTCTACCACCTTCAGAATTGGGTAGAACAAAAAGTAACTGACGATAAGAACAAAGGGCGCCAGCACTAAAGCATTGAGTGCGTAACGGCGCAAACGACGACCAAGCGCCCCAGCCCCCACCAGGGGGAGAGTGGGGCTGGGGCGCTTACTGGTCGACGGCAAAGCGGTACTAGCTGCTGGCTGAAACGGAGCCGACCTGGCTAGCCCAGTTGTTGGTCAGAACAGCTGCGGCTGCAGTCTGCTGAGCAACTGAAGCTGACACTGGTGTAACACCCTTAGGCGTCGTGGGCAGTGCGGCCAGGGCCTTGGTGTCGATTGTCTTCTTGGCAATCATGGCTACCTGCTCAACTGGACGAGTGCCGCCCTGAAGGAACAGGTTCTGTCCCTGTGCTGAGTAGAGGAACTCTTCCCAGAGTCGAGCAGCAGCTGGGTCTGGTGCGTTGGTAGGAATGGCCTGGGTGTAGTAGCCACTGTACGTACCGTCAGTGGGAATGTTGATCTTCCACTTAGGCAGGCTGGCCTGGATCTCTGACTTCTGGAGGTAGTCCCACCAAATGATGATTGGGGTCTGACCGCTCTGAACAGTGTTGAGACCAGCAGTCACTGGAACAAAGTTTCCGGCGGCCTTCAACTTCGCGAAGAAGTCAATACCGGGCTGGATGTTGGCGGCTGATCCACCGTTCGCAATAGCTGCTGCGTACACAGCGGCGAAGCCAGCACCCGTCTGAGTGGGGTCACCGTTGATGGCAACTTCGTTCTTGTACTGAGGCTTCAGCAAGTCCTTGAACGACGTTGGGCAGACCTTCACCTTGGACGAGTCGCATCCGATGGCCACGTAGCCGCCGTAGTCGTCAGCCCATGTGCCACCTGGATCCTTGGCGGCTGCAGGAATGCTGCTCCAGCTCGCAACCTGGTACTGAGCCCAGAGTGTTGGGTTCTCCGTTGCGTGGCTTGTTCCTACGTCTACTGCGTCGGGGCTGAGGGCTGTTGAAGGTGCCTCAACCTGCTGTACTTCGTAGGCCGAAGAGCCATTGGGGTTGTCGTCTTGCACCACGATCTTGGGGTACTTCTTCTCGAAGTCGTACAAGATGGTTCCGTAGTTTGCCCAGTTCTGAGGCAACGTTACGAGGTTAAGTTCGCCTTCTGAGTTCGCGGCAGCCACAAGTGCCGACATGCCACCACAAGCGCTAAGACTGGTGCACGTCGAGTAGTTGATTGAGCTGGCTGCGCCCGAGGGCACGGTAATCAGTGCTGAAAGTGACAATACCGCCGGCAGGATAATGCCGAACTTTTTGAATCGCATGGATTCCTCCTTCGTGTACCAGGGAGTCTGATAACGAAGCCACTGTAAGGAGGGCAAGTTATTGCACTGAGAACGCAGTGCGACGGAGTCTCGAATCTTGCTGCATCGATAGTTGGTCAGCTGTCACTGTCCGATTACCTACAGCGGATCATGAAGTATGAGTTTCTCGTGACACCGTTACAAGAGGCCGAAGATGCTCTGAACTATGCACTAGAAATTATGTTGACCCAGTTGTTCAAAGCGATAGAGCGCCACGTGCCCTAATTTATGGAAAAATCTTGGTATTCCAAGAAAGGGAGTCAGACTATGAACTTCACACAATCGATACGGACGTGTTTTAAAAAATTTGCTGACTTCAAGGGTGTTGCATCTCGCCCCGAGTACTGGTACTTCTATCTATTTACGATTATTGGCAACATAATCTTTACTGCGGCCAAACTTCCCGCACTCAAGATCATTTGGATTCTCGCTCTCTTGTTACCAAGCTCTGCGGCAGCAACTCGACGCTTTAGAGACGGTGGTCACAACCCACTCTGGGTGATTGTCATCATTGTGAGTCAACTTGCATCCCTGGCACTAGGAAGTCGAGGCGCTCACAGAACATCCCAGGCCCACGCTTCAGTAGCAGCAGGAGGACTCGGAGTCCTGGTTCTCATATTTGTCGGACTCGCCGTAGCCACAATTGTCTTTCTCTGCCAAAAGCCTAAGTTGACAGGCAATAAGTACTTCCCTGACCGAGCCGATACGTCCCTCATTGAAGCACCGGTCACCACTCAAACTGGAAACTACTGCTCCAATTGCGGAAAGCTGAAGTTGCCTGGACAGTCAGAATGCGCAGGCTGTGGCAACCTGTTTTAATCGGTGCAATCGGCAAATGTCCGAAGGAAATCTACTTTTGCATTGTTGCGCCCGACGGAATGTAGGGACTTGCTGTATCTGGGTTCTGGAAAGAAGATAATTCGCCCATTGAAGAGGGGCTGGAAGACCGAGGGATATTCTTGAATCGATCAACACTGACATCAGTGTAAAATGGTCAAATTGTTCACGCCAGCATTTAGGAAGTTAGACAAGTGGAACTTCATGTATACGCAGTCTCCAATTCAGTTCAATCCGAGGTTATGCGAATCGGGAAACTCTCCAGAATGGAGCGTGGGGCTTATCGCCTAGTAGAAATCGACCAACTCAGCGGAAAACTCAGAGGCGAAATTCGGCCAGGGCAATTCAAAAAACTTTTGGTAAAGGAGGCACTGGAGAACTGTTTCAGCAAGTATCAGAGTTTTCGATGGACATACCGATGCACTGGTTGCGGGAGGCAGATTCGAGCAACATATTTGCTGGCTAGATTGAAATACCCAACATATATTCCAATTGAAAAAAGGGATGTTTACACCTATCCGCAATTTCTCATGACCGCTAATCCGCTACCAGCAATGTCTAATCTGCCAGAGGCGATTCGACAATATTTTAATGGTGTTTGTTGGCTGGGACTTCCCTGCGATGAAAACCTAGACCCATACGACACTGAGGGTTGGTAAACGCCACTAACGCAAGACGTCACATTTCTGCATTGCAGAGTGCGCTGTGCATACAGAAGTTGCTGACTCCACCCAACCTTCTTTACGACTTGATAGGTTCAGCAATTCCCTTCAGCTTCGGTTACCAAACGGCGAATTTCGCTGGTCATCCACTGGCTTCAAATGAATAGTGGACTAGGTAGATCGCATCAATGCAAACGCATCAGAAGCGTGAAACTGGGTCTCCTTCATTCTTGAACTAATTGCTGTCGAGCAATTGAAATTAATGGTTGCAAATTCCTTAAGTATCCTCCCACTGCTCCGGGAGCAACTTCCTACGATACGCAAGAGTCATCGGGGGATTGTTCCCATGTAAATTACTCTTCCAGTAAGGCTGAACGGGAGTGCCATGTCCTCTGGAGTGGGAAAATTTATCGAGATATCTGAAGCCCTGCATCAAAATGATGTGTACGGAATCTCTCAATCTTCGAGAGAGCCATTTCATTCGAGCTTTCTGGCGTGGACATTTGACCGGTACCCTTCACTCATCGCTCCAGTACTGAAACCTGATTTACCAGCAACATTGGAGTACCGCGAGCCTCTTCGGAGTCTGAGGGAGCACAAGAAATTGGACCTCGTTGTGTTTCACCAGGGGTATATGCCCGTGGTCGTTGAGCTAAAACTCACGAGTTCTCTGACACGAAAGCAGTTGGAGGAGTACAACAAAAAAACCATCACAAGTGTTGTGAAGAAACCTACGAAGGTAGATGAGTGCCAACGAATTGCTTTGACGATGCTTGAAACGAGTGGACTGCCTGAGCAACTCGGATGGCAAACTCTGTCGTTTGAAGATGTAATTCGCAGAATTCAGTTCGAAGGCGACAATACCTACCGACTAAACAGTTTCCACGGAGCGTTATTTAAAGAATATTTTCAAATGATTGACTTGTTATGTGAGCTGAAGAACACCGTGGGAAACGTACGACTAAGCGATCCTCTTGACTTGCCCTTTCTGAAGAAGGAAGAGGGGGAATTCATCAAGGAGCGAGACTTTGTCAGAAAAGCAAGATTTTCTCAAATGCAGTCCCTCCTCCAATCGCATAACAGTGAAACTGAGGTCACATACCAGGCAAGCTTCTCAAACGGAACGCCATCTATTGAAGGATTTCGTCAGCTTAAGAACCATCAAGCAGCACTTGGATGGCAATATCAAAATGACCAATTACGTGTCGCCCTTAAGGTTGGTAAGGGTACGAAGTACCCCTTAGCACTAGACAGGACAGGGCGAGAGGAATTTGCTTCTCGGAAGGTATTCTCAACCTGGTTCTCCATCACATCCTTGGCGGAGGCCCTTGGCAGCAAATTTAACTTAGAGAAGTCTGCCCAGGTACCGAGTGCAACTCCTGAGGGCACTAAGTCATGGGTATTTAACTCTTACGAACCCGATTTCGTCTATCGGTATTTCCGTCTTCCATGGCTAACTCCTGATGACTTACTCCATATTGATGAGCGTCTCATGAAGTTGGCAATGGCAATCGACGCCGCTTGAGAACAGTAAAACTTCTTGCGAGTTGACGTATCTTGTGATTCAGTCTCTGATACTGGCGAAAAGCATGGTGCGGCTGGAGGTGTGTAAGTTTTTGACATAAAGGACACCTGTTGCGAGACATAGTGGACACTTCTGTGGGGGGTGTTTTCTATGGTTCTACGGCAAATGGTGGTCGACGCGGTGGTGATTGAGGGGCGGTCAATCCGAGAAACTGCCGCCTCCTACGGCGTGTCAAAGTCCTGGGTCTATGAGCTCGTGCGCCGGTTCAGAGAGAGCGGTCCGGCGGGACTCGAGCCGGTGTCAAAACGCCCGCACACGAACCCCCGCCAAATGACCCCCGAGGTGGAAGAACGCATTGTCCGCATGCGCAAAGAACTCAGTGACTTCGGCGCCGACTGTGGTGCACAGACCATTGCCCACCACCTCCTTCAGCGCTACAGCGCCAGTCCTTCGCCCAGCGCGATCTATCAACTACTGAAGCGACGAGGCTTCATTACCCCTGAACCGCGCAAGCGCCCTCGCCACTCCTACGTTCGTTTCGAGGCCGACCTGCCGAACGAGTGCTGGCAGGCCGACATGACCCACTGGCAACTGCGCAGTGGTCAAGGGGTGGAGATCTTGAACTTCATTGATGACCACTCGCGCATGATTGTGGCCTGCGAAGCTCGAGTGACCGTGCGAGCTCGAAACGAACGTAGGAGCGGCACCAGACGCTGAAGCAGTTTCTCGTTAAGCGACCCTGCGACAGCATTGAGGAACTGCAACTCGTCTTGCTCGACATTGTTCGCTACTACAACGAAGTTCGTCCCCACCGCAGTCGCGACCGACTCACCCCGCGTCAGGCCTATGACGCCCGTGGCAAAGCGCAAGCCGGATCACTCATCAACGAACCGCACTACCGAATTCGCAACGACGTAGTTGACAACTGGGGGAAGGTCTCACTTCGCTACTTGGGAAAGATACGCCACATCAACGTTGGTTATATGCACCGAGGGCTGCCCGTTCGCCTCTATATCGTCGACGACCACATCAGAGTGGTGACACATGAGGGAGAGTTTCTTGGTGAACTCATCATCAACCCTGCTCAGGGCTATCAACCAATTGTCCGCCCGTGAAAAAGATACGATTCAGGGGTTCAATTTTCCACGATGTCTCGCGACATCACAACGTGCGGCTGGAGGGATTCGAACCCCCGACCCTCGGTTCCGTAGTTACATTCGAATTCAGTTACTAGGGGATTCAATAGTAAATATAACACTGAATTGAACAGAAACTTCTACTCATGTCTATGGATGTTTAACTTGATAAGGGTTCTGATAGGGGTTCTTGCTTTTCATCTATAAGCAACGATTCCCTCCACTACAACCACCACAACATTCACCACTACGACCACTTCACCTGCTCAGAATTACGCCATGAGGAAATCAATCTTTGTGTCTATGGAAGATGACGTAATCAATCAGGTCCAGAAAGATCAAGCCAGCGGCAAGGGTCCAAATGGCGTAGATGGAATGGCATTTTGTGGCCCACTAGGTCAGCAGGGCTATGGAAGTGTAACAAGCATGCTCAGATCAACCAGTCGGTTTGAAAGCTTCGATTGTTGGAATCATAATGCTGGTGCCGCAAGCGCATTTGGGACAATCTACAAAGGTGTCATTGACTTTCAAAACGGAACGTGGACATTAACGATGGAATAACCAGTTTTAGTTAATTTCATTCTTCCCCTGTGTTTGTTTAGGGTTGTGGCCGAGTCTCTCAAGGGATGGGTCTCCCTTGGAGTGGTATGAAATAAAAGAGTCGCTTGGTTGCCAATCTTGCGTGGTGCATTCAAGATATTCAGAGCATTTGTAACCGTCAATCGTACGGAAATACGCACGTGGGGTACCGTCAATCGAAACAACTTGGTAGTACACGTAGTTAATAGTTGTCTTATTCATCAGATTGGTCGCTTTCTTCAACGTACACCCGAGTCGCAGCACGGAACTCATCTCTTGATTGGTCTTTAGGAACATCAACTTCCCAAGTCTGAATCTCTACTGAATTGTGAAGCTCCTCTTTCAATACGGCAGTAATAACGAGAGTCATCATGTGGAACAGTCGAATCAGTTGCTTCTGATCATGAGCTTCATAAGTCCAGTTTGGATTGAGATACTCAACTGGCTTGCTAAAGCCGATACCTGCGATTTCCTCTTCCGCTTCTGGAGTCAGTGCTATCGAGTCACCAATGTTCAGATTAGAAATCACTTCTCCAATGACATTTCCGTAGCCATCTGACCAGAACTGTACGTATCGTTGGTCTGAGAAGATTGCCAACGTCACAATGTTTTTGCCTGAATTTGACAATGCACCAAGCAATTCAGGCAAATTCGCGAGTAATGACTCGACGGTTGTTGTAATTCCTTTTTGATACCCAGTTAGTTCAATATTTCCCATACAACCACGGTATAAGCAGGGTGTGACATTAGAGAATTAAGAACAGGCAAGCTTTCTGCCGCATCAAGCTCGAGTTTCTAAAAAGCAACATGATGCCTCAGCACTCTGTCCGCTTTCGATAATTCTTCGTAATTCAAATTCTTTACTTGATGAAACTCATTTTTCTCATGTAGGTGATGGCCTGTCACATCATCTTCATAGTCTTAGGTGATGAAAGCCAACCTAGAATTAGCGCGCATGGCAAAAACCAACAATCTCAGTCAACGAATTAATGCGGTTGCGCAAGCTAAGCGTGCCCTTGCAGCAATTGTTTCGAATCAAGCGACCTCGAAGGATCGGGAGTCAAATGATTTTGGGTTCTACTGGAGTAGAAAATCTGATGCTTTGGCAAGTTCAATTCTCGAAAGCTTTTTACCAGGTGGTGGAATTGTTCTTGACCCATTTTTTGGTAGTGGTTCAACTCTTGTCGGTGCAGTGAATAGTGAAAGTAATTTTCAGGTTGTAGGAGTCGACATCAACGAGATGCCACTTGAAATACTCAAATCTCGATTCGAACTAGGTCAAGGTCAAATTCAAGAATTGAAACATTTTGTCGAGACAATTTCCCAAAGACACTCCGAGCGTTTTAAATTCGAATTAGAAAATGCCGAGCAAGTGACATTGAAAAAAATTATCTTCGACAGGGGGTCAGAGGGCACAGTTCCTCTCGAGTTTCATTTAGATTCACAACAAGGGAAACAAATTCTCACCGAACTAGACGGTGAACTGTTTAGAAAACTTTCAGACGAATATCTGCACCGAGAGGCGGTTGACAAAGCTTCAGTAGCTAAAATTCCTAATCGTAAATTAATTCCGAATTCACGAATTGCAATCAAAGAAGGGATGCTTCTTTCGGACATTTTTACACCTGCAGTGTTCATGGTTCTAGAGGACTGTAGACAGTTAGCAGGCAGCAGCCCAACAATCAAAGCGCTCCTCGGTTCGTGTTTGCATCAATGCCGAACAACTGACAAAGGGTCTCAGTCCCAGTTCCCGTACTGGATACCCACCAAAAGCGCAATGAGTAAAAATCCCATTGAGGTACTTCTCAAGAAGTTCAAACAAATCGAATCATTGGTGTTGAACCGGGAATCTACCCTTTTTGCTACATCTCAATTAACTTTCACAGAGACCTTTTCTGCTCTTAGTGACAGAAGGGAAAGGGCTCACTTCTTAATCAATGCACCTGTCCAGAACATTTCACAACTCCAAGTACCAAGCAACTCAATAGATATTGTCCTGACGGATCCTCCGTATTACGATCAAGTTGCCTACTCTGAGTATCTGGCCATTTGGGAGTATTTCTGCGGATACAAGACAGATCTGGAAAATGAAGTTGTCCAAAGTAACAGGAGAGATTTTTCAGCCTCCAGAGCCGAATATTTGACCTTGATGGAGAAATCCTTTAAAAACATTGCAAGGATGATGAAAGAAAATGCACTAGCTGTTATTTATTTCAAAGACTCCAAAATCAACAATATTTGGGATTTCTTAAAAGTCCTCGAGGCAAGCGGGCTCACGTACCTCGCTCAATCTCACATACCAAAGCCTAGCTACACCTATAAACAGAATTCGTCTAAAGAAAATACCGTTTCTGGCGATGCCCTCTATGTTTTCCAGAAGTCCACCTCACTACCTTTGCCAAGCGATGTAAATGAGCAACCACTAACCCGTGAAGACTGTAGGAAATCAATCTCAAAATTTCTGGAAGTCTACGGTCCAGCTAAGTACACTCAGATTCTTGATGATTGCATAATCCCCGAATTATGGGCGGCTGGTGCTTTTGATTTGTTTGGATCACAGGATTCAATAATTGAGTTTGTCTCACAAAATTTTCATATAGATAAGGCGAGTCGAAATGTCACCGAAAAAAACAGTTAAACCTGTAGTCAACCGAGTTATTTGTGGCAACGCCCTAGAAACTTTAAAAAATCTAAAGGACGATTCGTTCGATGCTTGCATCACTGATCCCCCGTACAACATAAGTGGAAGTGGCGCAAGAAAAGAAATCGGATGGTACAAGTCAAATGCCACCTGGAGAGACGAGAAAGCATTCGAAAAGATTGATGAAGATTGGGATAAATTCTCAGAGTCTGACTATGCAGAATTTACTTCGGCCTGGCTTACTGAGGTTTGCAGAGTTGTTAAACCTAATGGGAATCTCCTCATCTTTGGTAGCTATCACAACATCTACCGCATAGGCGCAGTTCTTGAAGATTTTGATCGAAGAATTATTAATTCAATCATTTGGTATAAGCGGAATGCTTTTCCCAACATAACTAACCGAATGTTTTGCGAGAGTACCGAGCAAATTATTTGGGCTGCTAACGAAACACGTAAGCGAGCTCGCAATTGGACTTTTAACTACTCAGAAATGAAGGAGTTAACTGAAAACGGAAAACAAATGCGAAACATGTGGGATATCCCCATGACTCCACGATCTGAGAAGGAAGAAGGGAAGCATCCTTCTCAGAAGCCACTTGAGGTAATGAACAGGTTGATTCTGGGTTGCACCAATGCTGGAGATCGAATTCTTGACCCATTTGCAGGAAGTGGCTCTACGTTGGTTTCGGCTAAGACTCATGGTCGAAGCTTTCTCGGAATTGAAAAGGATGAAGATTTTGTGGAGTTATCTCGCCGACGCCTCAAGAATGCGAAACGTTTAGTTCAATAACCTCCGCTCCCAATCTCAGAACTTCCCTTCTTGTAACACTTACTTGCAGTCGCCTCAATTCTTTTCCCTGCTGTGCGTACAATTGCTTCTTCCTCTCAAGTTTCTGTTGAAGGAATGAGACCATTATTTCTTGCTCTACAGCGAGAATTTCCTTGACTTCGATGTTCTTCTTGTCGACAGTGGCCAAAATAAATTTCTCGAGTTCTCCATATTTCTTTAAAACTGCCGGAGAAATATCTTGAAAATTCCAGGAGCTTGATTTGCTGATTTTGTACTCATACCAACTACCGGCGAGATCTCTGGCGTCATGCGCGCCCGCTCTACCCCCTTGTTCTGAATTGACAAAATGCCCTAGTTCTAGAGCAACAATAACTTCCCAAAATTTAGAACTGGTTAAAACATTCGAAACTCCAACCAGTAACTCGAGCTCATTAACAATTGAGAAAATTCCACTCAGTTCAGTGGCGTACCTTCCTGCAGGAATCACGGCTTCACGCTTAATACCTGGGAATTCGAGATTGGTCTCTAATTGTCTCGAGGAGAGATTAATCATTTTTCTTGCATTCTTAATGTTAGGTGTGATTCTTTTCAGATATGACGAGACCTGAGCCCCCGGGACTCTGTAATACCAATCAAAAAGTGGAGGAGATACACCTGGGTTGTCGTTGATATGACAAAAGAAAACATAGTCGATTGTGTCATTTAACTTTTGAATAGTTTTTTCTGAAAAGTCATTGAAAGTCCATGAGTGGTTAGAACTTAGCTCTTTGAAATGTTTGTACTCATAAATTGCTCCTGAGGCATCAGTTGCATCACTGCTACCAGAATGTCCAGGTATTAAATCGTGATCGAGAGCCGACGCGATCACGATCTCAAAAACTTTGCTATTGCTCCAAATGTCGTCAACTCCAAATTTATTGAAGAAAATCTTTTGGATTGCTTGCATTTGGCGAACAATTCGCTGTGATTCCAGACTTGCCGTCAAGATTTTGCCTCACTTTGACTTTTAGATCACACTAAAACCTTTCAAACTGAATTATTGGGACACACGGCAAACCGAATTTAGATAAATGAAATTTATAGAAATTTTTGTTTTCCCGTAAATGACCGCGCGGCAAATTGTCAACTACTGGTCAATAAAACCAATTCGGACGGAAGACTTTAAAAACCATCTACACCAGCCAACAAAAGCCCAAAAAAGCACCTCAGTTTGGGTACCGGCCAGTGTTCATTTTTGGGCTCTTTACAGTGAACATATGTTCTATAAACCCTGATCAAAGCAACTTTTAGGGTTGATAGCCCCTGCTCAGAGCCCCTCAGACGAGCTGTAAGGGGTGTTTTCGGCACCCAAACCCAGGCCTGGTACCTGGGGACCCAATTTCTTAAATTTCATGAATAAAGGTTTAAGCAATTTTCCAATTTTTCGATCTAACAAATGACCTGATTTTAAGTCCCAAACTTTATGCACAAGAAAGCTAACAAACATGCCATAACAAATTGCATCCAAAAGCACGTAACTAAGAATTGAGAGTGGCACATTAACTAAGAGCATCCCCATGAAGCCATAGAGCGCAGTAATCCAAGGACTATCAGCTGTGCCACTCGAAAACCATTTTTTGGTCTTCTGTCTAATCAGCTTTCTGCGTTTGCTACTTGCTAGGAGCAGAACACTTCTCATGAGAGTTACAAACAATCCGATAATTGCAACATGTCCAACAAATGTGATTATGAAATTCGCAATGTGCGCACTGAAATTCCAGAAGAAGTCATCTTTGATCGATTGTCGCGACCATGAGTAGTAGTCGTAGAGAGATGCTGAATAGAAAAGCATCGAAATTGTAAACACTTCATCAGATACATCTTCCGCATTCCTTTTACTCATTGCCGACATCCCTTAGTAAGTTTTCAATGTTGTTCATTGGGTTCATCACCAGAGCCACCACTTCTTCCATTGCGTAAAAGGTGGAAGCTGTGATTGCAACTTGAGCAATTCCTTTTTGTCCATAAACCTCTAGCTCCGCATGATCGATAGAGTTCTGACAGATAAGAACCATCGCTTTCGTTTTGTTACTAATGAAAATGCAGGAACTTTGATTGTCGGCATCCACGAGAAGTCTCAACATTTCAAAATCGCTGTTTTTCTTCAAGTCTTGAACCAATCCATCCACTTCATCGTGGTAACTCATCCATGTGTACGGCCCAAAATTCTCATTGAATAAACGATGGAGCTCAATCATGGCGAAGTGATGTGGAGGGTTTTCAGAGCCGTCACTCATGATCATTCTCCTGAGAATGCAGCCAGGTTTCTATTGTTGACTCACTGTCGGTTGTCACCAGCTCAATCGCAGAGAGTGTCTCAAAGACTGCCTCATTCGATTGCGATGTGATCGTTATGAAGCAACAGTGTTTGGTTTCGTCTTTTGCTTGAATAGCTTCTTTGTAAAACGAATCCACGAGAACGCAAACATCGCTCTTCTCCGTCTTCACAGAATAAACAGCTGAGCGCTCGCCATTCCGAGTGACCAAATAAGCAACCCTCTCGGTGTTAGGAATCTCACTTGAAAGATCTAATAGAGAGGCTGACACTGAAGGTGGCTCCCAGATGTGTGTAAAAGGACCACTGTGCTCGTGAAATCTTTCGTACAGTAGTGACCTTGCAAGATGCATTGGGCAATTGTGTAATCGTTCTATGTTCATTCAGCTCTCCTTAGGATTGCCCAAATTATTTGGGGGGTGTGACACCTGAAAAGAGACCTAGTTCTCCCCTTAATTGAGATAGATTCTCGGTCAATAAAAAGCACCTAAAACATGATTATTGTGCTTTCTTGTACTAGTAAAGAAGGCAATGTGTGCGAACAACCAAACTGTCAAGTTGAAGCCAGCTGTGAGTGCACATTTTGTGCGAAATCGCTGTGCATCCATCATCAGGCGTTGACTTACTCGGGCAAGCCGCTGCTGGTTTGCGAAGACTGTCAACGAAAGTATCAAACGGTGCATTCACGAGAAATTCCTAAAGAGCTTGTTAGCGCCCATAGAACCTGGGCTGCGCAAGGCAGGCCTGAGCAATTTTCCAGTCCTATTGTCCTAGATCTATGGGAAAGATACTTTCCTGATGTTCCTGAACTTCTAATTGACTGCCCCGTTGTGCGATGTCATCATGGTCGCGCATTCACAATGATTAATCGAACCTATGCAACCAACTTTGGTGACCGAGCCAGCACCACACCGCAAGCAGCAATTGATGCACATTTGGTTTCAATGATGTGGGGTAGGGGTAAGGACAACCGCGGCCCGTCAAAATCGAAACTCCATCTTGAGACCCCAGGCGCCGCAGAGTCAATCCAATTCGCAGCACAAACTCTGAAGACTTCTGGAATTGTTGCAGCGTTCAACCAGTTTGTACCCAAAACAAGTACTGGTCGACTCAACCAACTTGGATCAGCGTTTTCAACTAAAGATCTTTTTTTCTTCTCGAACATTAAAGGCCGACACCGAGCTTTGATTTTTGACAGCATCGTTTCTAAATGGTTGATAACAAATCTAAAATGGAGAATTCCTGCAGGCACAGAAAATGTAACCGACTATTGCCGTTATCTATATGCGATGTATTCGTGGGCTGCTGACCTCAAAGAGTCACCTGAGGACACCGAAGTCGTAATGTTTGGCTGGATTCCAAATAATCGTTGGAGTCCGTGCTGACACTTCGTATACAGTCTTTTCATAAAGTAATAAAAGAGGGAATCTAACCATGGCACATTGTGGAAGCCTGAAGTGTTCGCACTGTCAAAATGTCAGAGCAATGCTAGGTCGAGAGGGCGAAGATTTTCTCACAAACGACTTCATCAACCGTGAAACAATCGCGCAGGGACTGGCCTCACAAATGGCGATGCCAAATGACCACTCTTGGCCATACTCTGAGCAAGGGGAAAAGGTTGAATGGTGTACCACCGTGTTCAAGTGTGGCGAAAACAGACAAGCCCCGAATAAAGAACCTTTTTGCAACACTTGTTGCTACGACGGTAAACATCACGTCTATTGGTCATGGGTTGTCCATCTTGGGATTAACGAAGATGGAACACATGCCCACAGCAAACCGAATCGTTATAGAGTCGTCGACTTTCTTTACTGGTGTGATGAATCTGAAGCTTCAACACGCACTAGTTAAAGGGATCGCGCGCGTATAGAGCTAAGGCTATGTACTAGCCCTAGGGTCGATAGGCCTAGGAACATACTGAAACGTCTGCACATGTCTACTCATATCAAGATGCCCTTCGTTTCCAGTTTCTAGTTGGTTGAATTTGCAAGGGTAAAGGTACTTTTTTGTAGAACCTTTGTGATTCTTTAGGAAACACGAGTTCGCTCATTTGTCCAAATGCCTGCTCTTCAACGTTTGCTGTTTTGCCATAAACATCCATCGTTATTGCGAGTGATGAATGGCCCAGTGCCCGTGAGACCGCACCAATTAACCCGACGTTATGAGTAATCAAAACTGTGGCAAAAGTGTGACGAATATCGTGAATCCGAATGTGACGAATGTTGTTGGATTCAAGAAACTTTTTGTACCGCCTTGTTAAGTTTCGCTCGTCCATTGGGCCACCATAGATGTTTGAAAGTACATAATCTTCACCAGTCCACTTCTCGCCTTGCAACACACTTCCGGCTTCTTGAATCATTTTGTGGCGCTTCAGTGCGTCAACTACTGCTGGAAAAATCTGATTAACACGTCTACTTGACTCAGTTTTAGGTGGCGCCACCACAATCTTTGATTTAGAAGATCCGTCAGGGAAGGTTTCATATTCTCTATGGATTGTCTCCTCAACTGAGATAGTCCCACATTCAAAATCGACGTGTTCCCATCTCAAGCCCAACATCTCTCCAAGGCGCGTACCAGTGCCGATGGCAAGTATGAAAAACATCTCGAGTGGTGTATCGGCAGATGCCTTCAGTACGGAATCAATCTCTTCAAGGCTCCAAGGTAGTTTCACTTGGGTCTTGTCAAGTGCGCCTTTTCTTGCTTTTAAAGTATGCGAGACCGGGTTATAGGTAACACGACGCTGCTTCAATGCACACTTATATACCGAGCTCATTGCAGTGCGTATTGCATTGACCGTCGACGCTGCATAAACCTTTCGAAGCTCCACGAAGTGCATGTCAAGTTCACCTGGTTCAATCTCGGTTAAGAACTTCTTGCCAAATAAAGGGAACACATGCTTTCGTAGGTTCCGGTAGTAACCGTCCGCCGTTCTTGGCGAGACATGAAGAACGCCATGCAAGAGAATGAGATCGGAAAACTGTCTAAAAGTGAGTTTTCCACCGACAGCAATCTGCCCATTTTCTTTGGCGGCAATCTTTTTATTCAACCAACGCTGTGCTTCAGTTTTAGTTGCAAAAGTCTTTGATTCGTAGGCTGTAACGTACTCGCCTGTTTTCTCATTAATCCTTCTGCCAATAGGGAACTTGGCTAAAAACTTCGTTCCCTTCTTTTTGATTGTGCCGTTACCTTTAGGTGCCCTTGTCATTAGAGCCCCCTCTCAGCGTCGCGAGCTTCTTCTTCGAGGCGCTTCACAAAGCGGACAATTGAATCCTTCGTAATTCGTGCTTTGGTAGTCGGATAGACGCTAAGCAATTTCCCCTGTTCCATCCACTTGTAGATCGTGGCTGGGGAGCAGGATAAAAGGGTTGCGGTTTCGGGGATAGTGAAGAGGTACTTGTTCACGTCCTCTTGACTCATGTTCAGTTTTTTCATCGGTAATGAATCTCTCTGCATTTCTACGGTTGGTTTATTTGCTGTAATTCCCCTTTGAAACCAACCTACCGAGCGTGTCAAGGGTTTGACCTTGGACGAGGCCCAGAGAAACTCTGAATGAGGCGTGACGAAACAACGTTCCAGAACATAAGGGTTCTGATAAGTGTTCTTTTTGCTTTTTTCAAGCACTGCTGTAACCATGTTGGGCCACCTTTATCTAGGCCCTAGTTACTGATTCGAATTGACCTGAACCCCATAAACCGGACCACTGCCTATAACAAAACAGCGGGATTGGTTGTATTGACAACTTCGAATTCGTCCGGTGTGAGATACCCGATCGAACTG
>Ga0316218_1001173_pt1 | contig 30040 bp, 19 predicted proteins | sample TBH18003metaG_FD_203634 | JGI IMG/M metagenome (GOLD analysis project Ga0316218, IMG submission 203634) | Freshwater microbial communities from Trout Bog Lake, Wisconsin, USA - TBH18003 | ecosystem: Environmental > Aquatic > Freshwater > Lake > Hypolimnion/Profundal zone | place: USA: Wisconsin...
TATATGTACGCCTTCTTCTTTCTTAGTAATATACCCTATAATACTTATATCATTGTTGCGGGCCATTTTTTCATACTCTTCCTGCTTTATGGTAAAGAGCAGCTCGTAATCTTCTCCCCCACTCAGCGCACATGCCGCCGACCCCAGGTTGAACTCCATAGCCATGGCGCGGGCATCATCGTGTATCGGTATCTTATCTTCATACAGCACACAGCCCACTTCACTCTTACTGCAAATATGCAGCAGTTCAGAGCTGAGGCCATCGCTCACATCTATCATTGCCGTAGGGGTCAGGTTGTTATCGCGCAGCCATTCTACTATATCGGCCCGCGGTTCAGGCTTTAGTATGCGTTGCGCGAGGTATTTCTGCTGCTGCAGGTCGGGCTGCACGCCGGGGTGCTCTAAAAATATCTTCTTCTCCCTTTCCAATAATTGCAGGCCCAGGTATGCCGCGCCCAGGTCGCCGGATACACAGATCAGGTCGCCCTCGCCTGCCCCGGCCCTTGTTACATATTTATCAGGGGCCACCTCTCCTATCGCCGTCACGCTGATGACGAACCCACGCAGGGACGTAGTGGTGTCACCACCTATGAGATCTACATTATACCGCGCACATGCCGCATATACACCCTCATAGAACTCATCCATGGCTTCCACCGAGAATTTATTGGAGATGCCCACCGACATAGTTATATGTGTAGGCGTAGCCATCATAGCATATATATCAGAAAGGTTCACCACCACCGCTTTGTAGCCCAGGTGGCGCAAGGGGGTGTACATCAGGTCGAAGTGTACGCCCTCTAGCAGCAGGTCGGTGGATACCACGCATTGCCTGCCAAACTGGTCTATCACAGCCGCATCATCACCCACGCTCAACAGAGTGCCTGCCTGAACGGTTTCATTATTTTTAGTGAGGTGTTCTATTAATCCAAATTCTCCCAGCGAGGCGATCTCTGTTCTGCCCATTTCTTCCATGTACTTCCTTTATTTAAGCAGCAAAGGTATGTTTTTAGGATAAAGTTATCCTTTGCTGTTCCTCATTAATTACCTGATAGCTTAGTGATCCGTTTCGTGAGCAGCTTATGTCCTGATGCGTCAAACAGGGTAAGTGAATAGATGCCGTTTGGCAGCAGGCTGATATCGATTTCCGTTGCATTGTTCATCACCATCACTTCTTTGCCGTCTGCCACACTTAGTTTGGCAGTAACAGGCTGGCACCACCTGATGTACAGTATAGATGATACCGGGTTAGGGAAAACCTGTATATCTGAAGTACCGCAATCTGTAGCATATATGGCCGGATAAGTTACCGAACATCCCGAAGCATTGGTAACCGTAACTGCATAATTACCTGCTATTGCAAATACATAGGTATTGTTGGTAGCGCCCGGTATGGCCACACCTGCCAGTGTCCATTGATAACCCGCATAGCCTCCCGGCACGGCCAGCGTACTGCCGTTCATAGTTATTGTATTTGCTTTAGGCAAAGTATCTACAGTTACAGATTGTGTGGCTGCAACCGTGCCACAATTATTGCTCACGCTGTATTTCACAGTATCAGTGCCTGCTGCCAGGCCCGCTACTGCCCCACTGCCTGAAACAGAGAGCGCGGCATTGCTCACACTCCATATACCGCCGACAACAGTATCAGTGAGCGAAATAGTGTCACCCACACAGATCGTATTCGCGCCAACAATGCTACCCGCATCAGGCAATGAATTAATGGTGATGGGCAGCGCAGCCGAATCGCTGCCGCAATTATTGTACAACGCATAGATCACCGTATCCCTGCCAGGGCTGATGCCTGTTACAGTACCGGAGTTGCTGCCGACAGTCCCATTCGTATTAGCACTGTGCCATAAACCGCCCGGCTCGTTATTAGTGAGCATGATAGTGTCGCCCACGCATACTGTGTTTGCCCCCGACAGGGTAACCGCAACAGGAGGCGCATTCACCACCACCGTGTGAGCGGCAGCAATAGTGCCGCAAACATTGGCCACAGAATAGTATACAGTATCGGTACCCGCATTTACGCCAAGAACCACGCCACCTGCCACAATAGCTGCTGCATTGGTTACGCTCCACGAACCACCCAATGTGGTATCTGATAAGATGACCGTATCGCCAACGCACATAACACTGCGCCCGGTAATATTGCCCGCAATAGCGAGCGGGTTGATCACCAATTGGCGTGTGGCCACAGATGTGCAGCCGCGAACTGTTACTATATACGATATGGTGTCTGTGCCTTGCATCAATGCTGCTACCACGCCCGATGGAGATATCGTACAGGTAGTATTGCTGCTACCCCATATACCGCCTGTGGCAGTATCTGAGAGGGTTATATTACTGCCAGCGCACGCACTGTCGGCGCCCGTAATAGTTCCTGCGGATGGTATGGCATTTACTGTTACCAAGCTCTTCGCCACCTGCGCACCACAGGTATTAGACACCGAATAGCGCACCGTATCTATACCCACCGACAAACCCGTAACAATGCCTGTGGCGCTGCCTGCTGATATAATACCCGTATGCGCGGTACTCCATACCCCGCTGCTGCCGGCTATGGTATCAGACAGTGTTGTTGTAGCGCCAATACATATTTGCGCCGCGCCGGTAATAACACCCGCAAACAGCGGAGTATCTATCCTTACTAAAGTATCCACTATGCAGCCAGTAGGCAATGTATAAGTGATGTATGCAGCGCCTGCGGTAATACCTGTAACTACACCCGTAGAGGAGCCTATTGACAATACGCTGCTACTTGCACTCCATACGCCACCCGCAGATGTATCTACGAAGGTTACAGGCGTACCGATACAGTACCTGTTCCTGCCCCTTATATCTCCGGGCAGCGGATTCACGGTCAGCAGATCGGTGAGTTGACAGCCCGCCGCATCGGTATATATTATCGTGGCTACACCGGGGCCATAGGTGGTTACGAAACCTGCCCCGCCGCCGAGATTGGTAATAGTAGCGAGCGTGCTGGTATATGTACCGGTAATATCGGCATCATAGATCGTTGCTGTATCGCCCCAGGCGCATAAAGAAGACGGGCCTGTAAATGGCGGGATCACGATAATATGGACGGTATCACTGACGCTACAGCCGGTAGAAAGTGTATAATTTATAATGGTGCTGCCACCCGCCTGTGCAGATACCACACCCGACGTGTTTACTTTTGCTATACTTGTATCCCGGCTACTCCAGGCACCACCAGAGGTGGAAGAATTTAAAAGCGCGGTGGTACCAATACAAACATTATGCGGGCCGGTAATACCAGCAGGCGATGGATATATCACGATAATAGCAGATGCCGTGCAACCGCCCCCCAGCGAATAAGTGATGGTTACACGGCCAGCGCCTGTGCCGGTAATGATGCCGGTAGTGGACCCTGCTGTGGCAAATGCTACATTGGCGCTGCTCCATGTGCCACTGCCTATGCTTGTCAATGTGATCGAAGCCCCAACACATACCGAATTAGGACCAGTAATAGGGCCGGAGAAGGTATTGACAGAAATCGTCTTTAAAGCAATGCAGCCACCATCATTATAGCTGATAATAGCTGTACCTATGGCCACACCAGACACTATGCCAGACGAAGACCCTACTGTTGCCACCGGCAGATTACTGCTGCTCCACAGGCCACCGGCTATACTATCCGTATACAGCACAGAAGACCCGATACAAACAAAGTCGCTGCCACTGATCGTTGCCGGAGGCGGATTGATGAGCAATGAAGTACTGAGGACGCAGCCGCCGGGCATTGTATAATTGATCGTAGCTACACCCGGCGATACGCCGCTAACCACGCCACCCGCTGTTATAGTGGCTATGCCTGTTGTAGTACTCGTCCAGGTACCGCCTGTCAGTGAATCTGTAAGCGTGGCAGTAGTATGTACGCAAACACTTGCCGGTGCGGTAATGGGCGGCGGTAAAGGATTTACAGTTACGACCCTTATAGCAGGACATCCTGCTACGGTATAAGATATAGGCGCAGTACCCGCCGAAGCCCCGCTTACCACACCTGTCGAAGAAACCGTGGCAATGCCTGTTGCGCCACTGCTCCATGTACCACCTGTAGCTGTTTCGATCAATGTAGTAGTACCGTCCACGCATAAAGAGGCAGTACCTGTTAAAGACGGGGGTGAATGATTGACCGTTATGGTGAGCGATACCGTGCAGCCACTACCCAATGAATAAGTGATCACAGATGTGCCGGGCGACAAGGCCGACAATGCACCGTTAAGAGACCCAATGGTGGCTATAGCAGTATTGCTGCTGGTCCATATACCACCCCGCACACTATCCGTTAATGTATCGGCAACACCGATACATGCACTGGTACTACCGATAATACCGGGCGGCAACGAGTTAACGATAACATTCTCCGTAACACTACCCGAACATCCACGGCTATCTGCCACCGTAAGCGTTACAGGGTAAGTACCCGACACCGAATAAGTGTGTGTAGGCGCGCGCAGCGTACTGGTAACACCCGGCGCGAACGACCACATCCAGCCACTAATGGCGGACAAGGTACTGGATGAAGAGTCATGGAAGGTGATCACATTGCCCTGGCATACAGGGTTGGGAGTGATACTAAAACCTGTAGCTAATGCTCCTACTTTTATGGTATCTGCGCCAACGCTGAAATTGGTACAGCCGAAGCTATCAGTCAATATAAGCTTGGGCACATACGAACCATTGGTGGTATAGATATGCGATATGGTATCAATAAGCGAAGGTGTAGAGGTAACGCCATCACTGAAATCCCAGGTGAGGCTGGATACACTGCTTACAGACGCAGTAAAATGCACACTCACAGGCGAGCAACCTGTTACCGGGCTGTAGGTGAATGCACCCGAATACCCAAACAGGTTGACATGCCCTATAGCAGTATCTGTACAGGAATACGTATTGGTAGACAACAACTTCACCGTATAATAGCCCGGCCTGATGTACACATCACTTGGAGAGGCGGTGAGCGAAGAAGTACCATCGCCAAATATCCAGTAGTATGACGTAGCCCCAGTAGCTGTGTTATTGAATACCACATTGAATGGGGAGCATACGGCAAAAGAATCATTCATAAAGAAGGAAGACACGGGTGTTGGGTGTACTGTAATATAATTGCTGCGGGTCATGGTATCCGTACACCCGAAGGTATCTATGACCACCAACTTTACCGTATAAGTACCCGATGCAGTATATACATGATTGGGCGAAGCAACTGCGCTGCTGTCGCCATCCCCAAAAATCCATACAGACCCCGCTATACCTACAGAGGTGTTTGTAAAATGAACACTTTTGCGCGCGCAAATGGCTGTGCTTGTCGCATTAAAAGAAGCGGTGGGCTTATGCACTATAATATGTGCCCGGCTCAGCAAAGTATCTGAGCAGCCTACACTGTCAGTTACTATCTCCTCCATACTGTAGGTACCGCTGGCGGTATAAGTATGTACCACAGACGGAGTGCCGATAAACGCAGAGGTACCGTCTCCATAAAACCAGCGGAACTGTGTAAGCGTTACTCCTGAAACATCCCTGGTTCGATCAGTAAAAGTGACTGCCAGCGGCGCACAGCCTATAGGAGGGGTATAAGCAAAGCTATCCACCGGCTTGGCAACAATAATGTTTGCCGAAAGTGTATCGAGGCAGCCGTGGTTATCCGTGGTCACAAGAGCAACCACATTAGTGCCGCTGGTGCTGAAGTTATAAGCAACTGTATCTACGCCAAACACTGTCACTAAAGAATCGTTGAACACTCCATTTTTATACCATTTATATTTGGTCACCCAGGTAGTATCTACGCCTGCCGTATCTGCAACAAAAACAGATACGGTATCATATAACCCTTTGCATATTGGAGAATGAGCTGTGGTAAGGGCAGTGGTAAGCCCGCCAAGCATCATAATAGAATGAGTAGTATCCCTGCACCCTGTACCCGCATTGTAGGTAGTTAAGGTAACCACATAATTGCCCCTGGTAGGATATACATGGGCAAGGCTGGAGGCCGTGGAAGTAGTACCATCTCCAAATTGCCAAAGATGTGTATCATCGGCTGCGGAAGCATCGCTAAAAAATATATCCCTCCTGTTAGCGCAATCAAAACTATAATTGATCGCAGCGCCCGGCGCATATACAGTATCCAGCAAATGATAATGTATGCTTTCGCACCCGTTATATTGAGTTGCGAAATCAACATGGTAAATGCCCGGCACTGTATATATATGAACCGGGTTGGCAGCAGTATCTGCATTACCGTCGCCGAAATCCCAGGCATATCCTGTGTAGGTACCGGAGGCCGATGATGTAAAATGCATAGGCTGGCCGGCACATATAGTAGATGGCGTACGGGTAAAAGAAGGCGTGGGAGGCGGAGCCCCGACTTTCACCAGATTAGACGTATTGACCAGGCTCGCGGAACAGCCATTTGCACTCACAATAGAACAACTGGTTGTGTACACCCCACCCACAACAGAATAAATATGTGTAGGAGTAGGGGACGTTGAAGTTGGTGAGCCATCCCCAAAATTCCAGACATAGCTGCTGATCGGGTAAGGATAATTGTAAAGGATAGGATAATACCAGTACGGATCATACCCGAAGACCCACCATGGCGGCCCTGCAAAAGGGTCATAGACACTAGACAACGCAGTAAGTGAGAACCCGGCCGTTAATGGGGCGCAACCATTGTGTTGTGTCCATGCCCCTACCTCAAGCGCATTGATCGTATCTATTACCCCTAATGTATCCTTACAGCCAAAGCTGTTGGTAACGATCATAGTTATAGAATCGATCTCGCCGACAGTATCACCCATAAAAACGCGGTACGGATACAGATAACTGAGCGAAGCACCACTCCCAATGGCACCATGATTCATTGAAGTCCAGGCAACTGTGCAGCCGGATGGCACGGTCGCGGTAAAAGTGATGGTGGGATGCAGGCAGGGATTGTGGGGGCTGAAACTTAAACTCCCTGTAGGATGGCTGATCACGATAGAACGTATGGCAGTATCATAGCAAATGCCTGTATAAACAATGAGTCGCACAGGGTAGGTGCCTGTAGCAGTATAGGTATGCACAGGGGCCTCATCAATAGACGTACCGCCATCGCCAAAATCCCATTGGCTGGATATATGTGCGGTACTGGTATTGGTAAAAGTATCGGGTATGTTGATGCAGCCTGTGGCCGGATAAGTAAACGATGTGGCCGTGTTGCCAACCGTAATATAACTTGGAAACAGTACACTATCCGGGCAGCCGTGTCCGTCCGTTACTTTCAATGATACATCATAAGTACCCGATGCCGCATAAGAGTGCGTTGGTGCAGCGAGCGCGGAGGTATGCCCATCGCCAAAATTCCATAGCCATGTAAATGGGCTAACCCCTATGGTAGAGTTGGAGAACGCCACCGCGGCAGGCGGCTTGCAATAAGTGACCGATGCTGCCGAAAAGCCTATAATTGCAGGTGTATATACAGTTATATAAGGATCCTTACTCAACGAGTTCACACATCCCTTGCCATTAGTGGCAAATAAGGTAGCGTTATAATTTCCTGAATAAAGGTAGGTATGGGAGGGCGATGTAGCAGTACTCGTGTAGCCATCCCCGAAATTCCAGGTATAGCTAAGCCCGCCCCACGAGCCTGATATAGTAGTGCTGGTATAGCTCACAGAGCCGCCCGGGCAGATAGCAGTATCGCCGGCAGAGAAACGAACTGTGGGCAAGGCATACACATGGATATTCATGGTCTTGGTGCTGCTCAGGGTGCCATTATGCGCTACCAAGGTGATGGTATATACACCCGCAGTAAGGTAAGAGCCGGAGACATCAGTAAGCGCGGTAGTGGTGCCATTGCCCAGGTCCCATGAGTAACCGGTAGCGCCCGAAGAAGTATTGGTGAAATGCACGACCATAGGTGCGCAGCCCGCTGTATCATCGGCAGTAAAGTTTGCAGTTACCTGTGCTGCGGCACTTTGGGCAAAAGCCATCAGTACCAACACCAGTAAAATCTTTACAGGTCGGCGGAAGTATTGCAATATAGGGTCGGCGCAAGAAGCACCGGGGTTAATAGTAGATTTTGTCATGCACACGAGGCTTATGGGGTCAAGAACGAACTAAAAAAACTCAAAGAGCCTTCCTGATGTAAAAATCATTTCATATAAATGTAACGAATTATTCAATAAGTGCCAAGTGTTATTTTTGCAATAACATACCAACAACATAACAACGAGAGTTTCGGAAGAAATACCTGGTGTAGCCTTCAGGAAATAACTACTGCTTCTTATTCCTGATGAGTGCCAGCATATTGTCATGTATCAGGCCATTGGTAGCCAGCGTCTGTTTATCAAAGACATTGTATTCCTTCCCGTCAAAGTTAGTGATACGGCCACCTGCCTCCTGCACGATCAGGTATCCGGCGGCTACGTCCCATGCCTGCAGGTTGTATTCCCAAAAGCCATCAAACCGGCCACAGGCCACCCAGCACAGGTCTATTGCGGCGGAGCCGAGGCGCCTCACAGGGAGGCCCTCCAATATCATACGTTCAAAAACCTTTATGGGGTGTTCGGAATTTTCCGGCCAGTTGTAAGGGAAGCCGGTCACCAAAAATGCGGTCCTGAAATCGCTTTTCTTTGATACTTTTATCGGCTTGCCATTGAGTGTTGCACCCTTGCCTTTTTCTGCAACGAACAGCTCATTCATTACCGGGTTGTACACAGCGCCCATCAGTACGCTATCCTTGTGCAGCAGCCCTATGCTCACGCAGCACAGCGGTATGCCGTGCGCAAAATTAACGGTACCGTCAATGGGGTCTATGATCCACTGGTATTCAGAGTCTTTGATCATCTCCCCCACCTCTTCGCTGATGATGCTGTGGCCCGGAAATGAGGCACGGATAACACTGATTATCTTTGCCTCGGCAAGCTTATCCACCTCCGTTACCAGGTTGTTGATACCCTCTTTATGCTCTATGGTAAAGGTGCCATCAAAACGGCTGAGGATGATCTTCCCTGCTTCGTTCACGGCATTGAGTAATACTTCCTTCAGATCAGCCATACATCACAATTTTAACTCCTTGCCGAGATAGTAGTCTATTACTTTTAGTTTAAAAATAAGATCGTATTTGGCGCTTACGAGGTTGGCAGCAGCAGCAAATTCCGAGTTCTGTGTCACCAGCAGATCTACCGTGCTGGTAAGGCCGAGGTCGTAGCGTTTTTTGGCAAACTCCAGCGCGCGGGCGGCGGCATCATCAGCACGCTTGGCAGCATAATATTTCTGTATGGAGTTCATTGCATTGTTATGAGCCTTATATACATTCTGTTTCAGGGTAAGCTCGGCATTATACTCGCTCAACTCTTGCGTGGCCAGGTTGATCTTTGCCTCTCTTACCGCATACTGCGACAGCCACGAATTGAATATCGGCACATTGACGTTCAAATAAACCGACTGGCGGAAGTTATTATTGAACTGTGTGCCAAAAGGTATGTTGCTAAATACAGGTTGCCCTGTTATCGTATAAGTCACTTCCTGGTAATTGCTGGCAAAATTGGTACCCGGCTGGTACCCCAGCGACAATTGCGGGTACAAATTACCTTTGGCCGCAGCCAGCCCTTTCTGTCCCGCCCTTACCCTCAGTTCTGCCCCTTTTATCGCCCCAAAGTGATCATGCGCCTTGTGGTATATTTCCTCGGGCAGTATATGCGATACCATCATCTGCTCTCCTACTTCCACATCAGGTATTTGCAGTGTAAATGGCACATTGAAATCAATGTTCAGCAAGGTCTTCAGATCTAAAATAGCCGAATTATAATTAGCTATAGCATTAATAAGGTTGGAACTGTCAGTAGCCAATTGCGACTCCAGTTGGGCCACATTCAGCTCAGGCAGCCTGCCCGATTCCGCAAATTTTCGTGTCTGGTCCAGTTGCGCAGCAGATAACGCCACCTGGTTCTTACTGATATTTATCTGCTCTTCCTGTAGCAATGCGTTCAGAAAACTATTGGCTACATTCAGCGATACATCGTCCTTCAGTTGGTCCAGGTCAGCCATCGAGGCATCAAGGGCATACTTGTTCTTGGCTATAGTGTTGCGCACCTGCATCCATCCAAACAGCAACAGGCTGCCATTGCCTGATGCACTCAGGAAGTTGTAACTCGCATCCACAAACTGGTTGGTAGTGGGGTTGATGGAGCGGCCGTAGCTCCTTCCGTAGCTGCCGTTTGCACTGAAATTGGGCAGTTGCGACAGCTGGCTCTGCTGCAGCGTATATCTCGCCAGCCTCGCATTCAGCGAATCCTGCTTAATAGAGATATTATGATCTACCGCAAAACGCACACATCGCTCCAGCGACCATACATCGCCGCCCTGTCCTGTATTTTGAGCATAACAATTGGCGCTCAGTAGCAAGCATACAATAAAAAGAGTGGTCAGTAAGCGCATCATACAAAAGTAATTTAAAAATCGGATTGTAACATTTGCTATGCTCATAAACTTGCAGATGGGAAATTGTTGTGAAAACATGCCCGGCAACGCGGCTCATATAAATCCTTTTCACCCATTAGTATCCGGTCATCTATTTTGGCTATGCGGTGGGAGTAATGGGCTATATTACCGCAACGGGCACATATGGCATGGAGCTTTGTAATATACTCAGCGCGGGCCAGCAGATCCGGTATCGGGCCAAAGGGCTTGCCGGTATAATCCATATCCAGCCCGGCCACTATCACCCTGATGCCTTTGCGCGTCAGTTCTTCGATCACCTCTACCACTTCCGGGTCAAAGAACTGCGCCTCATCTATACCCACTACATCCACATCTGATGCCAGCAGCAGTATGTTGTAATGATTATCTACGGGCGTGGAACGAATGCGGCTGGAGGCATGCGATACAATTTCTTCGGGGTGGTATCGCGTATCCTGCGCAGGCTTGAATATCTCCACCTTATGGCCGGCTATCTCCACACGCCGGAGCCTGCGGATCAGTTCCTCCGTTTTGCCGGAGAACATACAGCCACAGATCACCTCAACCCATCCCTTTTTACTGCCTGAATACTGCGGCTCTATAAACATATTAGCGAGAATGATAAAAATCAAAAATAACAATAATGACCAGAATATCACATTATTGCAAAGAGATAATTTCACACAGCTATATAAATGGGGAACAGGCAGGTAATCGCCTATTTGAACATGATGTCTTCCGATTTGCGCTTGAATATGGGAATGAACCAACCGCCCCGCAGCCCGAAGAGTATATCCAAGCGTTGATTGGTATCGGCGTGCATAACATCATACAGGTAATCCCGCCTACCCTGCGTGAAGCCGAACATGGCATCTACACCTATGGTATAGTTGAGCAGCAAATGGCGGTCTATATGCGTATACCCGGCATACCCCTCCACAAAAAGCCCGTTGGTGAGCCTGTCGTAGCCTTTGAGGTAATCACCTTGCAAGGCCGGCACATCTTTATTGGTATTATAAATGTCTATTTTATGCTGAATGAACCCGGCAGACCCTATGACCGTGATACCATCATCGGGGTGGTTTTTTGTTAGAGATATGATCTTACCCACCTGCAAGCCTATGAGATAACCCCTTTCGTATACCGGCACACCCACCCGCTCGCCACTGCCATTAATGAACTCATACAGGTTGCTGCTTTGCCCCGAGTACTTGTCGCGGATGTTGATCATCAGGGAATCCTGCTTGATATCATTGCCGAATATAAAGTCGCACTTAGCCCCTATCAGCCAGTTGGATGTGGTCTTATACAGGATATCGGGCCCAATCCTGAAGCTGCCGCCAAAACGCTTGGCCATATCTGCCGCGGGCAGATCGGCATTGCCGCTGATACTGATCAGCACACCATGCCTCGACTTCGGCACTAATGCCCCGCCAAACAGCTTATCCTTATCCTGCGCATATGCAGATACCACGCCCAGTAATAGTAACCAAGTAAAAATGTGCTGCTTCATATTGTTTTCGGAAACGTGAAATTAAAGCATTTTTGTCTGAACTATGATTTTTAATGATTTTTTATGATAACTATGAATTCCTTCATTTATTAGATTTGTTCTTTGATTGATTTTCACCAAAATATTTAAACTTATGGTCAACGAAGAATACAAACATTCCGCAATTACAGCCCGCATCATCAAATGTTGTTATGCGGTTCACAATACCCTAGGTTGTGGATTTCAGGAAGTAATTTATCAGAGGGCATTAGCTATTGAAATGGAACTGGAAGGCTTATCGTTTATACGAGAGCAAGAGATGCCTTTGTATTATCGCGACAAACAAATCGGCGAAAGACGAGTAGATTTCCTAGTAGAAAATGAAGTATCTGTAGAGATTAAAGCCGTATCGCAAATGCAGCCATCTCACATTGCCCAGGGCATCAATTACCTTGAGGCATTTAAATTCGAGGTCGGTATGCTAGTTAATTTCGGCGCAGAGAAACTGGAATTTAAACGACTAATGAAAAGCCCCCAACAACTAAAAAAGGGCAACCAATACGGATTTACCGACTATAACAAACAATAATAACCTCGCAACAGAGTTATATCAAACATAAAAATTATAGCTCAGACAATCACCAAACACAAGAAATTATAGTTTTCATTAAAAATCATAGTTCAGACAATCACCAAACACAAGAAATCATAGTTTTCATTAAAATCATTACAAATCATAGTTCAGACAATCACCCCGATACTTTACTTTTGCAATCTCTAAAAAACTACATGATGCACAACCTCCAGATGGTGGACCTCAAACGCCAGTACCATAAGATAAAAAATGAAATAGATACCGCTGTCCTCAATGTTATAGAAAGCACTGCTTTCATCAACGGGCCGGATGTCCATCATTTCGCTACCGAGTTGGCTACCTACCTGGGCGTAAAGCATGTGATCCCCTGCGCCAACGGCACCGATGCCCTGCAGATAGCCCTTATGGCATTGGGCCTCAAGCCCGGCGATGAGGTCATTACCCCATCTTATACCTATATAGCTACTGTAGAAGTTGTGGCCCTCCTCCGCCTCACACCTGTGTTTGTGGACGTGGATGCCGATACTTTTACTATGAACATAGACAGCGTAAAAGCTGCCATCACACCAAAGACCAAGGCCATCATCCCTGTTCACCTGTACGGGCAAAGCGTGGATATGGCGCCATTGATGGGCCTGGCGAAAGCCCACAACATACCCGTGGTGGAAGACAATGCGCAGGCTATTGGCGGCACCTATACCTTCCCTGATGGCCGTACCGTAAAGACCGGCTCTATGGGTATCATCGGTTGCACCTCCTTCTTCCCATCCAAGAACCTGGGCGGCTATGGCGATGGCGGCGCTATCTTCACCAACGACGATGCATTGGCCGAAACGCTGAAGATGATCGCCAACCACGGGCAGAAGACCCGCTACTACCACGAGATGGTGGGCTGCAACAGCCGCCTCGATACCATACAGGCAGCCATACTCCGCATCAAGCTGCGCAAGCTCGACGAGTATTGCACCGCCCGACGTGTAGCTGCCGACTACTACGACAATGCCTTTAAAAACAATCCCAAGATAGTAACACCATACCGTGCACCATACTCCTACCACGTATTTCACCAGTACACCCTGCAACTGAAGGGTGTGGACCGTGACGCACTGCAGCAGCAACTGGCCGACCGCAAGATACCTTCCATGATCTACTACCCGGTGCCCAGCCACAAGCAGAACATGCTGAAGGAATTCAATACGGCCGTCCTGAAACTGCCGGTAACAGATATGCTGCAGGACTGCGTGATATCCCTGCCTATACATACCGAGCTCACTACTGAGGAATTGCATTTCATCACCACTAACGTACTGGAGCTGGTAGGCTAAACCCAAGGATATGAAAGTAACGACCACCCCTATTGAAGGACTGCTGATACTAGAGCCGAAGGTGCATGCCGACGACCGCGGCTACTTCTTTGAGAGCTACAATATGCAGTCGCTGCTGGCAGAGAGTGGCTACAATACCCCCTTTGTGCAAGACAACCAGGCCCGCTCGGTAAAGAACGTGCTGCGCGGCCTGCACTACCAGAACCCACCCGTACCACAGGCCAAGCTCATCCGTGTGCTCGAAGGCAGTATATGGGATGTGGCGGTCGACATCCGCAAGAGCAGCCCAACCTATGGCCAGTGGTTCGGCATAGAGCTTACTGCGGCCAACAAGTTGCAACTGCTCATCCCCCACGGCTTTGCCCACGGCTATGCAGTGCTCAGCGACACCGCCGAGGTATTCTATAAGTGCGATAACTTCTACAACAAACCGACAGAAGGCGGCATCTATTTCGCCGACCCCGCAATAAACATAGACTGGAAAATAGACCTCACCGGCGCCATCATCTCCGACAAAGACCAGAAACAACCCCTCTTCAAGGACGCTGTAAACAGCTTCGAATAGTTGCCACTTATTTTATCAAAAAATTTCCACCACATAGGCACATAGAACACATAGCAGAACGTAATACCGCCTATGTTTTCTCAAAGAAATTAAGGGCAGACCACATAGACTATGTGCGCTATGTGCCTATGTGGTGGCCCCACTCGCCCTTGGATAAGCACCCTTCCTTGTCCGCCAGCTTTTTCAGCGAAGGAGGATGTGCTAAATTCCATACTACGCCTTAGCGTCTCTGCGTCTTAGCGGTCAAAACCACTCGCCCTGAACCTTGTGCCCTTCGTGAAACCCTTGTGTCCTTTGAGTGAACCCCACCCTACACTTAGCGTCTCTGCGTCTTAGCGGTTAAATCACCTCGTACCGAGTATCCCCCTCAGCCCCTCCCCCATCGCCACTATCCTCCGCTCCTCATAGTCAAAGCACACCATCCCTGTGCGGCCATGCGCCACATCCTTCGCCACCCCATCGCGCACCACAGATATATGATACAGCAGGCTGAAAGAGAACTCAGCCACCTCATCGGCATACACCTTCACAGTCAGCACATCGCCGTAAAACGACTCACCCTTATACGCTATCTCCACATCAGCCATGATCAGCGCGCTGCCGCCCGCATTCATCTCCGTAGCGCCATAGTGTGCCAGCAGTTGCATACGCGCCTCGTGTATAATGGAGAGCACCGCATCATTGCCCACATGCCCGCCATAATTAATATCGCCGATGCGCACAGGTATAGTGGCCACATACAATGGATTTTCGGAAGGAAACTTTAACTTTACACGACCCATAAACGGTAGCTAAGATGAAAATAATTTGTGTAGGGCGAAATTACGCAGATCACGCCAAAGAATTAAAGAATGACCTCCCCACTACCCCTGTCATTTTCATGAAGCCCAAGGGCGCACTGCTGCTGCCCGGCAAGCAGCTCTACTATCCCGACTTTACGCAAGACCTGCATTACGAGTGCGAGCTGGTGCTCAAGATCTGCAAGAACGGCAAGCACATACAGGAGAAATTTGCCCGCAAATACTACGACCAGGTGACCCTCGGCATAGACTTCACCGCGCGCGACATACAGCGCGCCCAGCAGCAGAAAGGCCTGCCCTGGGAGATAGCCAAAGCATTCGATGGATCGGCAGTCGCCGGCACCTTCGCCCCCATACCCGACGACATGGACCTCCACGACCTGCACTTCCAACTACTGCAAAATGGTAACACCGTACAAGACGGCCATACCCGCGACATGATCTTCTCCATAGACCATATCATCGCCTACGTGTCCCGCTTCTTCACCCTCAACATCGGCGACATGATCTTCACCGGCACACCCGCCGGTGTAGGCCCCGTGCAGCGCGATGATAAGCTGGAAGGGATATTGGAAGGTAAGAAGGTGATGGAGGTGGAGGTGAGGTAGAGAATGCAGTTTAGCCATTAAATTGCACCCTTCAGCTAACTTTATGTTTTGATGTTTAGCAATAGATGATGGGTCACATCTTTACAAATTTCCTTACCTCAGTGCCATTTATTTTTACGAAGTATATACCAGTTGGAAAGTCAGCGACTTCAATCTGAACCTTTTTTGTATTGTCCTCATGATGATATACCATCTGGCCCGTCAAATTAATAATAGAGATAGTTGTTATTGTATTGGGAGCAGTTACGATAAGTTTAGTAGTTGCGGGATTGGGGTAGACAATAGCATTTCCATCATTTGAAGGATACAGAGGAATGTAAAATGTTGGGTCATCTAACATTATATCGTCTAACTTGACTAAAAAAATGTCGTTGGTTACACCACTTCCAGAATTCGTGAGCGTCGTTGCACCAAAAGTAATCGTAGAGCATCTGAAATCACCTGCTACATAAACTTTTCCCGACCCATGAGTAGCCACAGAATACCCGGCAGCCTGTGCCTCTAATCCGTTACATGCGGCCCATTTCGGAGCGCCGGACGCGCTGTATTTTAGCAAAAAGGCACCACCGGCAAGTGTAGTAGTATCAAAGATAAATGATGTGCTAGAACCTCCTGCCACATAAACATTACCCCAAATATCAGTAGCTACTTGACACGGGTCATCATTGCCAACGCCACCTGAACTCCTTGCCCAGTCAACTGCCCCGCCACTATTATACTTCAACAAATAAACATCGTCCGTACCACTAGATGAATTAGTAACCGTAGTCGTCCCGAAAGTAATTGACATACTACTAAATCTGCCTGTTACATAAACATCACCACTAACATCAGTTGTCACCGACGAGCCATAGTCAAATCCGCTTCCACCGGCAGTTTTTGCCCAACTAATACCCCCTAAACTGTCATACTTTATTATAAACATATCATATAGCCCTGTATTAATAAAGGTAGATGTACCAATCATAAGAGTATTGCTCAGGAAATTACCAGACACATAAACATTTCCAAATCCGTCGGCACAGACTGATAATGCCATATCTCCATTCTTTCCCCCAGCACTTTTAGCCCAAACAACACCACCAGCAGAGTCGTATTTTATTATAAACATATCACCAGACGCATTAGTGGTATCGTTGGTAAGGGTTGTACTTCCGACAGTCATCGTTCTACTACAAAAACTTCCAACTATAAAAGCATTTCCTCGTTGATCTGTGGCAACCGACCATGGTTGGTCTGTATTGGTACCTCCTGCGCTTTTTGCCCACAGCACATTGCCCGACGAATCGTACTTTACCAAAAAAATGTCACCATATCCCCCAAGGCTATCATTTGTGAGGGTAGTTGTACCGAAGGTAATCGTAGGTGTGCCGAAAGTACCAGTGAGATAGACATGACCGAAAGAATCGGCAGACACAAAACTTGGTTGGACTACACCATCTATTATTCTTGCCCATATTACGATTCCTAACGAGTCATATTTTACTAAAAATGTACTAAAAGAGCTACCACTGTTTGTAAGTGTGAAAGCGCCGAATGTTATCGTGGGACTGCTGAAACGACCCGCCATATAAATAAAACCTGCGGGGTCGGTAGTTATGGAGGATGTGACATCATCACTAGTACTACCTGCACTTTTAGCCCAATTCCAACTTTGAGCATTAATAATGATAGGAAATGTAAGGAACATCACAAACAATATCTTTTTCATAAATTGGATTATCATTAAGTAGATATAAAGACTATTAAAGGTACAAACTATCCTGTTGTTCGTGATGTTCCGCAAAGCGGGCATCGTGTACTAGAGATAATAGCTAATTTGCAATTGGCGGCTCGCGCAGGATGGCTATACAAATAATATCCCATGCACAAATGCCAGGCCATACTATATACCCAGAAACTCTTTGAGGTTTTCTTTCTTCACCCTCGTTACTTTACCTTCTTTAGCCTGCTTGCGGCCATCCAGCGCCTTTTTTACAAAATCAGGGTTGTAACCCGCACTCTTAGCAACCTCAAATTTGATTTTAAGCGCCTGCATAACAGTTGTTAAGACATTCGCCTGTTCATCCGTTTGAGGATGCACTATAAGCACATCTTGTGTTTTCATACTGTATAAAGATAATGATAAAATGGCAATCTGTAAATTCCCCCCTTGTTTGGGATGTTCCGCAATCATAGTTCAGACAATACCCGGCAAGAAAGTAATAAATAGAGTTATCCACATTTATCGTACTTACTATTTTCCTTCCTAAATTTATCCCTCGCAAAACCACCATGGACGTAAACATAGAAGCCAGTTGGAAGGAAGAATTGAAGGAGGAGTTTGATAAGCCCTACTTCGGGCAGATCGTGCGTTTTTTGAAAGAGGAGAAGCAGGCAGGCAAGGTTATCTATCCGCCCGGCAAGCTCATCTTTAATGCCTTTGATAAAACGCCTTTCGATAAAGTAAAGGTGGTGATCATAGGGCAGGACCCGTATCATAATGCGGGGCAGGCACATGGGCTGTCGTTCTCGGTACCCGATGGCGTGGCACCCCCACCCTCGCTCGTCAATATCTTTAAAGAGCTGCAAAGCGACCTGAACATAAGTATACCCCATACCGGCAACCTGGAGCCATGGGCCAAACAAGGTGTGCTGCTGCTCAATGCCTCGCTCACGGTGGTGGCCAACACGCCCAATTCGCACGCGCAGGCAGGATGGCATACCTTTACCGATGAAGTGATACGGCATGTGTCGGCAGATAAGGAGCATGTGGTGTTTATGCTGTGGGGAAAGTTTGCGCAAAACAAGGCCGAGCTGATAGATAGCAACAAACACCTGGCGCTGAAAGCGGCGCATCCGTCGCCCTTCTCGGCGCACAGTGGCTTTTTTGGCAGCGGCCACTTCAGCAAAGCCAATCAATGGTTGCGGCAGCAGGGCGAAAAACCGATAGACTGGAGTTTATAACAACAACGAATGAGAATAGTAAAGAACATACTCGGGGCCTTATTCATGATCTACGCATTGGTGGTATTCTTCATCACTATGCTGGTGGTGTACATCCCCATATGGATCATATCCCTGCTCCGGGAGCCCGCAAGGGCACGCGCGCTGCACCGGGTGTTCCGTGTATGGATGGGCGTGTATATGCCGCTTGTCTTCTGCCCTGTGAGCCGCAAGGGTAAGCAGAATTTTAAGAAGGGACAGCAATATGTAGTGGTCATCAATCACAATTCGCTGGCCGATATACCCGTATCCTCGCCATGGATACCGGGGCCGAACAAGACCCTGGCTAAGATAGAAATGGCTAAAACGCCACTGTTCGGCATGATCTATAAAACAGGCTCAATACTGCTGGACAGGAAGAAGGAAGAAAGCCGCCGCGACAGCTTTTCGAAAATGAACGAAACGCTGAACATGGGCATTCATCTATGCCTATACCCCGAAGGCACAAGAAACAAAACAGACAAGCCTTTACAGCCCTTCTTTGATGGCGCATTTGTAACGGCTATACGCACACAAACACCCATCATGCCGGGCATCATTTTCAATACTGCCAAGATACTGCCGCATGGCAAAAAGTTCTGGGCGAGGCCCTGCCCTATCCGCATCCACTTCCTGGAGCCTACACCTACAGCCGGCCTCTCTTTGAGCGACCTGCCCGCCTTGAAAGAGCGTGTACACTTACAAATGGAAACCTATTACGTAGCCAATAAATAAACCACACACAATGACCTTCACTATCATCGGCACAGGCAATATCGCATGGTTCTTCAGCTCCCGCATAGTAGCGGCAGGGCATAAATGCAAGGGCGTTTTCGGGCGCAATGCCGATGCCGCAAAGAAGCTTGCCGAGGGCCTGCTGGTAGAAAAGTATGGCAGCATAAGCGATGCAAACGATGTAAAGGCCGATGTTTGTTTCCTGGCTGTATCTGATGCCGCAATAGCAGATGTGGCCGCACAGTTATCGTTTGAAAAGACCGTGCTGGTGCATACCGCAGGCGCTATGAGCATAGACAGCATTGCAGCAGCAGCGCAAGACCGCGCCGTGCTGTGGCCTGTGTATTCCATACTGCGCCACAATGCGCCTAATCACCGCAACATACCCACCGCGTGGGAGGCATCATCCCCGCTTGCCAAGCGCTATGTACTGGAGATGGCCCACGCCATCACCGATGTGCTGTTTGAAGCGCAGTATGAGCAGCGCAAGTGGCTGCACCTATCAGCAGTTATCGGCAATAACTTCATCAATCACCTGATGGCTATTTGCGAGAAGATATGCGCAGAGAACGAGCTACCCTTCTCTACACTCATGCCTATCATCACCCAAACATTCGACCGCATAAAGACCGCATCGCCACAAACCACGCAGACGGGGCCGGCCATACGGCATGATGAGAATACGATACAGCAGCAGGTCAATTTATTAAGCAACCATGCGGAGTGGCGGCATATCTATGAGGCGATCACGGCTTCTATTGAGCGTGAGTCGAAGGTCGTTAGTAGAAAGTAGAAAGTAGAAAGTAGAAAGCTGTTACGTATCCGCGAGTGTTACCACCCCTGATCAAAGAAGCTAAAACTTTTTGATCGTCCCCTCCTTGGCAGGCGGGGAGTTTACTCAATTTGCATTCATAGTGTACCTATAGGAATACTCAAACCAGCAAATCCCAGTCGCCATTAAGTTTGAGGACTTTCTCGATGACATCGCGTACGCAGCCGTGGCCACCGTTTTTGGGGGATATGTATTGCACATACTGGCGCACTTCGCTTACTGCATCGTTGGGGCAGCAAGGGAGGCCACAGAGCTGCATGGCCGTGAGGTCGGGGATATCATCGCCCATGTACAGGATGGTGTTGTGGGCAGTGTGTGTTGCGGCTTTTATATCTTCGAGGTGTACTTCGCGCAGGCCCAGTTGGTCCACATACAGGCGCATAGCTTCGGTTCGCTCTGTGGTATGCAACCATACCTTGTAGCCCTTCTTTACAGCCTGCTGCATGGCATACTTATCGCGGGCATGTAGTGCACGCAGTTGCAGGCCCTCGTTGGTAATATGAACGCTGCCATCAGTAAGCACACCATCCACATCAAAGATGAAAGTGCGGATGGGTGCAAAGAGTTCCAGGAGATTCATATGCGGAAGAATTAGTCCTGGTTATCGCGCCACTCGTATACCCAGCCGGATTGTATCATCTCCAGGTGGCCTTCTGTGCTTTCTTCGCGCTTGCCTGCAAAGTTGGGTATCTCCAGTATCCACTCCAGCAGCTCGGTAAAGCGGATGCGGTATATCTTGCTTTCGCCAAAGTCATTACCAAAGCGCTCATAGAGCTTCATGGCAATGTCTTCGTGGTCTTTCCAATGTATCGGTGGTTCGTAATGAGCCATATCTTTATCTTTTCAGATCGTTTAGTAAGGGTTCAGTTATTCGCCGTGTATCAGCGATTGGTCGGGAATGCAAACTTCTATTACACCGTTGGCATCTACCAGCACACACTGGCAGCCCAGGCGGGAGTTGATGCGTGGATTGCGTGCACGGTCTATAAAGTCTTCTTCGCGGTCGTTGATCTCCGGCACAAATTCTTCTCCTTTTTGCAGGTATATATGGCAGGTGCTGCAAGCGCAAACCATGCCGCAGTTGTGGTGCAATTCTATGTTGTTATCCAGGGCCACCTCAAGGATGCTTTGATCGTGCGCCACATTCTCGATCGTCACGGGTTCAAGCCCTTTCTGATCAAAACTAAATTTTATAGTGTACATGAGTGATTTAGAAAGTAAAGTGCAAAAGTAATGCATCAGCGGTTTATAATAATAAACTGCTGATGCAGAAGATATAATCTAAATTATGTAATAATTATTGCAGCGTTGGGCACCTCAACACATGGTACTCTACTTCGGTAGTGTCACCATGTTTGTACAAGGTAGTAGAAGTATTGTTCTCTAGTATTAACATACGCATCAGGTCAGCGGTGATCTGGCAATGGGTCACAGTTGCCGTATCTAAAGACACCTGCATCAGGTCAGGGATATTCGAGTAAATCGAATCATAGCTACTGCATACATAGCAATCTTCGCTTTCCGGTGCGGTATTCTTCTTACAACCGGGAGCAATGAGGATAATGGCCAGTAAAAAAGTAAGACAATATTTCATGATGAGATTTTTTATTGAGAAAGTTTAAATCAAATTAAGCGTTAACACCTTATATTAAAACACCTATAGTTAAGCATTTGCTAACGAAAATAAAACTCAGTAACGAAGATTTACCTTATAGTCACCAATTGCACTACAAATGTAATACAATTTTCATTTCATTTCCTAATGTTAACGATAGTAATAAATAAAAAATAGGGAGTGGATACCCCCTATTTTTTACTAATCAATCTTATTATTGTTCAATAACCACATGGAATGTCTTCTGATCGGCACCGGAGTGGAGCGTGAGGAGATACATGCCATTTGCTATTTTCAAGCCCAGTTGAACGTGTTCGTCTATTTCGCCATTGTGAACGATGACCTTATTCTTATAAACCGACTGGCCAAGCATATCTGTGAGTTCCATAGTTACTTCGCCATTAACCGCGGCACCTAATGAACCCTTCACAGAGAAGTCGCCCTTATTCGGGTTAGGCACAACCAATACATTATCATTTGCACCGTTCAACTGTACCACGCTGACATCAGCAGACCTAACGACATAAGAAGCAGAGGCAGAGAAATTACCGCAAGAGCTTGCATTAACCACGTAGCAGGAAAGCACGTCGTTATTATTGAGGCTGTCTGTGATATAAGTAGCCGAATTAGCGCCAAGTATAGCATAGCCATTCAATGACCATTGGTATGCAGTATGGAAGCCGCCGTTGAGGACAGTTGCACGCAATGTATCATTGTGTACCACGCTGCCTGTCGCGAAGCCTGCGTTCATCGAAATGCTCACAGTAGGCAGTGTGTTGGTTTCCACCCTGAAGTGAATGCTGCTGCTCAATACTGTATTTGCAGAGCGGCAACGGTAGTTGCTGGTGAGCGAACAGAATATGACATCATTATCAGCAGGAGTGAAACTGTAGGTAGACGATGCACCAACGGGTGTGCTGTTCAGCACCCATGAATATACAGGAGCATTACCACCGTTAACTGTTGTTGCTGTCAGGTTCACAGTTGTACCCTGGCAAATAGTATCGCCCGGAGTTGCAGAGATACTGATAACAGGCAACAGGTTAGGCAATACAGTCAACGTTGTAGTAGCTGTTACAGTATCAGGAGTAGCACATGTTGCACTGCTGGCAACAGCCAAGGTTACCACATCATGATCTGTAGGTATGAACGTCAATGAATGTGCTGCGCTTACCGCAGTATCATTCACCATCCACTGATATACCGGGAGCGAGCCACCGTTGGTAACCGAAGATGTGAAGGTAACTGTAGTACCGTTACAAACAGTATCGCCAACACCGGTAGATATGGACACCGTTGGTATCACAGTAGGCGTTACTATAACCACCGCGCTATCAGCCATGTTGCTGGCACATGTAGTAGTAGCGTTAATGGCCACAACAGTATAGGTACCCGCGGTAACCTCAAGACCGAAGTCGAGCGCCGCACCTGCACCTGCTACAGCACTGCTCACAGTTGATGTACCGCGATAGAGCTGGTAGTTGATACCTGTGTTAGCAAGGTCTAAGCCAATATGAACGCCAGATGTACCTGCGCAGTAGCTACCACCACCGGTAACATGATGTACTACAGGTAATTGCTGCGTAATTATATCAGCGCTATCATTCATTATATTAGTACAACCTGTTGCTGTATTTGTAGCCAGTACACCATACCTGCCTGATGCTGTTTGCGCACCGAAGTCTATAGCAGAACCGGTACCGATAACCGCAGCGCTCATAGCAGTTGTTGTATCATACAACATATAGCTTACACCGGTTGCAGAACCGCTAAGGCCAATATGCCTGCCTGTACCGCCTATGCAATAGCTACCACCACCTGTTACGGTGTAAGCAACCGGCAAAGTATTTATAGCGATGGTTGCAGAGCCGGTCATGTGATCGGTACAAGTTGTAGCAGCGTTAGTAGCCACAACAGAGTATGAACCTGAAGTCACTTCAAGGCCGAAGTCAAGCGCAGAGCCTGAACCTGCAAGCGGCAAGCCTTCTACAGTTGTGCCATTATACAACTGGTAGTTAACGCCCGTCTGTGAACCGCTGGTCGTTACATGTACACCTGTTCCACCTGAGCAATAGCTACCACCGCCTGTCACATCAAAAACCAAAGGTAATGAGTCAACCGATATAGCTATGCTGTTGAACATGGTACGTGTACATGAAGTCAGCGTATTAACAGCCACAACAGTATAAGTACCCGCGGTTGTCTGCAAACCAAAGTCAAGCGCAGAACCGGAGCCTGTTATTGGCAATCCTACAGATGTAGTACCCCTGAACAACTGGTAGTTGATACCTGTTGAAGAAGCATTAAGTGTTATATGCAATCCTAAGCCACCGATGCAATAGTTACCGCCACCTGCAACAGTATCCATTACAGGGAAAGGATTGATAGATACTATGGACTCACCTAACATATTGCTGCTGCAGCCTGTAGCCGTATTAGTAGCTATGCCGGTATAAGTACCTGCGAATGCTTCGAGGCCGAAATCTATAGCGAGGCCAGTACCGGCGATCGGTAAGCTGATCGCAGTATCGTTCCTGTAAGACTGGTAAGTAACGCCAGTAGCAGAGCCGCTCAAAGTAATATGCACGCCCGGATCGCCGAAGCAATAACCACCACCGCCTGTCATTGTGAATACAGCAGGCAGAGTGTTGATCACCACTGTAGCGCTACCCGTCATGGTAGTACTGCACCCGCTGACTACATTGGTACCTATAACAGTATATGCGCCGGCGGCTGTAAGTAAGCCAAAGTCTAAAGTAGAGTCATTGCCGGCGACAGGGGTATGTGCTACTGCAGAACCCACATACAATGTGTAGTTAACACCTGTATCTGAGGCCGCAAGGCCAATATGAACGCCCGTAGCGCCTGTACAATATCCGCCGCCACCGGTAACTGCGTAAGCAGTAGGGCCAGTATGAATGGATATGGTAGCACTACCTGACATGTTACTTGTACACAGGGTATATATATTGGTAGCCACCACAGTATAGTTACCTGCAACAGCTATTAAACCAAAATCAAGAGCAGAGCCCGTACCAGCGACAGGAGCACCCAGTGCAGTACCATCTTTGTATAGCTGGTAGTTGTTTCCAAAAACAGAACCACTGAGGTTGACATGGAATCCTGTGCCGCCAGCGCAATAGCTGCCACCACCGGTAACATTGAATACTGTTGGCAATGGATTAACGATGACTGTATCGATACCCGACATAGTACGTGTACAACCTGTTGTCGCATCAGTACCAACAACTGTATACATACCTGCTGCAGTCTGTGGCCCAAAGTCGAGCGCAACACCTGTGCCACCTACAACACCACCAACGAGTGATGTACCATGGTAAAGTTGGTAGTTAACATCGATAGCGGAATTTGCGAGGCCGATATTAACACCAGTACCACCGGCGCAATAGCTGCCACCACCTGTAATTGCATAAGCTACAGGGAGCGGGTTAGTATTCACATATGCACCACCGGTCATAGTATCTGCGCAACCAGTTGATGGATTGGAAGCCACGACTGTGTAAGAGCCCGGAGTTACCTGCAGACCGAAATCAAGGATGATGCCTGTACCTGCAACCGGGCTGCCAACCGCTGTAGTGCCGTTGTATAATTGATAATTAATGCCTGTAGTTGAGCTATCAAGGCCAACATAAACGCCTGTACCACCGAAGCAATAGCTGCCACCACCTGTTACATCAAACGCAACCGGCAATGACCTGGTGCGAACGATAGCAGTACCTGACATATTGTTTGTACACGATGAAGCACTTGTAGCTACAACAGTATATGTGCCGGTAAGTGTTTCGAGGCCAAAATCTATTGCTGTACCTGTAGTACCGAAGATCGGAGTGCCCATGGCAGTAGTGCCATCATATAACTGGTATGTAGTACCTGTTGCAGAATTGATGAGGCCAATGTGAACACCAGAACCTCCCACACAATAGTTACCACCACCGGTAACGAGGTACGCAGTAGGCAAAGCATTGATAGAAACAGTAGGAGTACCGGTCATAGTAGCCGTACAAGCCGTGGTACCATTGGTAGCTATCGCAGAATAAGTACCTGGCGTTGTCTGTAAACCGAAGTCGATAGCAGAACCTGTAGTACCCGGCATAGCCGCACCAACAGGCGAACCGCCTACATACAACTGGTAAGATACACCTGTAGCCGAATTGGTCAGGTAGATATCTGAGCCTGAACCGCCAGTGCAATAAGCGCCACCACCTGAAAGTGTGAACACAGCAGGAGGAGCAATGATCTGTATAGAAGCGCGATCGAACATATTGCGGGTACATGTAGTAGCCGGGTTTGAAGCTGTTACGGTATAAGTACCGGCGAGTGTTTCTAAACCGAAGTCGATAGCCGAGCCTGTACCCGCAACCGGCAAGCCGATCGCAGAACCTGTAAGATTGAGTTGGTAGCTAATGCCTAAGTCAGAGCCGCTGAGCAGTACATGTAAGCCGCTGCCACCTGTGCAGTAAGTACCACCACCGGATATAGTATATAGTGTAGGCAGCGGATTAACAGAAACGATAGCTGCACCGGTCATTGTATTGGTACAGCCTGTTATTGTATTTGTAGCTACAACGGTGTAAGTACCCGGAGTAGTAACTAAGCCAAAGCTAAACGCAGATCCTGTGCCTGCGACAGCAGCGCCAGTAGGGGTAGCTCCTATATATAATTGGTAGCTAATGCCGACATAAGACGCATCCACACCAACAGGAACGCCTGTAGTACCGGAGCAATAGCTGCCACCACCGGTAACATTGCTAGCTGTAGGCAATGGGTTGATCACAATTATTGCCGTACCGGACATAGTATCCGAGCAACCTGTAAGCGGGTTAGTAGCCACTGCATAGCGAATGCCTGAAGTTACATGCAGACCAAAATCAATTGGGCTACCCGTTGTACCCGCCACAACAGCACCTGCGGTTGCTGAACCGTTGTATAACTGGTAATTGATACCAGTTGTAGAATTACTGAGGTAAACATGGAGGCCAACACCGCCTGCGCAATAGCTGCCACCACCTGTAATAGTATAAACAGTTGGAACAGGATTAGTAGATATGGTCGCACTGCCGGTCATCGTAGCAGTACATCCTGTGGCTGGGTTAGTAGCCACAACGGTATAAGGTGTAGCCGATGCGAACTGCGCACCAAAGTCGAGTGCGGCACCAGTGCTGCCGGCTACAGCGCTACCTATTGGCGATGTGCCGAGGTAAAGCTGGTAGTTAACACCTGCATCCGAGCTGGCTAAAGTCACATGAATACCTGCACCACCTGCGCAATAGCTACCAGTACCGCCTACCACATACGCTGTAGGAGGTGTGTTCACTGAAACGACAGCGCTGCCAAGCATAGAAGCCGTACAACCATTGTTAGCGCTGATCGTATAGGTACCTGCAATTGTTGATAGGCCGAAATCAAGCGGGCCACCTGCAGATAAGATCGTAGTACCTGTAGATACACCGCCTCTTAATAAAGTATAAGTAACCCCTACATCAGAATTACTGAGTAGTATATGTACACCGGAACCGCCAGCGCAATAACCGCCACCACCTGATACGGTATAGCTATTAGGGAGCGGGTTGATAGTGATGGTAGATGTACCTGTCATGGTGCTGCTACATAATGAAGAAGCGCTGGTAGCGATGATGGTATAAACACCTGCCACCTGATGGCCGAAGCTAAGAACACCACTTGTACCGGCAAGCGCAGCGCCCACGGCAGCTGAACCATTATATAACTGGTAGTTAACACCAACCGCTGAACTGCCAAGGGTAACAGTTACCCCTGTTGTACCAGCGCAGTAGCTACCAGTTGTTGGCGCTATAGCTGATGCAACCGGCAATGGGTTGATAGAAACAATAACGCTGCCCGCCATGTTGGTGGTGCATGCTGTTACCGTATTTGTAGCTACAACGGTATATGAAGTAGCAGTAGTGTATGAGCCAAAGCTTATCGCAGAGCCTGTACCGCCAACGATAGTGCTGCCTGTACCACCCTGGAATAACTGGTAAGCGACATTGATATCAGAATTACTTAAGCCGATAGCAGCGCCTGTGCCACCTGCGCAATAACCACCACCACCGGTAACAGTATCTATATTAGGCAAAGGAAGCGTGCTGATCGTAGCAATACCGCTCATAGTAGCAGTACAGCCTGTAGTTGTATTGGTTGCAACTACCGTATAAACACCTGTACCTGTCTTCAGGCCGAAGTTGAGTGTAGAACCTGTGCCTGCAACCGGGCTTCCGGATATCGTGGAGCCATCAAACAACTGGTAATTAATACCTGTTGCAGAGCCTGAAAGGCCAATGGCAACTCCTGTTCCGCCTGTACAATAAGAACCGCCACCTGAAACAGTGAATACCGCAGGCACAGGATTAACAGATACAGATGCGCTGCCTATCATACCGATACTACAACCAGTAGTGGCATTTGTGGCCACTATAGTATAGATGCCAGGGGATGTCATAAATCCAAAATCGATAGGGAATGTGGAGATACCGGCACTAGGGCTAGCTACAGGCGAACCTGAATTGAGCAATTGATAGTTGATACCTGTAGTAGAACCGCTCAATGAGATGTCGATACCTGTACCGCCAGCGCAGAAACTACCACCACCGCTAAGCGTAAAGATACCAGGACGCGGATTAACCGACGCACCTATGGTAGCGATACAACCTGATGGCAATGTATAAGTGATGACAGGACCGCCCGAAGCGATACCTGTAACAGTACCCGCAGAACCAACAGTAGCAAGAGCTGCATTACTGCTACTCCATGTGCCACTGGCAGTTGCATCAGACAAAGTAGTGGTTGCAGCTACGCACACAGTGGTAACGCCTGTGATACCGGCTGGTAAAGGATTAACCGAGAAAGAAGTCGTAACAAAGCAACCTGCAGGTAATGTATAGGTAATCGTAAGAGGGCCCTGTGCAATACCGGTAACAAAACCGGTAACAGAGCCAACTGTGGCCAATGCAGTATTGCTGCTTGTCCAAAGGCCTCCACCGGAAGCATCGGTCAAAGCATCAACGAGGCCAACGCAGACATTGGTAATACCTGCGATCGCTGCCGGAGAAGGATTAACAGTAACTGCCATTACAGAGCTACAACCCGCAGGTAATGTATATAATATAGCAGCAGAGCCAGGAGTAACACCGGTAACAACACCCGTACTGCCTACAACACTTGCAACAGCGCTATTGCTGCTGCTCCAAACGCCACCTGCCGTAGCATCGGTGAAGGTAACCGGAATGCCTGTGCAAAGTGGTGTAGAACCAACTACTGCGGCAGGCTGAGGGTTGACAGTCATTTGCAGGTTTGCTGTACAGCTACCTACAGGTAATGTATAAGCCATTACCACAACACCGGGAGCAACGCCTGTTACCAGGCCTGAAGTGGAGTTAATAGTAGCAAGGCTGGTAGCGCCACTTGTCCAGAAACCACCGGCAGTTGCATCGGCAAGTGTAGTAGTAAGCGTGGTACAAACTGTATTAGCGCCAGTTATAGCCACAGGTGAAGCATTAACCGATACCGGTATTGACGCAGCACAGCCTGTAGGCAATGTGTATAGTATAGATGGCGTACCAGCTGTAACACCTGTTACCACACCTGTAGAACCAACAACGGTAGCCTGCGCTGTATTGCTGCTGGTCCATGTACCGCCGGATGTAAGATCAGCCAGTGCGGTAGTAAGACCTGTACAAACACTATTAGTGCCTGTGATACCAGCCGGTAATGCATTAACAGTGAATGGCAATGTAGCGGTACAGCCCGTAGGCAGCGTGTAAGTAATAGAGATGAGGCCGCCGGGGGCAATACCTGTAACTACGCCAGATGCGGAACCAACAGTACCGAGCGCAGTATTGCTGCTGCTCCATGTGCCACCTGCCGAAGCATCGGTAAGTGCGGTTACAGAACCTACGCAAACATTGTTCGCGCCAACGATGGCTGCAGGCTGAGGATTGACCACCACCGAAGCGGTAACCATGCAAGCGCCCGGCATAGTATAGGTAATAGTAACTGTGCCTGCG
>Ga0316218_1001178_pt1 | contig 29974 bp, 48 predicted proteins | sample TBH18003metaG_FD_203634 | JGI IMG/M metagenome (GOLD analysis project Ga0316218, IMG submission 203634) | Freshwater microbial communities from Trout Bog Lake, Wisconsin, USA - TBH18003 | ecosystem: Environmental > Aquatic > Freshwater > Lake > Hypolimnion/Profundal zone | place: USA: Wisconsin...
TTTGCCACCTTCTAAAGTCATGCCACCAAAACGACCACAGCGAGGACGAAACGCTAGTTCGGGTAGCATTTCAAATTCATTTAGTCTCATAATTTAATCCCCAAGAATCTGCACTCATCTTTGAGCATCCCATATAAAATTAGATTTGATCCATCAGTACAACCTTGTCTAACTAGACCTTCTCGTTTAAATCCTAGACCTTCATCAAACTTTTGAGCATGTAAGTTATCTTCTCTAACTAACGCTGTTACTCTTTGGCATTTAAGTTGGATAAAAGGATAAGCAAAACATCTCCACAAAAATTCTTTGGTTAACCAATACTTACCAGGTAAAGCTACTACGTGCATACTAATTGAAGCAACTGTGTACATGTTATAAGCAACTGCCCCTATGATTTCACCGTCTTCCTCCATAGCAAACGCAACAGAATCAGTACGGGAATAACGCTCGTCAATACGAGTTTCCATCCATTGGAGGACACGGTCATCTTCTCCGTACACAACTTTTTTCATAGTGCATCAATTTTAACCTGATATACCACATTTTGCCCTAACTATTTTATGTGAAATGAGACCCTTCCGCAATTATCACAAGATTAGAACCAGCCCCTTGCCCAAGAGTTGGGCCAGTACCACCATAAGCAGTAGATAACCCCCACACGACGTTAACATTAGAACCCGAATATTGCACAACTGGGTCAAACCAAAAAGTACTATAGTCAGTACCATCATAATAAACACTTGACCCTGGGGAAGCATAATGAATAATTGGGGTTGTAAGACTTGTTGATCCCACACTATTACTATAAACGCCTGAAGAATCCCAGACCATATAAAACGCACCGCCAGAGATCGCTGTTCTAGCAAAGGCAATAGCGTGGTTACTTACTGTAGTCGCAATCTTAGGAATAATGTGGGGTTGTGTACTTAAGTATGAAACACCGCCCGTATTGTTCATTACAAGCACCCCTGTACCTGTACCAGAATAAGATATTGATGGGTTTATAGGTTGAAAAATATAAACAGTAGGTCTAGTAACCGCTGAAAATTGCATAGTCCAAGTAATATTGGAGCCGCTTGTACTAGCTATTTTGAACCATTGAAGGCAGCAATAACCAGAACAATTAAAGAATGGAACAATAATACTAGCCGTTGTTGTAAAGGTAAATGTGTAAAGATTACAAATTGGGGTTGGTATACCATAAGAAGCATAATACCCAGCAGCATAACTTGGAAAATCATATTCCGTTACATATGTAGCTCTTCCTGCATACACAAGGTTATATGAATATGAAGAGACAATTACTTGTCCGTTATTATTATGAAGGGAGAAACCAAAACTCATACGGCAAACACCAAAAGTTGAGTAGGTGAATATACTCCAGAAACCCCTGCTCCCGGACTCCACGATACGGTTGGGTATCCCCCAGAATAAGTTACCACTGGGACAGCTAAATATAATCCTTGCCCTGCTGCACCAGGCCCCGGGGCCGCACATACCCCAACCCGAATAGTAAAACCAGCAAGGCTAGGATAAGATTTACTGCTACTATTATTAGCTGGAACAGAGATAATATCAACAATGCAACCAGGGGCAGCAGTACTATCAAAAACTTGACTGTTAGTTTGGGTAATACTAATACCAAAACCCATTAGAGTTGTCCTATACGAACAACAAGTGAGCCGCCACTATATACATCAATACGTTGATTAGTACCGTCAATAAATAAATAGTTTCCCGCACTTTGAGTAAAGGTTGCAGTACCAGCAGTAATAGAACCTAAGTTTGCAGTTATAGCAGACAAAGTACTTACGCTTATTTTATCGGCAGTAATAGTGCTAGTAGCAATGTTTCCACCAGTAATAGTAGTAGAAGCAATGTTTCCACCAGTAATAGTAGATGAGGATATCTGTGTACCTGTAATAGTGCCTGCAGCAATTTGAGAAGCTGTGATTGAGTTAGCGGTTATTTTTCCGCCATCAATAGTAGTTGAGTTTGAGTTTACGTCTTGAGCCGCATTAGTTACAACAATATATGAAGACGCTAATTTAGTAGCAGTAATAGAGTTTGTGCCAATACGGTCTGCAGATATAGTTCCAGCATTAATTTTTGACGCATCAAGATCAGATATCTTGGCATTATCAATAGCTGCATTTGCGATCTTAGCATTTGTAATAGTGCCATCTGCAATATAAGCATCCCCGATGTATACACCTGGGTTTCGAGTAACACCGTTAACAGTAGTAGTAGATGTTTGTACTATAAATGGTACAACTGGGGAAATTGATGTACCTGGAGCTGCAATAGCAAAAGAGTCTGCTCGTATTAAAAACGTTGAATAAGGTGCAGCAGAAGTCCCAGTATTGGCTAAACCAAAACCAGAAACATATCCATTTGTGTCTACTTTAACTGTGTACTGCCCATTCAACGCAGTTACTTGAGTTGTATTAGTAGATATGGTTGTAGCAAGATCAGTATAAAGCTGTGTTGTTGTAATTGAGTTTGTTAAGCTAGCAATCAAAAGTGCTGGGTTAGTGGCAGTTGCCCCAACTGTTCCACCAGTAGCGTTATAAGGGCCTTTAACATTAGCTAGAGAAACAAACCTAATCCAGTAATAAGCAGTAAGTGAATTACCAACAGAGTCTGAAAAAACGGCAGCTGAAGTTGAACCTACTAAAGTAGCAGTACCTAACGAGTTAGTAGATGACCTCCATATTTCTACGTAAGATGGATTAGCATATGTAGGTGTGTCCCATGCCAAGATGATTGTGGCAAATGCACCAGCCACAGAAAATCCTGTAGGCGCAGGAGGAATTGTGTAATCTGTAAAAGCGTTATAACCACCAGTGCCAGTAGATGTATTTAATATTGCGCTTGATAAACCAGTAGTAATAATTTCTGAATTCGGAAGCGGCTTTCCTGATATGGCACTACCAAGGATAAGTAATGTTTCCCTCATTGGGCGAAGAACTGCCGCAACATTAGGATCATCTATTGCGCTTATTGACGGTATGCCAGGAAGTTTAGGAAGCGCTGCCATTAAACAGTTCCTATTTCATTCATAGTAGTCGCAATGTTTATACGCCTAACTGGAACGTTACCAGTGATTTCAATTTCCCAAACATATGCACGAACAGCGGCAATTCTTACAGGAAAATCCGTTGTTGGGCTACCAGAATAAACGCTTACCCCATCAGCATAGATTGTTATTGTAAGACTTGAACCTGAATGAGCAGCCATATATACCCAGTCAGCATGTAACTGTAAAGCCGCATAACTTACAGGTTTAGGGTGTAGAAACTTCTTTGACTTCCAATCAAATGTTGTATTGGATGTAGTGCTAGTATCAAGGCTATAAACTTTATTGTCTACGTTACTTAGAATATAAATAATTCCAGTTGTAGGTTCTATAAATAAACATCTTACAGAAGCTGAAAAATTTACAAGCGGTGGATTATCTTGGCGTAACATAACAACGCCGTTGTAATTTGAACCTACATTATAAAAACCAATATACATGTCGTTATAAAGCGCACCTATCATTGACGCTGGGTTTAGCGTTTGCCAATCATCCCTTGTGTAAAGCCCTGTTGTAATAACATCACTTTGACCAGACGTAATAGATACCAAACCATTAGGGCTTGCATAAAGAACGCCATATTGATCTGAGGCAATTGAGAATTTAGATACGCACGGCTGAAGCATAGATAGCTTGGACTGCGACATAGATGATGGGCTTGTCCCGGTAACAATATACGGTTCTTTTGTTGTACCGACAAATAAAGAACTCTCGAAAGTACCTAGACCAACTATAGGGTAATCGGTTGTTAGCATATAACTAACAGGCCAAGCATGGGGTAAATACGGCTCACAAAACCATATTTGGTTTCCTGTAAACCCAGCCAAAATCCCGTTAGGCAATGCTACTAAACCTTGAAGGGTTGTAGGGGGTGGTGTGAAATAAAGAGAAGGTAGGGTTTGTCCAAGGTTAGCTGAAGTAACCGTATCAGAAAAACTTGTAATGGAGTAAGGTATTTGGGCAACCAGTTCATACCCTACAGATGTAGACCCTACAACGGAACGATAAATTCTTTTATAGACAAAATTATAATTACCTGATGCGCCTGAGTTTGCAATATTAGCTATAGCTACTGTACCGCCAGAAAAATTTACAGCAATTTCAGCTGATGGTGGACTAGGTGCAGATTCCTCAAGCACGGAACCAAATTGAGTTACATATGTATAAATATATGTTCTTGTTTCTGTAGGGGCTGTTCCCCCAGAAGCAGTTACAGTAGGAGTATCAGTTGGAAATGGTACACCCATTTCATAGGAAACATTAGGAAAAGGAGCAGAACCTGCACTATTTCCACTAGCCAATGCCCAATTAGTTTTCTTCGGGCCGAACGCTGTGCTAGTAAAGTAAAGCCTATCGTCTGTTAAGTCAGCAATTGGCCCGGGGACTACATCAACTACGCTTTCCCACTCTAACCAAATAAAAGATGGGGTAGTACCAGACGGAGCAAAGAATTTATATATTGTTTGCGTGTCAGAATAATAAGGCGTGTAAGCCAAAGTTGGTGATTTCCAAGGACGAATTTCACCAGATTGAAGTTTTAAGTTTGAAGCAACTTGAGCTTGGTTTTGGGCAAGTAAAGTGGGGCCAGTGCGTGGACTAATGCCGGAAAAGTTCTCTACCGTTATTGCACTCATAGCCCCACATCCTTTAAACTTTTAAATCTTCTTCTGTAATAGCTGGAATAACGATTCCGTCACCAAGGTCAACTGTCTTTGGTGCTTCTGGCTCCGCTTTATCAGCTTTTTTGCGCCCTTTAGGAGCAGCTTCGATTTTAGGTACTTCTGTTATCTTGGCTTCTAACTCAACCAATAACTTTTGCCCGTCATCATTTAAAGTAAATACACCGTCAATTCTGTCGCCAACTTTTTTACGGTTAGCCATTTGACCGACAATAATATTTCCGCAAACTAACTCAGCGCCAGAGGCTTGCATAAACTGCTCATAGCTCATCATAATTGAAACTCCTAATTGTTTAAGATGGATAGCATTTTTTGAGTCAGGCCAACCCGATCCTCAAGCCCGATTGTGCCACCATTAATACGCTTGGTCAAAGCAACCCAGTCTTCGTTATCAGCCAAAAGATTGCATTTGTGCGTTTTCCAAAACCAGCCTGCTGACAGCATGGCATACATGGGGGTTGAAACCAGATCGGGGGTTGCTACCAAATCTATTTTGATGGTCTGACCGCAGTGCCAATAGTTATCGTGCCCAGTCAACTGAATAGCACCTCTCCCACGAAACCTGTACCCGTCTCCACTAGCTTCATCTCTGTTTCCGTCACGGCTAGCGTAAGCTCTGTTAGCTATCCTCTCAGGCTGGTGTGCGTACTGTGCAGCATTGGAAGCGTTAAAGTGGCTAGGCCAGACACGAACTAAAGACTCAGCAGAGTAATTTAGACCTTCCTCAAGTTTTGTATATCTACCACTTTCATGTGCAGTCTGAGCTATAAAAGCCGCTATCTCATCGGCGTTATTAATACCAAACGCTACAAGTGTAGTATTGATCGGTTCAACCCAAATGGCAGCTACCCCGATGCCATGCAGATGTTGTGCTGTGACGTTCATTTACCCGCCTTATTAAATAATGATCTTACTTCGTTGTATTTTGCGATACAGGAGTTAAGCTCTGTGATGGCTGCATCTCCTTCTGTTGTGAGGGCGACAATATCTTTAATAGCCTGTCTGTCAGAGTTGCTTGCCTGACTTCCATCTCCAGAGGCGGTATCTGCGGGGGAGTGTACGGAACAGTTGGACGGGAGGCGCAGCTCGCCAGAGTCAATACGAGCATCAATACTAGCTTGCTTGGATTTAATTTCATCTTTAGCTTTCCTTAGTTGCGTGGTGATTTGACTGAATTTCTCAGTCACCTGTTGCTCTTTTGTTCTAGCTTCGTCGTTGAGTCTTGCGATTTCGATGGCATCCTCGGTGGACTTTTGAACGTACCCTTCGTGATGACCATAAGTATAAGTGCCGCCAAGTAAAGCAACAAATACAAGAATAATCCAAGTGTTAGGTATTCCAAACATATTATCCTAACTGTGATCTGATGGTAGCTAAACGCTCACGCTCTGCTTCGTCTAAGACAGGAGGAGAGGTAGGAGGGGGTGGAGGAGTCCATCCAGAAGCAGGTGCAGCAGCCATAGTAATAGTCTGTACAGGAGGGGCAACATAGGCATCCTTATTGTTTTTAACCGCTGTCATCATATTAGTGGCTTCGTTGGTTAAACCTTTAGTCATAATACCGCCTATCCCCCCAACTATGAGGAGCACAATATCGTTTAGCATCTTGGTGTATGCCTGGTCAATAGGAGCCATTGACTTAATTGGCTGGGTTACAAACGTAACTGAATAGAGGAGAGAGAATGTAATGAACGCAAATATGAGTGTCACCATGACAATCACAAAAGCCCTTACCCTAATCTCTATCTCATCGGCATTGAGTCGTGGATTGTTGGGGTTGGGGGTTAGTAGTTTGAGCAGGATTTCCTTCAATTTTCTTCTCCAGGATAGGGGCTACAAGATATTCAGGGCAAGTTTGATCAAACTCGCAGCGAGGTTTTTGGCATTGGGGAGCGCCGAAGTTGTCAGGATTTTGGCAAAAATACCTGTACTGATCTCCACACCCCGCTAATAATATAGTCAATAAAGCGCATATTCTCATTGGTTACTCTTGTCTCGTTGGGTTTCAAGTTCTTTCTTCAGCTTCTCAATTCTCTTTAAATCTGCCGCCATCAGAATTCTCTCTTGGTGAATGTCCATGTACATGAACCCAATGATGGGAAGTACAAGCACAAACAAGAACGCTAACACTATGATGATAATTACGTACCCCCATGTGTCACTCGATTTATTGCCCACATCAGTCCTGCTATGTAAATTGATACAAAAATTACTGCTACTGTGCAAGCACTTAAAAACCAAGCCTTATCAGCTAATTCTCTTGCATCTGCCTCCTTTTTAGCTTTCTTTCTAATTTCTGCTTTTCTAGCAATTTCTTGTTTTGTTTTAACCGTCCCGATCATTGCGTTGACACGGGAATAAAGGTCTTTTAGCTCTGGGGGAACATGATAAATCATGTACTCCGTTAAGTTAACCCTCATGTCTTCCAGCTGGGTTTTTGCCATGACTAGCCGAATAGCTATTTCATACGTATCCCCATCTGGGTCAAAAATCTTTTCTATCCTCTCTTCTTCAGTATGGATTGCATCTGAACAGGCTTTGTAGTTCTTGAAAAATGCAACTAACTGATCCCCAATTTCCGTGTAAAGTGCTTGCTCGTCAAACTTTACTTTTTTCTTATTGCTAGGTTGAGCCGTTTCTTTACTAGCTGTTTCCTTTTGTTTTGGTTCTGAGAACAGACTTGTGATCCATCCCCAGATTCCTGTTACTTCTTTTCCAATTGCCTTTACTTCATTAACTGTCTTTTGAACATCTTTAACTAGGGCTTTTCCCTCGTTGTACATAGAGCACAACTCTTTAACGCCAGCAAATGCAGCGTTGGCAGCTTGGAAAAGAAGTATAAACTCAATGGTTAAATAGTAGGTTGTTCTTCAGCAGGAGGAGCTAAAGGTGGTTGTACATTTACTGAAGCTTGAGCTTGAGCAGCTTGAGCTTGTGCATTTGCGCTATCTACCAATTTCTTTAGTAGCGTTTGTAACGCTGCAATCTTGTGTTCAATAGACTGTGCAATTGCTTGAAGCTCTTGTGGGTCATGTGAAAAATTAAACATTTAGTTTCCTTTAGGTTGATGGTGTTTCAATATATCGTAGAACTACTACGACTACAGAAATTATACAACCCACTATCATTTGATGGATAGGAGTTAGGGATAGCTCAAATAGGAAACCTTGCAATACTGAGAGTATGGCAATAACGATTGCCCACTGCACCTGCTTTGATTTTAGGGTCGTGATGAGTGTGTTCATGGCAGAGTTCCTATAAATGTTGTCAAGTCTGATCCAGTAATAGGATTACCTTCAGCATCGTTTAAGACTACTCCGTTTTGGATGTCTTTTTTGAATTGTTGGTAGTCTGTGTTGTCTGGTACAAATGGAATAAAGGCATTGTCTGACCTTTGAACAACCTGAGATGAATTTCCAGATATTATTGGAGGAATTAATTTATACATCTTATAGCTCCGAATTTACTATCAATAAAACACTTCCAGTTGGAGCATTTTCTAACATAACACCGCCTTGACCTGCGTTAATACTTGAAGCTGTTGCATCAATTAGTAGATTATCTGTGCTTGCGGCAACCAAAGATATTGCAGAAGAGGTGCTATTTCCCCATCCACCACTTTGAGTTAGAAACCATGATACAGTTCCAAAGGTTACTGTAGGCGCTACCCTCATTGGTTGTCTAAGAGGAAAGCCGCCTCTTACGTTTGTTGTGCTACCACCTTCTACAGACCAAAGATATGTGTTGTTACCTGCCGCTCTTAAAACATAACAATACCTTTGACACAACTGTAACTCAGTACCATAAGGACGATAATCAAATGATGTTGCTTGGGTTCCTACTTCTAGTTGGACTCCTGTTAAATATAAAACAGCATTAGCATTAGCCACCAATTGAACTGTTCCTGTTACATTTAAATAGTTACCAGAAAACCAAGAATTAGTTGTAGATGTTGATTGCGATGAACCTGTACCAAGATTAAAATCTATAAGAAAACATCCCGCATTAGTAGTGGGAAATGAACCTGATGTTGGGCCAGGTACAGTTATAGTTATGTATGTCCAAGTATTAGCAGACGTTATTGTATAAGTTGTTGCATACGTTAACGCATTAGAATAGTTTTGTAATATTAGTGAGTAATTACCAGTAACGCTTGCATAAACCCAAAACGATATAGTTACGGCTTTAGCATTAGAAGTGCCCCATTGCAAATCTGAAACATTTAAGCCTTCAATATTTTGTCTAAGTTGACCATATGTACTAGACCCAATAGAGTAAGCACTAGAACTATTTTGAAGCCCAAAATAATAAGAAAAACCAACAGGCGGTGTTATTGAATTTAAATTTTGACCTACCGTTAATTGAGAACCAAAATTAAAAGAATGGTTCCATCTATCAATAGCGTATCCACTTGAGGAAAGAGCTACAGAATTTGCCCCATTGTATTGACTAACTCTAAAATCACCATTAATAATTCTATTCTTCATAGAATAGTATTGCGCTGTCGTTTGGAGCATCCCTGAGGGTACTTGGGTCAACATATTACACCTTTGCTTGTGATGCTACTTGAGCTTGATAGGCAGAGATTACATCCGCAGTCCATACTGCTTCGCAGATAGCCTTTACCTTTGGATCTTGGGTTGTGATGTTATCCCCAGGGGTTAGTACCCATCTAGAAAAGTTACGAGCTATTTCATTGCCAGAGTCTGTTATAACCTGAGCTTGGCGTACTTGTACAACACCGTTCTCTAGGACTTCGATACGATCTATTGTGGTTGTTGATGCGAGTGTCATTGTGACTCCTTAGAAATTGGCAATATAGGTCATTGAGAATTGAATTTCACCACTACTGGATAGGTTGCTGTTTAGTAATTGAGTTGGAGCACCGCCACCATTTGCAATTGCAAATACATTTAAATTTGTTGTTCCCCCTGTACTCGTTATTTCAGGGACTGTGCCTGATGTAAACGACAAACCACTAACATAACCAAAAGAGCCAGTTGCTCTTCCATAGGTTGTGCCCCCCAAAGTAAAGGGTAAATTTATTGAAATAACCCCACTACCACCAGAATTAGTAGCCCATAACAAACCTACTCCAACAGTAACTATATTTCCAACTTTTGTGTAATATCCTACCTGCCTGTTATAAGTAAAAGTCCCTGTTTGAAATGCGGGAGTCCAAGTCCCTGTCTCATAGTCAGTCAGCGTAGATGCACCAATAGCACTTGAGTTGTTAAAGTTTATACCCGCATTAGATACAGGAATGTTTATATTGCCACTTGAATTGACAAGGCTTGCTAAGTATTGTGCGTTAGACATTATGCGCTCCTTACCATTGCGGCTTGAAATGATGCTTGTATTGCGGCAGAACCACAATTTAAATTTCCACCAGAGCTTTGATATGTGTATATTTCAACATAATCAGTTGAGCCGTTTAAATACGCTATTGCAGAATTTGTCATTTCAATAGTTGAAATTGAATTTATTGAGTAAGCACTATTTTTGTATCCAGTACCATTTTTGTAAATAGAAACAACCGCAATTCCAGAACCTGCTGAAATAGTAATACCTGCATTTATTTGATAATAACCTGCTACAGAAGGAGTAAATCTATAATTTGTTGTTGCATCGTAATTATTGTTTGTGTCAAATTCTTTTGTGTTATAGGCAATTTTTGTGTAAGCGCCATTTGGAATAGATTGCAAGGCAGAACCATAAGCACTAAAAGCAGGGCCTGTAGCTCCTACATTACCCGCAAGATTGCTTTGACCCACACTACCCGCAGTATTTGGTATAGCATTAAGCACAGAGCTAACCAAGAATGATTCTGTAGTTACCAGATCACCTGCCGTTGCCGCATTAGTTAGAACTACTGTCGTACCATTAGATGCCGTGTAGTCTGCTGATCCCAGTCTTACGCCGTTCCTATATACGCTGATAAATCCAACTGTATAAGATGGTGGTGTGAATGTGGTTTGGCTTGCCGTAGCAGTAAATTCTGTTACCGTCCTGTACGCCGTTGTTGTTACATTGGATGCGGGTATACCTAGATACCTTGCGCTGATGTTGCCTGTACCTGTTGGGGGCGCGGCTGAGAATGTAAGCGTTGTACCCGATACTGAATATGTGCTTGGGTCTTGCAGAACACCACCTACGGCAACCAGTACTGATGCTGTGTTAGCAGGAGCCACAGACATTGTAAAGATTTTGGTTGAGTTATCTCCGCTGAACTGATCAGTGAGAAATGCAACTTGGTAGACGGGGTTTCCTATGTACATTTTTTATTCCCCAGTGGGCGCCTCTTCTTTAGGCTTTTGTTGTTCTTGCACTTCTCTAGTAATAGCATCTATGAGTTGTCTAACTTCCCTGTGAGGTTGGTTATCTAGATACTGCATTAGTCCGTTGAATACTTGTGCTGAGAGTTTGATTTCGTTCATTATGCTACCTTTGCTTCTAGAGCTGTTACTTGTGCGGATAGTTCCTGAATGGCTTTTACCATTGTGGGTATCATGTCACCCATTTTTAAACCAAGTTTTTCTATTTTGTTAGTTCCATCTTCATTTTCAGAAAAAACATAACTATCAACTAGGTCAGGCAATACAGATTGAACTTCTTGAGAAACAAAACCTACTACGTTAGTTCCTGTAATTCCTGATTCTGCTTTCCAATCAAACCTTCTTGGTTGCAATTTAATAATTTCAGCAAGACCTGTATCTAAAGGTTTTACATTTGTTTTTAAAGTTTGGTCAGAAATAGCCGTTATAGATGTACTTGTGGAATAAATTTGACCACTACCAGAAACATAAAATTTATGAGTTCCACCTGTACCATCATATAAATAAGCATAATCGGTAGCATTAGAATTTGGTGCGTAAAAATAAATTCCTCTGGGGTTTGTTGAATCGTTATTTATTGCTTGAAATATAAAAGAACCGTTTAACGAAGAACTAAATATTCCAAGATTTGAACCACTTGTACTTGTTAAACCAAGTAATAATTGACCACTATTATTTAGTGTCATTGCTTGGGTGAAGGTACAAGCAGACCCTCCTGTTCCTGCTGCTGTGCTAATTTGCCAAATATGTTGACCATTTGTTTGGCTATATTGACTTGCATAATTACTTCCGCCAGTATATTTAAAATAAGTTGCACCGCCAGAAACATAAGAATTGTGTTGAAGATAAGTTAACAAACTTGTGCTACTAACAACAATGTCAGAAACTGATGTAGATGCACCAATTTCAATATTTTTAAATCTACTATCAGACCCAACAGGAGTAACTCCTACACCCACGTTTTGTGAGTTATCTATCGTTATTGCAGTAGTACCGTTATTAGTTTGAAGTAATAAGTTAGTAGATGCGGCACTTGTTATCGTATTGGTTGTTGTTGTTCCACTAAGCGTTAAATTGCTTTGTAGTTGTAATGTTCCAACCGTACCCGCTGAAGGCTGAATAACCTGTGTGATTAAGCTCGTGTACTCAACCCAGATGTTATTTGTTCCACTTGGGGGCGCAGATGCAAACGTAATCGTGCTACCTGAGACTGTATAAGCCGATCCAGGATTTTGAATAACGTTAGCTACAGACACAATCATCTGATACACAGATGCCACTGGGCGTGATAGCGTAAACGCAGTTGTACTGGCGTTACCGCTGAAGAAGTCTACAGCAGGTGTAAAGCCTTGGTTTTGGGCTGAGTTACCTATATACATATTAAGCGATCTGTAAGACTGATAATGTAGCGTCCATAGAACTTGCAGTTCCTGAAACAACTGTAAAAGCATCCCCTGTGTTTAACACAAGTTTACCATCACCACCAAACAAGGCAAGTGACCCGCCAACGGGGATCGTTGCATTATTAACAATATAGTAGTTAACTGCTGAAGCTGTAACATACACACTAACCGTAATTGGGCTAGTTGTCGTGTTGGCTAAAGTTAAACCAATTGCAGTAGTCTGCGTTGCAGAAGCTGCAGTAACTAAAACTACCGGAGTAGTACCTACTGATTTACTGTTGTATCTTGTAAATGTATTTGCCATGTTTTATCCTAATGCAATTGATAAGGCTACCGCTGTTCCTGCAGGGTCTACTTGAAGGTTTGTTTGTGCACCTGCTACTGTGATAGCACCTGTTCCGCCGTATGCTAACGGTAGGCCACCTGACCCCCACTGAACATTGTTTGGCATAAAGGCATAACCAGCCCACCCACCAGTGGCTGTAGCATTAGACGTAGAGTAGAAGTACCCCGCTGAACCAGTTACCCCAACAGCAAGAGTATTACCACTACTGTCTTGAATAGTTACGCTACCTGTAGAGTCATTGTCGATGATGTACGCTGTACCTACAGGAATAGTTGTCTCATCAGGCAACTTAACAGTTTGATTAGAAGTACCTTTGAAGTTTTGAATATATGTTGACGCAGCAGTCATAGTGGTTGTGCCACCAGAAGTTGTTACTGCTGTATATCCAGGAGAATCGTTGTTATACGAGACGTTTCCATTAGCATCTTTAGCAACTAATCCACTTGCTGCATTAAGCGCATTAGCTAGGGCTGTAGCAACACCAGTACCAAGCCCTGATACACCTGTACTAATCGGCAATCCAGTTGCATTAGTTAATACACCACTAGAAGGTGTTCCTAAGGCTGGCGTTACTAAAGTTGGGCTAGTTGCTAGAACAATTGAACCAGTACCAGTAACCGTATTACCAAGAGCAGTAACTGTGCCGCTTGTAGGCAAAGTCAAAGATGTAGTAGCCGTCGCAGTTAAAGTGACACTATAAGCACCTGCATGAACTACATTACCTGCAATAGTAATCGTATTTGATCCATTATTTACTCCTGTACCTCCGTTTGCAGAAGGTAATACACCCGTAACTCCAGTTGTAAGTGGTAAACCAGTTACATTGGTCATTGTTCCACTAGCGGGTGTTCCAAGAGTAGGAGTAATTAAAGTTGGGCTAGTTGCTAAAACAACAACGCCTGTTCCCGTAGGAGTAGCAGCTAAAGCCGTTGCGATTCCTGTACCAAAACCAGTAATACCAGTGCTTAGGGGTAATCCAGTTGCATTAGTTAATACACCACTAGAAGGTGTTCCCAAAGCTGGAGTGACTAGAGTTGGGCTAGTTGCTAGAACAACGCTACCAGACCCTGTGGGCGTAGCTGCTAAGGCTGTTGCAATTCCTGTACCAAACCCGGTTATTCCAGTACTTAAAGGTAAACCAGTCACATTGGTCAAAACACCACTAGAAGGTGTTCCTAAAGCTGGAGTGACTAGAGTTGGGCTAGTTGCTAAAACAATTGAACCAGTACCAGTGACCGTATTACCCAAAGCCGTTACAGTACCGCTTGTAGGTAATGTCAAAGCTGTTGCACCAGAGGCTGTTAAAGTAACGCTATAAGCACCGACTGTAGCTAAAGTAGATGAGTTAGCAAGAGTTAAAGTTCCTGTGGTAGTGCTTACAGTCAACCCACTTATGGTTGTCCCTGTAATTGTCCCTCCTGTAATAGCAACGCTATTAGCAGTTTGTTGGGCCATGTTGTTAAGCGTAGCAAGAACAACGTTTAAATTAATAAAGTTCGTATCGACTTGCGTATTAGATAGGGGCGCACCAATAACGGTAGCGCCTGTACCTGCAGTTGACCGTGTACTTAGTGTTGTTGCTAAACTCATAATTTACCTTTTAGCTAATTGTTATAGCCCAAGTAATCGACATTGAATCCAAAGCACCTTTGTTGACTACAGCAAAAACTGTATGAGCAAGCATAGTTCCAGCGCTTGAAGCATTAAAAATACCAGCCTCAGTTACAGCTCCTGTACCTACACCAGCCCCTAACGTAGCTACATATGTACCTGTTGCGCCTGTGTATGTGGCACTAGAAACAGCAGTCCTAGACCCAGAAATTTCAGTTCCAAGCGTAGTGTCTCCAACAGCAGCAGCAGTTGTGTTTGAACCAACTGCCATATAGCCCATAACAGTTTGGCTTGTATCAAACATACGAGCCACAATAAAGTTTTTACCAACCGTAGTAACTAAATTAGTTTGACGTTGTTCTTTAACAACACCATCTGGCCCAGTAATTTGAAGCGTAACTAGACCAGTTACAAGTAGTTTTTCTTCGATCATAATCTACCCTTTAAGAAAATGTTGCAGAAGCTCCGACATAGTCAGCAGCAAAATAAGTTATATCACAATAGCCTTGACACACCAATGATCCAGAACTACCAACTGAAGCAATATCAGAACGTGTATCTGCAAAAGACCATGTTAGACCTGAATAAATACTTGTGTCAATTGCAGTGACGGAATCGGAAAAACTTCGATAAAACGTATTATGCAATGATATAGCGTCAGAAGATAGTACAGGATCAGAATAAGTGTTGGTAGCAGAGTAATCTGAAGCAAAATAACCAGGGATTGTGTATGTTTGTACACTAGCAATAGTAGCTCCTGGCTCATAATATACGTGTGTAAATTGATTACTTCTTACATCAGATTGAGTAAACCCATCTGCAAAAGTTCTGGATGTACTTTTGGCAATAGACTCACCAGCTGCAACAGTATCAAAATATTGTCTGTTATAAGCCCAAATAACTCGGTAGTTATCTGTAGCCGACATAACTTCGTAATTATTTTTGCCACTAAGAATCGTAACTTGATCTAGTTTACTAACAGAATCTGCATAAACTCTGTTATAAGCCATCCGAACAATCGTATTATCAGATGTAGATACATAATCACGAATATAACGAACTCTACCTGTTGAATCTAAAATAACTGCGGCAGCAAGATTTATATAGGCAATTTCCACTGCAGGAATCATATATTCTGCTGCAATAATAGGAACCCTATGTGCTTCTGTAACCGATAAGTTTACAAAAGCAACGCTAACTGCTAGGGATTGTCCATTATTTACAGCGTTAACCATTAAAACTCTGCCTTAACTAGAAATTTTAATGTTTGGTAAACTGTTTGCACGCTAGTGTCAGGGAAAGTAATAACAATTTCGCCTTCATAGTTCCCTGCTGCACCAGACAGCATTAAGGGGTTAGATATAGGAAAAAAAGTAACTTGCCCTGCACTACCATTAGTAACTGATCCTATTACTGTAGCTTGAAGCGTTGTAGACCCAACTGCTCGCATTTTTAAAACAACTGTAGCTCCAGCTATATTAACTACTGCCCCTGTAGTCTCGTCTGTAATTGTGCAAACAATTGCTGGTGCTGTGTCACCTTGAACAAGTTTAATAATGTTGCTCATGTCCACCTCTGGAATTCAATATTGACAGCGGCTCTAGTTAAACCACGGTTAACTCTTTCCCTAACTTCGTTTGTTGCGTCAAAGAAACGTTTTCTATAGTCCATTGCTGCTTTAGGATCATAGTATGGCTGCCCTGGAGTGCCATAAAGTCGTGATCTTGCACCAAAACAAATCTGCTCTAAGAAATGTTCATAAATAGGGTATGCAATCGTTGTAGACGCCCTTGTAGGCGCTTTTGCTACTAATACCTTCATGGGTGTTAATGGGTTTGTAAATGACGGCCTAGGTACGATATTCATTACATGGTTTCTACGGCGGTAAAAATAGTAAGGTTGCCCTTGCATAGTTTGCCAATCATTTGCTCGGTAAATCTTTGTGAGTTGTTCAACTGATTTAGGTATCAATAGTACGTCACCGTACCAAGCCTCTACGATATCAACTACTGTATATGTTCCATCAATATACTCACCAAGATCATACCAATCAATATTAGCTATAGGCGTAATATTACTTACGTTTTCTTGAAGATACCTAGTCTTTTCGCAAAACTCAATTGTTGCATTTCTAATAGCTTGAGTAACCACGAGTTCAGGCACATCAGGCAAATACGGGATAAGCTCTGACATAAAGAGGTCGTAACTGACTTCTGTATCTTCATAATAGCTCATGAATCAGACCCTCGAACAGCAGGATTACGTACGCCAAGAGCATTGTCAGGTGCAACTTCTTTCTCTGACTTGTCTTTGACAGCGATAGCAGCAGTAAATGTAGACAAATACAACTGCGCAAGTTGAAGACCTGGTGCATATTCAGCATCTTTGCTACATGCTCTATACATTATGTAGTCAAGAAGAGCAGATGCGAACACATCAAAAATTGGAATAACTTGACTAAGAGTTAAGTTGGTAGGCTGTTGGGAATAATTTAACTCAATGTATTGACCGCCTATCTGGGGCGGATAAACATAGAAAGCCATTTGGTCTTCTATGTCATAAATAAAATTCTTTACTTCGGCAGTCGCTGTATCTGTATGCCAGTAAGGATTGAAAGAATCCATGACTTCACGAGAAATTACACGGATAGCACGACCAGGAGTTGCGCCGTCAGAACCCATATTTCTATGAACACGAAGCAACATCCACCCATCGCTAGGTATGGATTGCCTTGTGCCAGCAACAAGCTGGACATTAGATATCTTAGAGGTAGCATTTGGTTGCATCGTCACAATTTGACGAAGGCCATCATTTAACCACCCTAAAAGCTCGGCAGAAGTCCACCGTACGTTAGCGACGTCCGTTAACTGCAGTGCTGCATTATTAACAATGGTTTGCGCTGTAATAGTTCCCATAAATCCTCATAGGAAAGTAGGGGCACAAGGCCCCTACAGATTAGCCAGCGTGTGCTGCGAACCAAGTCAGTCCATCTGATGTGATGAACGTTGTTGATTTGACTGTTGTGATACCGAATGGTAAGTTCGCTGTACCGTAGTTAATTGTTCCACTAAGAGGGGGATAAACCAACAAAGTATTAGCACCATTGTTGAATACAGTAATAAAAGCAGAACCTTGGTTCGTCAATTGAGCTGTATTGAATGTAGTACCAACAGTATTGAAGTGAGCAATATCATTTACGATCTGATATGGCTGACCTGCTCCGCCTGTAAGCGCTGTAACTGCAGTTGTAGAAGTTTGGCTTGTACCACTTCCAGTTACTGTAGCTGTTTGTGAGTTTGCAGTGCTTAAAACAATTGGGCCGCTATAGTCACCGCCAGAAACCTGAGCTGCTGTATTAGACCATTCGCCGACGCTAACAAGTTTTATTTGTGATGTCATTTTTTCACCTATTAATTTGGGTTGGAAAGAACGGGGCCGAAGCCCCATTCATCTATTAGCCTGCTGCTACCAACAAAGCCAAACCGTTAGGTTGAGTAACTTGAGTACCATAAACATTCAAGCCACGAACCAATGTACCGAAATCATTGGGATTCTGTAAGCTCTCAACTTTAGCAATTTGTGATGCAAAAGTGATTGCAGACTTATGTCCAGCAATGATAGCGTGACGCTTTAATGCACTGGCTTCAGTTCCAGTAGAACCGTTGGGGTTTGTCCAAGCGTTACCTGCTGTACCTCTTGGTACTAAGTTAGACACATAAACAGTGAAACGGTCGATCATACCGATCTTGCCATTACGGAGAATAGAAGAAGCATCACCCATAAACTGAGCCTGAGCCAAGTTAGATTGCATGAGGATTTGACGCTCTGTAGGAGTAATGATTAACCAACGATCTGTCTCAGGAACATTAGACTCGTCCAATACGCTTGACAAAGCTGTGATGCTTTGGAGAATATTAGAAGCTGTCAAAGTTACAGGAGCCAAGTCAGTACCTAGGTTGAAAGCACCAGAAATAGCACCAGCTGTAGCTCCTTGGTTAGCAGCTGCACCTTGGTTGAAGTTTGTGTACAGAACGTCTTTGTCGATCTGAATCTTCATTTGCATAGAAGCGTCATTGGTGAACATGTCCATCAATTTTGGCTTTGATTGGAGTTCAAGAACGTTGTTAACGTTAACACCGAAGTACTTACCATGATTGATAGTCAAAGTAATTGTGTTTGGAGCTGGAACGTCATAATTCAAAGACTGACCAACACTATAAGAATAGATGTTGATTGTTGGGATTGTGTTGATAATCACGGTATCACCCATACCAGTGATATCGCCTTGCCAATCAGTATTAGCGATTTCGCCGAAAACTGTAGCTGCGTAGAATTTCTGAGCTAATTTACCAGACCAAAGGGCTGGAATAAATGAACCAGAATAGGCTGTGCCTGAGTAGGCAACCTGACCAGCGGGGCTGTTAAAGCCACCAGAGTTAATGGGATAGGCTGCTGCTGCGGTAATTGTTGACATGATTTACATCCTTTAAAAAACAAATTGTGGGATGCAACCAATGTGGGTGTACTATCTTATACGACCTTCAGCAATGGCTGCATGGATATCTTTTTCCATTTGAGCCGCTTGAGTATCGTCCAACATTCCCCTTCTCCAGTCTTCGTAAAATTGTGTTATTTGGTTTTGATCCCAAACAGGTTTACTATCTGAAGTAGCAGGTGGTGGCGAATTTTTCGAGCGAGTCGGTGCTACTTGACGCTGAAGCTGTTGCTGTCTATTTTGTTGGGTTTGTTGCGCAGGTGCTAATGTAGCTTTATATTGTTTAAAAATATTAGCTGTACGATTTACATCAAGGGTTTCAAACGCATTATTAAGTGCGTACTGTCTTGGAAGTCCGTAAACTGGATCAACTTCAGCTAACCAGGATAAAAACCCTTGGTCAACATTCATTGCTTCCCAATCAGGGACTTGTTGTGCCAGGCCAGAAAAGAGGCGGTCTTTATCAGATACCACTTGTCTTTCACTAACATTACCAAGTTTACCTTGTAGTTCGTCAATTTTAGCGGTTAACTGAGCTTCACGATTTCGAAAATCCGATACCTTGGCTTCAGTCGCCCTGTCAATCAAATCCAACAAATCAGGCCCAAAGGCTTCTTTGTCTTGTTCAGTGATAAGAGACTTAACGTTAGCTTGAGCAGGTGCTTGCTGTTGTGTTTTAGCTACGGCGTTTTCTGCAATGAGTTGTTGGAGTTGTCCATTCATCTCACGCATTTGCGCATGTAGCCTAGGTACTTCAGCGTCGTACATTCCTTTTAAAGTTAGGTACTTGCGTTCCCATACTTCTTCAGAAACTGCTGGCTTTTGTTCTGGCTCTTGCGAAACGGTTTGCTGCTGTTCTAAATTAGGAGCTGGCGGATCGTTTGGTGGTGGATCATTTGGTGTAGTCTCCGGGTTTTGCCCGGTCTGCCCATTTAACTGTGCTACCAACGCATCTGCTGCGTCAACTTGCTCTTGAACTGCTTTTGGCAATGCCATTTCTATCTCCTTCGCTCCGACTACGCTTCAGAACTCCGCCTTGACGGTCTGTTCATATTCGCTTACGGTCTGCTACTTGGTTTAAATTTTCTAATGTGACTCTATGCTCCGACTTAACGGTCTGCTCAAAGTCTGCGGGTTTTTGCTAGTAAATTACCAGCGTCTTCAATAAAATCTAGGAGTTCTTTAAGCTCCAAACTACGACCTTGCAGCCGTGATTTCATTCCTTCGTTTTGCTCAAAACTCAGATTCTCTAAAGTTTCTAACCTTCGAGCTTTTAAGAATTCTAACAGAGGTTTCATCTCTTCGGAACGTAGCAGTGAAAAACATCTTGCTACTCGCTCGTCAATGCGAACCACTTACTTTGACATTCCGTCTGTTTGGGCTTCTTCAACGTGGTACTCTTTTCCACCACGCTTACCGAGTTCAAAGTTGCCGCCGTCTTTACCGCCAGCGCCTTCAGACTTGGAGCCTTTAGACATACCATCGCCTTTGCTAGTTTCTTGAGTTAGCTCTTTACCTTCACCTTCGCTTTTGCGCATAGGTTTGTAATCGCCCTTGACGTTTTCTTCAGAAAAACCTTTTTTCTCGTTAACTTTCATTTAAATACTCCTTTGTGTGAATTATCTACGATGAACGAAGTTTGTCAACTACCAACCCCGGCTTGAGGCGCAAAGTTGTTAGCTACTGGCGCTCCGTTCATCAATTGAGCACCCATAGTGGGTTTGGGTGGCGTACCGCCCGCTTGTGCTTGACCCATCTGCTGGGCCATAGCTGCTTGTTGTTCGGCTTGCTGTTGAGCTTGTTGGTTAGCCATTTTTTGTTTAATGATCTCAACAGGCGGCACAATTTTATCAGGGTTAAGTTCCAGTTGCTTAGCCATTTGGCGTAAAAGTTCTGCAATTCCGTCCATGCCGACAACTTGCTCAACCACTGGGCTTTGAAGCGCCATTTGCAAGAACTGAGCTTGACGCTGAGCAGCTTGCTCTTTAACCATGATGGCTTCAGCACCGTGGGCACGTACATTAACGTCGCCCTTCAAGTCTGGATCATCCCCGTACCTCATGTTGTAAAAGTACAACCTATCAATAGCTGGCTCAAGAACATTCTTGTCGATATTGCCTACAACTTGCTTGATAGATTTACCAGCATTGCCCATAAGCATAGACATACCAGTTGCTGTTCTACCTGCACCACCCGATGCACTGTCGCCAGTCATATAGCGTGGAATACCTGTGTACTCGTCTGCTAAAACGGAAAACTTTTCGTAGACTTCCATGAGTTCAGCAGCTAACGAATTAGGCTGGAAGAACTGCATCGGAGGAGCAGAACCTGCAAGTGGGTCGCTAGTAACCTGCCAAATCTTCCAAGGGAACATCTGCGTTAAGTTTTCACCCTGGGGTAGACGATCTACGTTGTAAACAACCTGAGGGCCAGATGCAATAGACAAGTTATTGACTAAAGACCTTGCAGCAGCGTTACAGACGTCCTGGGTATCTCTGGCTAGGTCAGCTACTGAATTGCCCCAAAAAGCCCCTGGAATCTCTTCATAGGACGCTTTAAAGTACGGTTTGCGACCAAGTGGATCAGGATTGATAACAGCTTTAATAACCCAATTACCAACAGTCCATACTTCTACAGGGTAATCAAGAAGAGCGTCTGGAACTTCTTCCTCATCCATACCCCAGTCAAGCAATAGTTGTCCTTGTACATTTCCCCAAAACTGAAGCGCATCAATCAACTCAGACGGGTTTTGCTGAACGCCCATTGTTGACTTGCCTTCAGCAGCGGCCTTGTTCATGTCAACGTAAATCCAGTCACGCAGACCGCCTTTACCGTATTCTTCTAAAACGCCTCTGATCGCTCCATCGCTGTAGCCTTCTACGCCAAGCAAAGCAACTAGATCTCCCCTGTGAAGCTTATGTCTCTCGATTAAGTAGCCGTCGTCAATGTAGGACGAGTCAGCAGCTGGATAAATATTAAACGGGTCAACTCTTTCCCATTCAAGGGTTAGTTCATCTTTAATGTCAAGAACGTAATCTTTGCCTTGTTTAACCCATTCCATCTTAGGCTTCTTGCGAACAACAGGCCCTTTTAAGATCGCACTTGGGAAAGTAACAATATCATCAATGAATTCTGTAAACGCTTTTACCCAGTTGCCCTGCGACAGCTGATCTTCCATCTTAACTTCCATACGCTCACATGTACGCCACGCAACATCTTTCATGTGTGACGTAGCCGCATCTTTCATCTCAAGCAAACGCTCACGTACTTGTTGATCTGTAGGAGGCTGACCGCTTAGGTAGAGCTGTTTAATCTCTTGCTCAGCTTGTTGAATAATACTTTCAACTTCGTTAGGCGGTAGGTCTGGTATTGGGCTTGGCTCTATCGTCCAAGGTTTATCTTCTGAAGCTTGTAGTAATGTATCTTTTAACCAGCTTGATGCAGCCCTGCATTTATTGGCTGTAAGCATCATGTATATTGTTGAGCTTCCTTGCTCACGTAGCTGAGCTAACTTATCAGGGTCGTATTCACCTCTACGTTGGCGAACACTTTGAAGCATTTTATTTTCTGCAGTCTGCTGCTTTGCAAGCATACAAGCTGTCCATTTCATCTTGACATAACTTGCAAGACTACGGACTAATGTTGAAGAATTTTCTATCTGCGCTTTCGCTCGCTCTTCTTGTTGAACAGCTTTCAATGACTTAATGTTTACTAGCCCGCCGTAGTTCACAGAACCCGGCGCAGCTGAATTAGTCATGTTTAAACCTAATTGCATATTAATTCCATACGTAAGGTACTTTGTGAACTTTCACCGCCTTCTTCTCCCATGCGTCTCCGTTAACATTTCCGTCGGCATGTAGACAAGCATACTGATGAGCATCAGCAATGTGTGAGTGCGAATTTTTTTCCGGCTTGTCATCAGCTTCGCCGTTTTGTCGTATTTTATACCGATACCCGCCTCTTAGTGCAGGAATTAAATGTACACAACTCGGATCAATTAAATGACCGGGCTTTCCGTCAACTGTTCTAGTGAGAAATTTATCAACTGCGTTTACCCTTGCAACAACGCTGTTTGACTTGGCTGAAAGAACTCTAAACCCCTCAGCCTTCAAAATATCAAAGACGCTTTTCTCGTCTGTCTGCGCCCGCTGACTACCTGCTGGGTCTCCGATGATTAGCACATTCATACCAGGAAACTTGTTGGCAAGCAGCGGTTTTAGTTTCTCTCTACTGAACCGTAAAATACCCATGCCCTCTGAAACAAGGTCTGCAAACGTAAGCAATCTACCCTGCATATCCACTTGATTTATAGTGCAAGCTGGGGTTAACCCGAAGTCCATCCCAATAATTAACGGGTGGGTCGCAAGTTTTATATGGATCAGTGGTTTTTTAGCAACATGAATATCTCTATCAAATGAACCAAACACAGGTTGACCACTTAAAGATTTACCAAACTTACCATGAACGTATACGTCAATCCAGTCGTCTGACTTGCCTTCACACAGATTTTCGTAATACCCATCAGGCAAAAACTCAACCCAGTCAGCTTCTTGTGATAGCCCTGATGGCTGTATTGTCACGTGCATGTTGCTTGCAGGATCAGCAAGTATTTTTTCCCAAAACGTATCAGCGTCCGGTGGGTTAGTAGCTCCCCACACTTTGTGAACCTGCTTGCCATTATCGTCACAGGCTCCAACACCGTTCATGGTTTTGTCAGGGTATCTACCTAGACGACCCGTTAGGGCATTGTAAATATCAGGATTTATTTCCCTGAACTCATCCATAACTCCGAAAGTAAGCTGTAGAGATAACAAGCGCCGTACATCATTAGCATCATCCAGCCCCCTGAAAAGAATTTCACACTCTACGTCGTTGAACTTGAGCAAAAATTTACTGTTTGTCTTCTCTAAGATACCTGCTTCCCCGTCTGGAAACCATTTTAAAAAATCAGGGATTGTCGTATCCCATAGCATCTGACGAGTATTACGAATGACAGCGCACCGACTGCGGCGTATGCCGTCACTACCAGCTTTAATTTTTGCTGCCTCATAACTAATCTTAATTAACGAAGCCGTTGTTTTTGTCGAACCAACGGGGCCAACAACGAAGTTAGCAAACTTCTCACTGGTTAAGAACGGTACAACTGAAGGACTTGGTGTGTAGACTAGGTTAGCCATCTATTGTTACAGGCTGTGAACCTTTGGGTATGTTGATCGTAATACTAAACTGTGGTTTGCCGTCCCCAGCACTAGCTTCTTTTTTAGGCGCTTTGATCCCTGCAATCTCAACGAGTGAGTTAAGCACCGCTTGCTTTTGAAGAATAGTACTGTCTGTACCTATGGTTTGCTTGAATAACTCATTCATCAACTGATCTGCCATAAGGCCAGCTTTAAGCCTAAACGTAACGCCTTCTTTCTCAAACTGCGCACGTTGATTTTGAACCGCACTAATGAACGGCCCCCACTGAGAGATTTGCTCCCAGCGTTCATTAGTCAAGCCTAAGCGTCTTGCAATATCGGCCGGATTCTCCAACCCTGCAGCGCACTCCCACACCAACTGGGGCGGGACATCCAACGTTACATGAGGTTGACTAATGTCTGCTGGAAGCGCAAACTCATAACTGTCTAAAAACCTAGATAGATCGTCTTCATCCATTTTGCTTTGGTTTTGAATTAGCAAGGAATCCATTCAGCGCTCTCCTCATTAATTCTGACATCGTTAGTCCAGTTTCTTCAGACTGCTTACGCAGTTCAATGATAAGAGGCTCAGGTAAATAAAAGTTGTATCGTTTCATTTAGCATTTCCAAGCTTTGAGAGACTTATTAATCCTTGAATCAGGATCATTCTTCTTCTCTGTACCAGTCAGCTTCTTTTTCATTCCTTCCATACGAGCACAGAAAGAATCTTTGCGTGGGCCGCCTTCTGGTTGTGGTGGTTTAAGGTTGTGACCTTCTTTTTTAGCAGAGGCCCTCCCCTTGGCGTTTAGACCGCCGTTAGGATTTTTGCCTTCCTTGCGTTGCCAAGCGGGAGTTGTAGCCATTATTTTTTCCTTAGTTTACCTAGTGTTTCTGCTAGACGAGCTTCCTTGCCTTCCTTACCAGGCTTCTTAGCCGCCGCTTCAAGCTTAGCTTTAGGAATTTTTTTACCTTCGGGTACTCCAAGTTTTTCATGCAAAGCCCCTTTGTTTTTTGTTGCACCAGCGATCCAATTTTTTGTAGCCATGATTACTTTCCTTTCTTAGCGTACATTGCAGGAGACTCTTTACCAGACTTAAGTCGTTTAGCTTCAGCCATCAAAGTTTTAGAAGAGGCTTTCTCGCCTTCACCCTTTTCACCTTTAACGTACTGCTTTTCGCTAATCTTCCCTTTCTTTAAATCTTTAGCTTCTGTCATCTCTTCTTTTTTAGATTCTTTACCTTTGAATATTTTTTTCAGATTGGTAGCCATGTCATCCTCCTGTGATAAAAGTTGTATTATCATACACAACGCAACGTTTTTGTTGTTTTTAATTTTTTCCGGAGAAAAATTATGCTAGACCTTATCGAGACAATCCTTCGTGAATTTCGTATCTTTTCCCAAGATTTTTATACTTTTCGTGACCAAATGCAAGCATTTATTGACTCCCAGTCTGCGGTTACTGATGCTGTGGCTCCTGCTGTTGCTGATCCCGTTCCTGCCGTGGCTGCTCCAGAGCCTACTCCAGCTTCAACTGTCGAGCCAACCCCATCTGTTGTAGATAATGTTGCTACTGCTGATACTGTAACTATTGAAGTTACCCCAAGCGCTTAAGTCTTAGACAATTTAGTGCTGCCCACTTCGGTGGGCTTTTTTATGGGCGCTCGGTATTTGTTGTGGCTAATATACACAACATGTAAAAATTTGACCTTGCGATGTGTGAAACGGATGAGGTGGGGGGCGGCGTGTCATGGGCGTGTCCCTCTCCCTCTCCCCTGCTGTCGTTTGTCGTGTCAAAACCATTAGTGTAGGGACGATCGTGTCTCTCGCTTCAAGCTCATTAAATTGGCAACGTGTTTATATTTGTGCGGTACTTCGTGCCTTTGCCTTAGTGTATCAGGTCAAGTGTCGAGAACATGGGTATATTTGCGTGAAGTTTAATCATTAAAAATTCGACTCTCGGATGTGGCTAATGCGTGTGCATTTTCGTCCCGAGCGCTCTTTGTAGGTGAGCGTGAGCTAACTACCGATATTACCCTTGCATCATCTAAACCCCTAGGGGCATGGTGTAAACACACACGGCAAAGTGTGGCAAGGGGATTTTAATGTGTGTCTTAATCCTAGGATACACATACACAATCAATTTACTTAAGGGGAAACTCATGGAAAATAATCAGCTCACAATTATCGACGTAGATGCAACTTACTCATTGTCGGTTAGAAAGCCCGAAAAAGTCGGTTCGCTATCAATGCTTATCGCCTTCGGTGATTCGACTAGCCGTAAAGGTGTAGCCGAAGATCTTTTAACTCGCCAATACTTAAGTGGTACTTATCGTCCCGTACTTCGTGACCTTGGTAATAATTTGCTTAACTCTAAAACAATCGTATTCTTTCCCGAAATTACCGAGTCCGGTGCATTGAATAAAACCCGCTTTATTGACGCATGTAAACGCCTCTATAACGCATTGAACAATGGTAAAGAGTTAAAAGGTAAAAGGGCTTTCTACTTCGGATTCTTAAAGCATGTAGTTGAAACTGCTACTGTTCGTGAAACTGTTCTTGAGGCTTAAATTAATCTATCCTAGTCACGATATTAAACTGACTACCACTTAACAACTTATTGAGGATTTTATTATGCGAGTACATTTATTGCCTAAAGGTGTAAGTATTGCACCATTGCCTAGTTTAGTTAAGATTGAACCTGTAAGCAAACTCCAAGGTGGTTTACCGCCTGTGCCGTATCGTTCAGCTAATCGTGCTATTGTCGGATTTCATAAGCGTTCAATCGTTCGGTGGTCAGCGTACACCAAGTCGGTTCGTGCCCCGTCAGCGCCAAAAATCATACGATAAATGAATATTCCAGTGTATTCTTATAGAATAAATAAGAGAATATTTGAAATGTGTTGATTTCATTAGGGTTTTTGGTATGAATATTCCAATATTCCAATATTCTATACAAATACATACATATATACATTTATGTGTTGCTCTCATATGGTGATGAAATGCGGATACATATAATCCATTACATACATCACACACGAAAGTCGTCTGACCCTTTTCAAAACTTGGAATATTGGAATATTCAAAATCCGAATTCTCAAGATGCCCTATTCATGGGGCTTTCCGTGTAAGTAACCACTCACGAGAATATTCCAGCCCTAAAAATCATTGGAATATTCACCCCATCGAATTCTTTAATCTCACTCCTGCATAGCAGGAGTATACAAGTCAATTTCCCTGTTGTCAACTGGCTTGTATCTTTTCAACGACAACAATCCAAACTTACTTACGGAGCACCTATCATGGCTTTACACCATCTAACTTTACGCAGAGACAACCCCGAGTACGCCGACATTGACTACGAATTTGATGAGTTCGTGATCGACTTTCCAGAAATGGCGGACTACATCATGGAGGAGGAACGCCACTTTACTTGGTATCTCAACCAGTTAACCATGCCCCATAACGCATTGAATTGGAGAAATTATGTTTGAAAAAGTAATACAAATTAACTATGTCGGATTGACTGCGCTATCGTCGATGATGATGTGTGCAGGTGCATGGAATCAGACAAGTTACGCATTAATTAACCAAATGCTATTGGCTTTTGGTGCGTTCATCTTTGGAATAGTAACTGCAAAGGCGGTCAATCATGGAGACTAAACCCACAATAACTGTGCAAGTTAAACCTGTATACGGGAATGTCCTAATATATCCTGTGTGTACAAACGCTACACTATTTGCAAACCTAACCAAGACTAAAACACTGAGCAAAGCAAACCTAAAGGATATCGAATCCCTTGGGTATGAGGTAATTAAACAACCATTCACTGGGGAGTAACATGGAAGACTATCACTTGCCTATCTGTACCAAATGCTATGCAGTAAGGGTAGAACCACATCGGGCTAAGATGCTACGACCAACTTGTATGTCGTGCGGTGAGGTACTTGCCAAGGAGGTTAAGCGTACAGTTGTGCCCATGCACAAATCAAACTATCTACTCATTACAGATTTAAATGATCTTAAGGGTATCAACAACAAAGGAGGTAACTTTAGATGATTGAGTTAATGCAGGACTACAACTATAAATTGTTCGCATGGTTTGCATCTCGACTTGATGCACGTCGCCTTATAAGGGAGAACTGTGCGAGGATTCACCTATCACGAACCAACGGAGTCAGACCATGAAGTCAAACTATAAACGCTACACCGTCGCAGGTGTTGGTGGTATTAATTGTAGATGTTGTGTGTCTTATGGTGCAAAACCTACATATAAGAAGCAAGCCAAGCGTAGATTCAACGAATCAATCCAACAACTAATCCTTAAGGAGATCGCAGATGGAGACAAGCCAACTAAATCTATGGGTAGAAATACCATTGCAAGTGACTAAAAATGAAACTACTTAAAGAAAAGCTAATTCACTTTGCAATCAATCTGTTATTGACTGTGGTATTTATTGGCATAGTCATGAGAATCATCTGGCTCATAGCCTGAGCTAGTCAGTAACTAATTAAGATGAACATAAGCGTAGAACTTATGAGTATAGAGATGTGCTAGGGTTTTCCCTAGTACGAAGTTCCCAAACTAACTAACGGAGTAATCCATGAAATATTCAGATATTGAGCGTTCAGTCAAAGCCAACTTTGCCAAGGGTAATTTACTTGTACCCTACATCGTGGGTAAACCAGGTGGTGGTAAGTCATCCCTTGCCCGTGCAATTGTCAAGTCACTTGGCATCAAACCCGAGAGAGTTGTGGAGTTTAATCCTTCCCTGCGTGACCCAGTGGATATCATGGGTATACCTAGAACCGATGCGGATGTAGCCAAGTGGGTTCCGATGCCTGAGTTTTACCGTATTCGTGACGATGGTATCAATGAGCCGTGTGCGTTAATCATCGAGGAGTTAAGCGATGCGCCTATACCGATGCAAAATCCCATGTGTCGTGTCATCCTTGATCGTTGTGCGGGTGAGCTTAAACTACATCCTAAACTACACATCATTGCATCAGGTAATCGTACCGAGGACAAATCAGGTGCTAATCGTATGAGTACCAAACTGGGTAATCGTATGCAGACTTTAGTGTTCGACGAGAACCTAGACGACTGGTGTGCGTGGGCGTTGGAGTCTAGTATTGCAGTCGAGATGATTCAATTCCTCAGGTTCAGACCTAACTTACTATCCGACTTTGACCCCAACCGCAGTATCAACCCGACACCAAGATCATGGGAGATGGCGAACCAAGTGGATACCGAGTTGCCTAGTGATCTTTACTTCTCCAACATTGCAGGTTGTGTGGGTGAGGGTGCGGCGGCTGAGTATACAGGGTTCAAGCGTATCTATGAGGGACTACCTAATATTGACGGCATCTTACTCAACCCAAGCAAGGCGCAAGTACCGACCGACCCAGCGATATTGTTTGCGTTGACTGGTGCTTTGGCTCATAAGTGTAGTAAGGATAACTTCGATAGAGTTACCGAGTACATCGACAGATTACCAAATGACTTCCAAGTTATGTGTATCTATGATGCTCAGAAGATCAAGCCTGAGATTCGCAATACCAAGGCGTTCATCGCATGGTCTGTTAAAAATGCTAGTGTGTTAATGTAATTTACTTAAGGAGATACCAACATGAATTTAAATCTTACAACCCTTGCATCCAAGGCGATGCTAGTCAAGCTGACAACAAGGCGGGCTAACCTAACCAAGCGTGACATGGTAGCCGAGGAATACCTTCAAGCCGAGCTAGGGGATACGGCGTTCATTGTGAATAAGAAACTATTCCGTGACCCGATGAATCCAATCAATCAAATCATGAGTAAGGCAGGGGAGGTGTACACCTATCACAA
>Ga0316218_1001180_pt1 | contig 29952 bp, 17 predicted proteins | sample TBH18003metaG_FD_203634 | JGI IMG/M metagenome (GOLD analysis project Ga0316218, IMG submission 203634) | Freshwater microbial communities from Trout Bog Lake, Wisconsin, USA - TBH18003 | ecosystem: Environmental > Aquatic > Freshwater > Lake > Hypolimnion/Profundal zone | place: USA: Wisconsin...
CATCCACACGACGATACCGCTGCACAAGAAGATCTTCGAGGACGCGGAGTTCCGGTCGGGGGATTTCGACACGAAGTTCATGGAGCGGTTCCTGCACCGCGAGCGCGAGAAGGTCAAGCTGGCCGCGACTAAGGGATAAACATGCTGAGTCGAGTAGAGCGGGTTCTGGCGAAAGTGACCGGTCGTTCAAAGTGGCCGTATGTGAACGCGCGGCTTGAGGAGCGCATGTCCACGGGCAACATTCCGCAAAAGCTGGATCAACCGGGTGAGATTTTCGACAATGAGATGACGGACGACATCTTCTCATACGTGGTTGACGGCAAAGTGTACGCGGCGGCGGTGGAGGAGGTTGCCGGTCATGGCGCGACGGCTGAGATGGTCGGCCACCATATGCGGATCCAATACAACCCGGCCAGTCCGAAGCATATCTACTATGGACCGTCGTGTTCGCTTGCAAGCAAGCTGGTGGTCTTTGTCGCGGTTTTGGCGACTGCCATTGCGATTGCATACAACGTCATCACATACCGGCAATAGACATCATGCCGATGTTCAAGCTGCCGAGGTTCTACGCCATATTGGATGCGGAGACGGCGCTGCGGCGCGGCGTGGGGGTGGAGGATTGCGCGCGGGGGATGCGGGCGGCGGGCGTCACGCTGATTCAGTACAGAGACAAGCGCGGAGGGCCGCAGGAGATTCTGCGGGCGGTGGAGATGCTGCGCGGGATATTCGATGGAGCGGAGTGCCGCGTGATATTGAATGACCGTGCGGATTGGGCGGTGCTGGCGGGAGTGGGCGGCGTGCATCTTGGGCAGGAGGACATGCGGCCTGCGGATGCGCGGCGGGTGGTGGGGGCGGGAGCCATTATCGGGCACTCGACGCACAACGAGGAGCAGGTGCTGGCCGAGGCGGCGGGCGAGGCGGATTATCTGGCGATTGGGCCGGTGTACGCGACGGGGACGAAGGAGAATCCGGATCCGGTGGTGGGGCTGGAGGGAGTGCGGGCGGCGAGGGCGCTGACCACGAAGCCGCTGGTGGCGATTGGGGGCATCACGCTGGAGCGCGCGGCGGAGGTGCTGGCGGCGGGCGCGGATTCGGTGGCGGTGATCAGCGCGGCGATGGGCGGGACGGCGGCGGAGACGGAGCGTCTATGCGCGGAGTGGGTGCGGCTGCTGGGATGAGTACAAATCCTGCGAACCCACATCTCAAAGGCGAGATGTGGGGCACCCGAACAATAACGTCTCCCAGGTGCCCAAAGGCGAGGCACCTAGGGCACCCGAACAATAACGTCTCCCAGGTGCCCAAAGGCGAGGCACCTAGGGCACCCGGCAGTGAAGTATCATCAAATTTCACCCCAAAGTGAATCGGGGACTGACCCGAACGGATGAGGAGCAACGAGAAACCATGACGAAATGGCTGCTGACCAAGCCTCTGGACCACATACTGGCCGAGTCCGAGGAGACGGGCGAGGGCACGCTGAAGCGGACGCTGAACGCGGGCAACCTGGTGGCGCTGGGAATCGGCGCCATCATCGGCACGGGCATCTTCGTGCTGGCGGGGTCCACGGCGGCGAACTACGCCGGGCCCGGGGTGGTGTACTCGTTCATCTTTGCGGCGGTGGCGTGCGTGTTCGCGGGGCTGTGCTACGCGGAGTTCAGCGCCATGATTCCGGTGGCGGGGTCGGCGTACACGTATGGATACGCGACGCTGGGCGAGCTGTTTGCGTGGATCATCGGGTGGGATTTGATTCTGGAATATGCGTTCGGCGCGGCGACGGTGTGCAGCGGATGGAGCGGGTATGTGCTGAGCCTGGGGCAGGACATGGGATTGCGGTTGCCGCCGGCGCTGGCGGGGACTCCGGGCTCGATCTTCGTCTTCTATCAGGGGCACTGGGAGTTTCTGGGGCGGGTGGCAGGGAAGCTTGCCGCCGCCGGGATTGACCCGTCGTCGCTGCCGCAGCAGCACGGAGTGTTCAACCTGGTGGCGTTCCTCGGCATCATGTTCGCGACGACGATCCTGATCATCGGCATCAAGGAGTCGGCACGGTTCAACAACATCATTGTGGGTGTGAAGCTGGCGGTGCTGTTCGTCTTCATCGGGGTGGGCGGATACTTCCTGATGCATCATCCGCAGATGATTGCGGCGAACTGGCATCCGTTCGTGCCGAAGAATCTGGGGGCGTTCGGGATGTACGGGTGGAGCGGCGCGCTGCGCGGGGCGGGCGTGATCTTCTTCGCGTACATCGGATTCGACGCGGTGAGCACGGCGGCGCAGGAGTCGAAGTCGCCGAAGCGGGACATGCCGATCGGCATCCTGGGGTCGCTGGTGATATGCACGATCCTGTACATTCTGGTGGCGCTGGTGCTGACGGGGCTGGTGAACTACCGGTATCTCAATGTGCCGGACTCGCTGGCGGTGGGAATTGAGCAGACGGGGTTCCGTTGGGGGAGCCTGATGGTGAAGATCGGCGCGCTGGGCGGGCTGACCAGCACGATGATCGTGATGCTGCTGGGGCAGAGCCGCGTGTTCTTCTCGATGTCGCGGGACGGGCTGCTGCCGGCGATGTTCTGCAAGGTGCATCCGAAGTTCCGGACGCCGTGGATATCGTCTTTGACGGTGGGGCTGGTGGTGGCGACGTTTGCGTCGCTGATACCGCTGGGGTCGCTGGGAGAGATGACGAGCATCGGGACGCTGCTGGCGTTCATCATCGTGTGCGCGGGGGTTTGGATCCTGCGGCGGCGGCGGCCTGATTTGCCGCGGCCGTTCCGCGCACCGTGGATGCCGTTCACTCCGCTGGCGGGGATAGCGGTATCGCTGGCGCTGATGCTGGGACTGCCGCTGGCGACGTGGATACGGCTGGTGGTGTGGCTGGTGGTGGGGCTGGTGATTTACATGTTCTACAGCCGCTTCCACAGCAAGGAGCAGATCCTGGCGGCGGGCGGGCATGTGGTGGAGCGGGTGCAGTGCCCGGTGTGCAGCGAGTATCTGGAGCACATACGGGGCACGCGGCAGAAGTGCGGGAAGTGCGATTCGGAGTGGGAAATCTGACGCTGATGGGCAGCGATTATTTATCCCATCGCTTTGCTACGGGCTAGGGCAGGGGTAGAGAAGCAGGTCCTTCGCGGGCGGCTATTCCTTGCCGGTGTTCGCTGACGCTCACCTCGGCGGCGGTGGCCCGCTCAGGATGACAATGGATGACAGGAAAACCCAACGCTGAGCGTTGGGTTTTCCTGTTTCAGATTGTGATGAATAGCAGGACCTTTGCAGTTCTGAAGTCCGCAAAGCGGCTCAACTATGGTTCTTTGTCGAGGGCGGCGAAGCGGTGAGAGGGCTGGTCGCTGGAGATGACGCCGTCGTGGATGGTGACAACGCGGTGGGCGCAGGCGGCGATGTCGGGTTCGTGGGTGACGAGGACGATGGTGTTGCCGCGGGCGTGGAGGTCGTCGAGGAGCGCCATGATTTCTTCGCCGGTCTTGGAGTCGAGGTTGCCGGTGGGCTCGTCGGCGAGGATGATGCTGGGGCTGTTGACGAGAGCGCGGGCGATGGCGACGCGCTGGCGCTGGCCGCCGCTGAGCTCGTTGGGCTTGTGGTTCATGCGAGCGCCGAGGCCGACGGATTCGAGGACGGAGCGTGCGCGCTCGAGGCGTTCGACCTGCGGGGTACCGTTGTAGATGAGGGGCAGCTCGACGTTGTGCAACGCGGAGGCGCGAGGGAGGAGGTTGAAGGTCTGGAAGACGAAGCCGATCTCCTTGTTGCGGATGCGGGCGAGCTCGTCGTCGCTGAGGTTGCTGACATCGAAGCCGTTGAGGATGTAATGGCCGCGGGAGGGGGTGTCGAGGCAGCCGATGATGTTCATGAGGGTGGACTTGCCGGAGCCGGAGGGGCCCATGATGGCGACGTACTCGCTCTTGCGGATGGTGAGGGAGACGCCGCGCAGTGCGTGGAGTTCCTGGTCGCCCATGACGTAGGTCTTCCAGAGGTCCTGGGTGACGATGATCTCTGCGCCGGGAGTGCGGTTCGTGTTGTCGTCGGATGCGGACATGGGGCCTTTACAGGATACGATGCGTGGCGGTCATTCGGAGTCGGAGTCAGTGGCTGCGAGTTTGGGAGGGGCGTTGTCGCGCTGGACTGGGGAGCCGCTCTTGAGGACGCGCAGGACCTTGAATACGCCGGTGGCGATCTCGTCGCCTTCGTTGAGGCCGCCGGTGACCTCGATTTCAGTGGTTCCGGTGATGCCGGTCTGGACGGGAGTGAAGAAGGCGTGGAGGGAACCGTGGGAGGTGCGGAGGACGTAGACGCCCTGAACGGGGGTGGTGCGGGTGGGCAGGACGGCGTTGGGGTCTGGCTTGCCGCCGCGCTTGGCGTAGATGGCCTCGATGGCGGGGTCGCGCATGACCAAGGCTTGAATGGGAATGGTGAGGACGCTGGGCTTGCTGTCTGTGGTGATTTTGGCGGTGGTGGAGAGGCCTGGGCGGAGTTCGCCGTTGGGGTCGTCGAGGGTGACGACGACCTTGAAGTCCTTGGCCTCTTCGGTGCCGGTGGTGGTTTGGCTGGTGGCGATGCCTGTGGTGCGCAGGAGGGCCTGGTCGCCGACCTCGGTGACGCGGCCGTGGAAGGTGCGGCCCGGGAGAGCGTCGACGGTGACCTCGGCGAGCTGGTTGAGGCGGACATTGACGATGTCGGCCTCGTCCACCTTGACCTCTGCGGTGATGACGGACATGTCGGCGAGGGTCATGAGGGTGGAGCCTTCGGCGTTCTGGATGCCGAGGACGACGGTCTCGCCTTCGCGGACGGGGACGTTGGTGACGAGGCCGTCGAAGGGAGCGCGGGACTGGGTGAGGCCGAGGCTGTACTGGTTGCCGCGCATGGTGGCCTGGGCCTGGGTGACGTGGGAGCTTTGCGAGGCGGACTGGGATCGGGCCTGGGCGAGCGCGGCCTGACGCTGGGCGAGAGTGGCGGCGGAGACGTCGTAGGCGGCCTTTTTGGCGTCGAAGTCCTGCTTGGCCATGACCTGTGCGTCGAAGAGGCCCTGGGCGCGCTGGAAGTCGAGGCGCTTCTGCTCGAGGTCTGCGCGGGCCTGGTCGAGGGCGGCCTGGGCGGTGCGCTCGGCGGCGGCGTAGGCTTCGAGATCGAGCTTGGAGGAGTTGATGGCGGCCTGCTGCGCGGCGACGGCCGAGGCGGGCTGCTCGTTTTCGACGGTAGCGAGGAGCTGGCCCTTGGCGACGTGGTCGCCTTCGTGGGCGTAGAGGTGGGTGATGCGGCCGAAGCTGGTGGCTCCGATGTTGACGTAGGTGAGGGGCTTGATTTGTCCGGTTCCGCTGACGACGCTGGTGAGCGACTGGCGTGTGGCCTTGGCGGTGGTGACCTTGGCGGTGTTGAGGCGTCGTACAGCAGAGGAGACAGCGAGCACCACCAGCAGCACGAAGGCGGCGACGGAGATGAGAATCCAGCGGGTCTTGCGGCTCAATTTATTCCAGAACATAGGCAAGAAATGATGATACCAGCGAAGCTGGCGGGTGTGTGACACGGTAAAATGAAAGACATGTGGAAGGCAGCACGAGGGAAGATGCCGGCCGTTTGGGGTCGGGCGATGGCACTGGCACTGGGCATGGTGTTGGCGGCAGCGACGGCGTGGGCGCAGACTCAGGCGTCGGCGGGCGGGGACACGCAAGCAAAGAAGACAGCACAGAGTGATGGGGTGGAGAAGGGGCCGCCGACGGTGGAGCAGCCCGATCCGCTGAAGCGGAAGCTGAGCGACTCGGAGAAGATGAAGCAGCAGAAACTGCTGCGGCAGGAGTTGAAGGGCGAGTACAAGAAGTGGCTGGACGAGGACGTGGTGTGGATCATCACGGACGAGGAAGTGAAGTCGTTCAAGTCGCTGTCGAACGACGAGGAGCGGGACAACTTCATCGAGCAGTTCTGGCTGCGGCGGAACCCGAGCCCTGATTCACCGGAGAACGAGTACCGCGAGGAGCACTACCAGCGCATAGCGTACGCGAACGAGCATTTTGCGGCCGGGAAGGCGGGATGGCGGACGGACCGCGGACGGATTTACATCGAGTACGGCAAGCCGGACAGCATTGACAGCCACCCCAGCGGAGGGCGGTACGACCGTCCGATGGAAGAGGGCGGGGGGACGACGGCAGCGTATCCATTCGAGATATGGCACTACCGGTATCTGGAGGGAATCGGGGACAACATTGATATCGAGTTTGTGGATTCGTGCCAGTGCAACGACTACCACATGACGATAGACCGGTCAGAGAAGGACGCGCTGAAGTATGTGCCGGGCGCGGGCGAGACGCTGTACGAGGAGATGGGCAAGAGCACCAAGGCGGACCGCATGAACGGCGGGCTGGAACAACTGGGCAACGGGCCGATGGCGACGCAGGAGCTGGCCAAGCAGTTCGACCGGCTGGACCGGTACAGCAAGCTGATGGCACCGCCGGTGATGAAGTTCAAGGACCTGGATGCGTTCATCACGGAGCACAAGCTGCTGACTGGGCCGCCGTTCCCGTTCGACGTGCGCACGGACTTTGTGAAGGTGACCAACGACACGGTGATGGTGCCGCTGACGATGGAGATCCGCAACCGCGACATCACGTACACGAGCAAGGAAGGCGCCAGCATCGGGACGGTGAACATCGAGGGTCGGGTGACGAGCATCAGCGGGCGCATCGCGCAGACCTTTGAGGACACGGTGCAGGTGGCGACGCCGACCGACCTGCTGCAGGACACGAAGAACAACGCGTCAGTGTACTGGAAGGCGCTGCCGCTGCGACCGGGGCGGTACAAGGTGGACATCGCCATCAAGGACGTGAACAACACGGACCACATCGGCTTCTGGGAGCGCGGCATCGAGGTGCCGAAGTACGACGACGACCGGCTGTCGGCGAGTTCGCTGATCCTGGCGGACAAGATGGAGCGCGTGCCGAGCAAGCAGATCGGGGCGGGGAACTTCGTGATCGGGAACACGTACATCCGGCCGCGGGTATCGGCGAGCTCGATTGCGCCGGTGAGCTTCACGCGGCAGCAGAGCGTGAACTTCTGGATGCAGGTGTACAACCTGAGCGTGGACGAGAAGACGCACCAGAACAACGGGACGATCGAGTACACGATTGTGAGCCTGGAGAGCGGGAAGGACGTGCTGCACCTGACGGAGACGACGGCGAAGATCAGCCCAAACTCGGACCAGGTGACGCTGGAGAAGTCGATGCCGCTGGCCAGCCTGAAGCCGGGCAAGTACCAGGTGCGGATCAAGGTGAGCGACGTGAACACGAAGCAGGAGATAGCGCAGAAGGCCGATTTCGTGGTGGAGTAGGCGGGAGATGCACAGAGATTGCTGTGCTATATTTTTATACGGCGGCTGTGCGATTACGGCCGGGCAGAAACAACATCCGCAAGCGCGGATGACAGGCTGGACGCGTAGCTCAACTGGCAGAGCATTCGACTCTTAATCGACAGGTTGTAGGTTCGATTCCTACCGCGTCCACCAACACCCCCAAATCAAATGCAGGTCCTTCGCTTCGCTGCGCTCGCTCAGGATTTCGCCTGACGGCTCCCGCTACGCTCACGCCGTCAAAGCGGCTCAAGATGCAGATCCTTCGACTCGCTGCGCTCCCGCCTACGCTCCTATGGAGCTTCCTCCTTCGCTAAAGCTACGGCGGACAGGTCGGCGCGGCAAGCAGGATTTCGCCTGACGGCACCCGCTACGCTCACGCCGTCAAAGCGGCTCAACTTTGCACATGAAATCAGGATGCGTATGATGGGCGGGAGACGTCTCAGACGCAGGGAACCCATTTCTTGCTGAAATGAGTCTAAGAAATACAGGACATGAGTTCCGGAGTTGCAGCTTTGAGGGTCTCTCTTGCAGGGAGTCTAGTGATGCGGTCGAACCCAATACCCGAAGCAGATCCACACAGGAATGCAACTGCCGCGCGGCGGCAAGACGAGACACGTGTCACGAAGCGCGCAGGCGGGTTTGCGGTTTTGTGCCTGCTGCTGGCCTGCGGGCAGGCGATGGTGGGGCAGGTGCATGCGGTGCCTGTGTATATGGTGAGCACCTACGCCGGCAACGGGGTGTTTGGATACAACGGGGACGGAATTGCGGCGACGGGGGCGGAGCTTTACTTCCCCGAGAGTATTGCCATGGACGGCAGCGGGAACCTGTACGTGGCGGACGCCAGCAACAACCGCATCCGCAAGGTGAGCGCCGCGACGGGGCTGATCAGCACAGTGGCGGGCGGGGGTACGGGATGCGTGGCCCAGACCGACAGCGTGGGCGACGGCTGCCCGGCGACGAGCGCGACCCTGAACGGGCCGAGCGGCGTGGCGCTGGACAGCGCAGGCAACCTGTACATAGCCGACTACAGCAACCAGCGCGTGCGCGAGGTGAGCGCGACCACCGGTGTGATTACGACGGTGGCGGGCACGGGCTACACGCACGCGGGCGGGTTGGGCGGATACAACGGAGACAATATTGCTGCGACGAGCGCGCAGTTGAACGATCCGTTCCATGTGGCGCTGGACAGCGCGGGCAACCTCTATATCGCCGACTCCAGCAATCAGCGCATCCGCAAGGTGACGGTGGCGACGGGCATCATCACTACGGTGGTGGGGACTGGCACGGCGGGCTACAACGGGGACAACATAGCAGCAACGGCGGCGAAGCTGAACGGGGCGACGGGCGTGGCGCTGGACAGCGCGGGCAACCTCTACATAGCGGACACGTTCAACAGCCGCATCCGCAAGGTGACGGTGGCGACGGGGATGATTACGACGGTGGCGGGGAACGGCTCGCCGGGCGTGGTGGATGGAGTAACGGCGACCAGCGCGGAGATCAACTATCCGTACGGTGTGCTGGTGGACGCGAGCGGCAACCTCTTCATCACGGACACGTGGAACGGGCAGATCCGCGAGGTGAGCGCGGCCAACGGCGTCATCAACACGCTGGCGGGGAACGGGACGCAGGGGTACAACGCGGACGGTGTGTCGTCCACCAACGCGGAGCTGAACTATCCGTACGGCATGGTGCTGGACGCGGCCGGGGACATCTACGTTGCGGATGTGTACAACGACCGCGTGCGCATGCTGAGCCCGCTGGCGCAGTTTGCGCAGACGGCGGTGGGCGCGAGCGCGAGCCAGACGTTCACGTTCGACGTGGGCGCGGGCACGACCATCGGCTCCATCAAGATTTTGACGCAGGGCGCGACGGGGCTGGACTTCAAGGCGCAGAGTCCGGACGCGAGTGTGACGCTGTGCAAGGCACAGACGTACAGCGCGGCGACGACGTGCACGGTGGATGTGACGTTTGCGCCGCTGGCGCCGGGTGTGCGGATGGGCGCCATCGAGATTGCGGACGGCAGCGGCAACCTGCTGGCGACGGAGTACATTGCGGGGACGGGCACGGGGCCGCAGCCGGTGTTCTATCCGGGCAAGTTGAGCACCATTGGCAGTGGGCTGAATGGGCCTGCTGGTCTGGCGACAGATAGCAGCGGGAATCTCTATATCGCTGATGCCAACAACAATCGCGTGCTGAAGGAGACGCTTACCGGTGGCAGCTATACGCAGAGCACGATTGGCAGCGGGTTGGCTACTCCGGCAGGAGTGGCGGTGGACGGTGCGGGGAACGTCACCATTGTCGATCGTGGGAGCAATCGGGTGCTGGAAGAGACGCTTACCGGTGGCAGCTATACGCAGAGCACGATTGTCAGCGGTCTATTTATGCCGCAAGGCGTTGCGGTGGATAGCAACGGAGATATCTACGTTGCCGATTTTCTCAACAATCGCGTATTGAAGGAGACACTCTCCGGCGGCAGCTATACGCAGAGCACGGTAGGCAGCGGATTGTCCGAGCCGGCCGGTGTGGCGGTGGATGCGGAAGGCAATGTCTATCTTTCCGTGGTGGGGAGCAATTCGGTTCTGAAGGAAACGCTGTCGGGCGGCAGCTTTACGCAGAGTGTGGTGAGCAACAGCTTGTATGCTCCCTATGGCGTTGCAGTGGATGGAAACGGGAATGTCTACATCGCGGATTCAAACAACAACCGTGTTGTGAAGGAGACAGCGTCCGGGAGTGGCTACACGCAAAGCGTAGTGATGGGCGGCGGATTGAATGGTCCCGAAGGCGTAGCACTTGATAGCAGCGGCAACGTCTACATCGCGGACAGCGGCAACAATCGTGTGGTGAAGCTGGACGTCTCGGACGCGCCGAGCCTGAGCTTTGCGGCGACGGCGCCGGGCGCGACCAGCAGCGACAGTCCGCAGACGATGACGGTGGTGAACAACGGGAACACGGTGCTGACGTTCCCGATACCGGCGAGCGGCGTGGATCCCAGCATCTCGACCGGGTTCAACTGGAACAGCACGGGCAGCACGGCGTGTCCGCAGATTGGCAGCGGGGCGAGCATGGCGGGAACGCTGGCGGCGGGCGCAAGCTGCACGCTGCCCATCAGCTTTACGCCGGCGACGCCGGGCAGCTACAGCGGGTCGCTGGTGCTGACGGACACGGCGCTGAACGCCACGAACGCGACGCAGACGATTGCGCTGAATGGCACGGGGACGGGGTACGCGCAGACGATCACATTTGCGCCGTTGACCTCGCCGGTGACGTATGGCGTGGCGCCGATGACACTTTCGGCGACGGCGACCTCGGGGCTGACGGTGACGTTCAGCGTCGTCTCTGGGCCGGGGACGGTGAGCGGCAACCTGCTGACGGTGACCGGAGCGGGGACCATCGTAGTGGCGGCCAACCAGGCGGGGAACGCGACCTACGCGGCCGCGCCGCAGGTGACGCAGAGCGTAGTGGTGAATCAGGCGGCGCAGACGATCACCTTCCCCAATCCCGGGAACCAGACCTATGGCGTGGCACCGATTACGCTGACGGCGACGGCCAGCTCCGGGCTGCCGATTGTCTATACGGTGACCAGCGGCCCGGCGACGGTGTATGGCAGCGTGCTGTCCATCACGGGCAGGGGAACGGTGACGGTGCAGGCCGCGCAGGGGGGCAACACAAACTACATGGCGGCGACTCCGGTGAGCGTGAGCTTTACGGTGACGGGCGTGGACTTCCTGCTGAGCTTGAGCCCGACGGCGCTGAGCGTGGCGCAGGGTGGGTCGGCGGGATCGGCTGGCAGCGTGTCGGTGATTGTGTTGCCGCTGTACGGACTCAACCAGGCGGTGCAGTTCAGTTGCGCGGGACTGCCCGCAAACGCCTCCTGCGCGTTCCAGCCGGCGACGGTGACGCCGAACGGAGCGTCGGTGGCCAGCACGATGACCATTGCAACGGACGGAAGGGTTGCGGCAGTGCGGAGCGTGCATGGGCGGATGGGGCTGGAACTGGCACTGTGCATGGGGCCGCTGGGACTGCTGGCTTTGCGGCGGAGAGCAAAGGGCGGACTCGGGAAGGGAGTTGTGCTGCTCGTGTTACTGGCGAGTGCGATTGTTGCCGGAGCGGGATTGAACGGCTGTGGCTGGGGCGGCACGGCACCGCCGTGGTGGGCGGTGACACCGACTGGGACTTATACGGTCACGGTGACGGCATCCACGGTGGCGTCGGGCGGGCCATCGCACAGCGCGAGCCTGGCGCTCACAATTACCAACTAAATAGTTTATTTTCAGGTAGATGGCTCAGCGGGAGCCCGCATCAGTACAACTCTGTGCAACAGGAAAACGATAGAGGGAATCCCGTGATGCAAGTCACCGTCCATATACCCCAAATCACATACTTGGTTATAATCAATTGATAAACTCACCAATTTAATGATGTCAGGTGTAGTCTGCGCGTAGGTTGAAGCTACCCGTAAAGGGCGGTGTTTACTGCGCTGTTAACAGTACCTTTTCCCGAAATAACACGATTGTGTTATTTCGAATCGGTAACAGATGTGTACCACTGGACAATGCTGCACGAACTGTAAGGAGATTCCTTCCATGAAACAGGCCATGTTTACGCAACCGGTTGCCACCTCCACGTTGTTTGCCAAGTCGCTCGTCCAACGGATGAAGAGGGTTGCCACCTTGGGGGCAGTGAGTCTCGCGGCCGTGGGAGTACTGTTTCTGTCGTCGGCGCGCGTTGCGTCGGCCACCACGCAGGAGAGCATCACGGTGGGCACGGCCACGTCGCCCTGCTCGTCCAACGGCCTGACCACCGGCAGCGGGACGATCTGCGCGGGGAACACGACGGCGTTCAGCCTGGCGGCGCTGGAGAACGGCACGCAGACGCTCAACGCAGTGGTGGGCTCGCAGACGGCGCCGGTGTATCTGGTGGTGAACGACACGAACAGCACGACCTTCACGCTGACGTTGACGGGCGCGGCCTCGACCGGCGCACCGCTGGTGTGCAAGGTGAGCGGCAGCTACTCGTCCAGCGAGTGTGGCATTACGGGTGTGGTGGGCGAATCCGTGACGGGGGCGAACTATGGCCCGCCGACGGGCGCATGGCCGAACCCGATGGTGGCGCAGTTCTCCTTCACTAACGTACCGATTGGCAACCAGTTCGATATCACATTCTCAGTACCCAGCAGCAACGACACGGCCACGTTTACCGGCCCCTGCCTCGGCGCCTGCCAGGTGTATCCGGCCTGCTCCGGCAGCGCAACGACGACCATCACGGGCACGGTCTACGTACCCAACGGAGTGGACCCGCTGCCCAACGCGCTGGTGTATATCCCGAGCGCGGTTCCCGATCCGCTGACCGCCGGCGTGCAGTGCCTGGTGGCTGGCACGGAGGCCACGGGCTCGCCTGTGGCGCAAACGCACACAGCCGTGGACGGCACGTTCACGCTGACCGGCGTGCCGACGGGCAACAACATCCCGATTGTCATCCAGTCGGGCAAGTGGCGCATGCAGGGCACCATCCAGACGGTGACCGGCTGCACAAGCAATACCGCGCCTACATGGGCCACCACGTTCCCCAGCACGCACATGCAGGGTGACATCCCCAAGATGGCGCTGGTGACCGGCAACGTGGACGCGCTGGAGTGCGTGCTGCGCACAACCGGCCTGAGCGACTCCGAGTTCAACAACCCCGGCGGCACGGGGCAGGTGGACTTCTACCACGGCGACGGCAGCGGCGGCGTGAAGATCAACAGTTCCACGCCGAACGAGTCCACGCTGGTGGGCAGCCCCACGCAACTGGCCAAGTACGACATGGTGATGTTCCCCTGCCAGGGCGCGCAGTACAACCAGAGCAGCTCGTACCTTTCGAACGTGCTCAACTACGCCAACAGCGGCGGGCGCGTGTTTGCGACGCACTACAGCTACGTGTGGCTGTACGACAATCCGACGTCGAGCACCGGTTTTGGCTCCGCGGCGACGTGGGACATCAATCAAGGCTCGCCCACGCCCGATCCCGGCATGGCGACGGTGAACACCAACTTCAGCGGCGGCGCAACGCTGTCGCAGTGGCTGCAGAACGCCGGTTCGTCCTCCACGCTGTCGCAGATTGAGATCTCGACGCTGCGTCTGGACCAGACGGGCGTGGTGGCCCCGACGCAATCGTGGCTGACGCTGAACACCAACAACACCCACGGTGAAGTGGCGCATCCGGTGATGCAGATGACGTTCAACACCCCGGTGGGCGCGGTAGCCAGCGCACAGTGCGGCCGTGTGCTCTTCAACGAGTACCACGTGGCCAACGCCAGCGGCACGAACGGCCAGACCTTCCCGTCGGAGTGCCCGTCGGGCGCGATGACCCCGCAGGAGAAGCTGCTGGAGTACGCGCTGTTCGACCTGTCCACGGCCATCACACCGGTGGTTGCGCCGACTGTGTCGCAGAGCTATGTGAACTACTCGCCGACGACGACACCCAACACCGACTTCACGCAGAATGACACCGCCGACACGATTACGGCGACCGTGACCAACACCAGCTCCACGGTGGGTCTGAGCTCGTCCATCGTGTTTACGGCCACGCTGCCCACGGGAGTGACGGCGACGGCGATGACCGATCCGACCGGAGGCTGGACCTGCACGGTGAGCACGCTGACCTGCACACGGACCACACCGCTGGCACCCAGCGCGTCGGACTCCATCATCATCACCACCAGCGTGGCCAGCGACGCACCGACGGGAAGCGGCGGCATGCTTACGTCCACGATTTCAGGCGGCGGACTGTCCAGCAACGTGAATGGCACCGATCCGCTTACGATTCTGGCCGGCCAGCAGCCGCAGGCCATCACCTTCAATCCGGCGACGCCAGTGACCTACGGAGTATCGCCGATCACGCTGAGCGCAACCGGCGGCGGCTCCGGGAACCCGGTGGTCTTCAGCATCGTCTCCGGCAACGGAACACTGAGCGGCCCGAACAACGACATCCTGACGGTGACCGGCGTGGGCCCCATCGTGATTGCGGCCAACCAGGCCGGCAACAGCAGCTACACGGCAGCGCCACAGGTTACGGGTACCATCAACGTGAATCCCGCGGTGCTGACGGTGACGGCGCAGAATGCGACCAAGACCTACGGCTCGGCCAATCCCAGCTTCACGGACGTCATCACAGGGTTCGTGAACGGGCAGAACGCCAGCGTGGTGAGCGGCACTGCATCGCTGACGACGACAGCCACCACCAGCTCACCGGTCGGCTCATACCCGATTACGGCGGCGCAAGGAACATTGGCGGCAAGCAATTACACTTTCCAGTATGTCCCCGCAACTTTGACCGTGACACAGGCAACGGGAGCCATCAGCTGGCCGACGCCGTCTGCAATCACCTACGGCACGGCGCTGAGCGCAACCCAACTGGATGCCGCGTATACCTGCGGAGGCCAGACGGTGAGTGGCAGCTATTCCTACACACCGGCTCTGGGCGCGGTGCTGGGTGCGGGTAACCACACACTGAGTGTGACCTTCACGCCGACGGACACGACGGACTGCCCGGTGACAACCACAACGGTCAGCCTGACGGTGAATCCTGCGGTGCTGACGGTGACGGCACAGAACGCCACCAAGACTTACGGCTCGCCGAACCCGACGTTTACGGACACCATCACCGGTTATGTGAACGGGGATACGTCGAGCGTGGTGAGCGGCACAGCGTCGTTGACGACGACGGCCAACACCAGCTCGTCGGTCGGCTCCTATCCGATTACGGCGGCGCAGGGAACATTGGCGGCAAGCAATTACACCTTCCAGTATGTTCCGGCAACCCTGACGGTCACGCAGCCCGCCGCGGCCATCAACTGGCCGACGCCGACCGCCATCACCTATGGCACGCCGCTGAGCTCCACGCAACTGGACGCCGCGTACACCTGCGGTGGCCAGACGGTCGCGGGCAGCTACGTCTACACGCCGGCTCTGGGAACGGTGCTCAGCGCGGGTAATCACACGTTGAGCGTGACCTTCACGCCAACGGACACGACCGACTGCCCGGTGACGACCAGCACGGTCAGCCTGACGGTGAACCCCGCCGTGCTGACGGTGACGGCGCAGCCCGGCAGCAAGACCTACGGCTCGGCCAATCCGGCCCTGACGGATGTCATCAGCGGATATGTGAACGGTGATACGTCGAGCGTGGTGACCGGCACGGCTTCGGTTACGACGACAGCTGTCACCGGTTCGCCGGTCGGCTCGTATCCGATTACAGCGGCGCAGGGAACTTTGGCGGCGTCGAACTACACGTTCAACTATGTGCCATCGACGCTCACGGTGAATCCTGCGGTGCTGACGGTGACGGCGCAGAACGCGACGCGTCCCTACAACTCGGCCAACCCCACCTTCACGGATACCATTGCCGGCTTTGTGAATGGTGATACGGCGAGCGTGGTGAGCGGCGCAGCCTCGCTGACGACGTCGGCCACCCTCAGCTCTTCGGTCGGCTCGTATCCGATTGTCGCAGCGCAGGGATCGTTGTCGGCGGCGAACTACACGTTCAACTACGCGGCGGGCACGCTGCAGATTACGCAACTGCCGCAGGTCATCACCTTCACGGCGCCGTCCTCTGTGCCGCTGGCATCGGGTCCGATTACGCTGAACGGGACCGGCGGCGGCTCGGGCAACCCGGTGACGTACACGGTGACTGGGCCGGCGACGGTGCTAGGCAACGTGCTGACCTTTACCGGGGTGGGCACAGTGACCGTCACTGCCAACCAAGCCGGCAACACCAACTACACCGCAGCAGCGCCGGTTGTGCAGACCATCAACATGGTGCAGCCGCCGGTGGATAGCCAGGTGAAGCTGTCCTTCTCCAACACTGTGCCGGCCAACAGCACGACATGGACGTATCCGGGCGAGGCGAACGCAGACATGTGCGTGACGACGACGACCGGCAAGTTCGCCACGGGGCAGATTGAACTGCTGGATGGCGCGACCGTGCTGACCACGCAGACACTGCAACCCGGCGGATGCGCGGATTGGTACATCACACCAGGCCTGAACGTGGGCACGCACTACTTCACCGCGTACTACCTGGGCGACGGCACCAACCCGGCCGGCTACTCGAACCTGATTGTCATCACCGTGCCGCTCTACCCGTCACAACTCGAGGTGGACTGCTGGAGCCCGACGTTCGCTTACGGCGCCGACTACCAGTGCGACGCCAATCCGGATGATCCGGCGATTCTGCCGGGCGGCATCGTCTACTCGGTGAACGGCGGAACAGGTGTAACAGTACCGTTCAACAACGTTGGTCATTCGCTGTGGTCGCTCAGCAAGCCGGCTGTGGGTAGCTACACGATGACCATCAACTATCCGCAGACGACCAACTACGCAGCCTTTGCGCTGCCGACGCAGCACTTCACGGTGACACCTGCGGATGTGGAGTTGAGCTTCCTGCCCGACAACTGGAGTCCGAATGCGGGCCAGCATGTGACGCTGCAGGCTTCGGTGGCGTCGGCCAGCGCTGGTGCGCCGAACGGGATTGGCTCAGTCGCCTTCTCTGAAGGCAGCCACCTGTTTGCCACCGTGGCGGTGGATGCGAACGGGAACGCCAACTACACAACCACCTTTACCAGCGGCATGCACCACCTGACGGCGACCTACACGGGCGCCAACTACAGCACGACCACAACCAGCATCGATCTGGGCGTGCAGTAGCACTGGAACAAGGTCACAACACCATCATCCCGGCGGCCAAACCGCCGGGATGTTTGTTTAACCTTCAAGTTGCCTGCCCAATCATGGGTGAACTGTTTCCGGCATAGATGGTTCAGCAAATCAATACAGGGAACAGCTTGCAGTTTCTTGCCAAGAGGGGGGAGAAGTGCGTTCCGGCACTAGCGGAGGCACATGCTGAGTTCGGTGGCAGCGGCGCGGAGGTGGGGGAGGAAGGTGGTCTGCATGTCGGTGAGGGGCATGCGCTGGGCCTGGCCGCTGACATTGATGGCGGCGACGACCTTGCCGGAGGGAGCGAAGACGGGGACGGCGACGGAGCGGAGTCCGACCTCCAGTTCCTGGTCGCAGATGGTGTAGCCTGCGCGGCGGGTGGAGCGGAGCAGTGCGCGGAGCTTCTCGATGGAGTTGACGGTGCGCGCGGTGTAGCGGCGCATATCGATGCGGGCGAGGAACAGCTCAAGATCCTCGGGGGGAAGGTAGGCGAGCAGGCAGCGTCCCATGGAGGTGCAGAAGGCGGGGAGGCGGCTGCCGATCTGGAGGTCGGCGTTGAGGATGCGTGTGACGGTGCAGCGGGCGATGTAGACGATCTCATCTCCGTCGAGGGTGACGACGGAGCAGGACTCGTGGAGGCGTGAGCTCATACGGTCGAGGATGGGCTGTGCGGCGCGGGCCAGTGAGTTGGCAGCGGTGTAGGCGCTGGAGAGGGCGAGGATACGGGGGCGAAGGCTGTAGCGCTGTCCGTCGTCGGCGCCGGCGTAGCCCAGCTTGGAGAGGGTGTAGAGGCAGCGTCGGACTGCGGCACGGGAAAGTTTGGTGCGCACACTGAGCTGGGAGATGGTCATCTGCTGGTCTTTTTGAGTGAAGGCCTGAATGACGGAGAGACCGCGGGCGAGCGAGGTCATGAAGTTGGGGTCGCCCTGGAACTGGTCGAACTCACCGGGAGGTGCGGGGGCGGATTGTTCGACGGTCTGGGGCATGGGGCGGGTGTGCGATAGCCGCACATTTCCACGATAAACGCACAAATGGAGTAGCGCAAGCGGGCGGGCAAAGGGAGAGGCGTATTAGTCGGCTGAGAATACGGGCGAGGGCTTGAGGTCGGTGCCGTGGGTGAGGAAGTGGTTGAGGATGAGGCGGGACCAGCCGCGGAGGCCGCGCTCCATGGTGCGGGTGGTTTTGGTGTCCGCGCCGCTGATGAGCCACTCGCGGACGGGGACGGCGAAGCCGGTCTTGGGGCGGGCGAGGACGTTGCGTGGAAGTGCGTGTGCGGGGCAGGCGGCCATCTGCTGCTTGCCGGGGGGATTGGGACCGGCGAGCAGCGGGGCGATGTCGTGGAGGAGCTGGATGTCCACGAAGGGGGTGCGGATTTCGACGGAGTGGGCCATGCCGGCCCAGTCGGCGTCGCGGAGGAGTTGCTGGCGCATGTAGAGGGACATCTCGAGGGCGGTGACGCGGAGGCGGCCGGCGACGGGGCCGGTGAGGTTGTCGAAGGGGAGGAGCGTCTCCTGCATGCTGAGCAGGGGGTGCAGCTCGCGGAGGCCCGCTGCGGCTATGTCGGGGTCCATGATGTTGGGCAGCTCCCAGGGCATGTAGAGGCCGCGGCGGAGCAGGTAGGCGCCCGGGTAGGAGCCGCCGTACTCCATGATGCCGGCGTACTTGGGCGAGGTGAAGCGCTTGAGGGTCTGGGTGGAGATGACGCGCATGAAGCGACCGAAGATGGGGACGGCGTTGACGGCGGAGAGGGCATTTACGATGCGCGGAACCTGACGATAGCTGGGGTAGCCGGCGAAGAGCTCGTCACCGCCGAGGCCGGAGAGCGCGACCTTGTAGCCGGCCAGACGGCACATACGGCTGACGAAGTAGGTGTTGACGCCGTCCACGGTGGGCTGGTCCATGGCGTGGAGGAGGAAGTCGCGCTCCTGCTGGAAGGTCTCGCGGTTGACGTAGAAGGAGCGGTGCTGTGCGCCGTAGATGTTGGCGAGCTGCGCGGCGATGGGAGACTCGTCGAGTTCGGTGCCGCGCATGACGTCGAAGCCGAGGGTGAGGGAGCGGATCTGGGCGCTGGGAAGCTCGGAGAGGATGGCGAGGGTGGTGGCGGAGTCGAGGCCTGCGGAGAGGAAGAGCGCGACGGGGACATCGGAGACCATGTGGTGCTCGACGGTGGAGTGGAGGGCGTCGTGGAGGATTTGGCGCGGGGAGGCGCTGGTGGGGTACTGGGCGCGGGTGGTGCCGTCGGCGAGCTCGTCCACGAGGCTGGTGTAGCAGCGAATGCGGGGCTCGCCGCGGTCCATGTGGATGGTCATGGAGTGGCCGGCCTGAAGCGAGCGGATGCCGCGGTAGAGCGTGAAAGGCTCCGGTACGCTGCCCCAGAGGTAGAAGCCGACCTGGCCGGCGGGGTCGGGGGAGCGGTCCACGGCGGGGGAGTGGAGCAGGGCCTTGACCTGACTGGCGTAGTAAAGGACTCCGTTGACGAGGCTGTAGTAGAAGGGCTTGATGCCGAGGGGGTCGCGTGCGGCGAAGAGGGTGCGGCGGCGGAGGTCGAGGATGGCGAAGGAGAACATGCCTCGGAGCTTGAGGAGCATGTCTTCGCCGTACTCGCGGTAGAGTGCGAGCAGGACTTCGGTGTCTCCGGTGGAGCGGAAGCGGTGACCGCGGGCGATGAGGTCGTTGCGCAGGCGGTTGAAGTTGTAGATTTCGCCGTTGAAGACGATGGCGAGAGAGCCGTCTGCGGAGAGCATGGGCTGGGAGGCGTTGTCGCTGACGTCGAGGATGGAGAGGCGGCGGTGGGCCAGACCAGAGCGTTTGTCAGGGGCTATCCAGATGCCAGCGCCGTCGGGGCCGCGCAAGGCCATGGCGTCGCGGATGGACAGCAACTCCTGCTCGGTGGGAGCGAGGCCGCGGCTCTGGTACTCGAAGAATCCGGCGATGCCGCACATGGGAGAGGACCTTGAGAATCGGTGTGGGAACAGTATACGAGGGCGGGATAAGGGGCGGCATCCGAACAAAGTGCGGTTGGACAGAGGGCGCAGGACTGGTAGAGTGTTGAGCGAGAGGTCACCATGGGATTTCGTTTGTCATTGCCTGCATCGCTGAGGGCGGCGCTGGAGAGCGCGGTCGAGGATTGGTCGAAGAACGGGAAGCTGGGGCGGCTGTGGGCGAAGGACTCCGGGCTGTGGACGGGCGCGGATGAGTCGAACTGGCTGAACTGGCTGGACGTGGTGGAGCGGCAGGAGAAGGAGTTGGGTCGGTACGAGGCACTGGCGGCGGAGGTGCGGGCGGCGGGGTTTGAGCATGCGCTGCTGCTGGGGATGGGCGGGTCGTCACTGTGCCCGGAGGTGCTGGCGGTGACGTTTGGACGCCAGCCGGGCGCGCCGCGGATGCACATACTGGATTCGACCGAGCCGACGCAGGTGCTGGCGGCCGAACACGCGGTGGATCTGAAGAAGACGCTGGTCATCGTGGCGAGCAAGTCGGGCTCGACGCTGGAGCCGAACATTTTGAAGCAGTACTTTTTTGCGGCAATGCAGAAGGCAGTGGGCGAGGCGGAGGCGGGGAGCCACTTTATCGCCATCACGGATCCGGGGTCGAAGATGGAGGAGGTGGCGAAGGCGGACGGGTTCCGGCACATTTTTTACGGGGAGAAGCAGATTGGCGGGAGATTCAGTGCGCTGAGTGCGTTCGGCTTGGTTCCGGCGGCGGTGATGGGGCTGGATGTGCGGCGGTGGCTTAGCGAGGCCGCGAAGGGTATGGCCGCGGCGAAGACGGCGGAGTTGGCGCGGAACGCGGCGGTGCAACTGGGGCTGGTGATGGGAGCGGCGCATGAGGCCAAGCGCGACAAGCTGACGATTTTTACGTCGCCGGAGATTTATGACATCGGCGCGTGGCTGGAGCAGTTGGTAGCGGAGTCCACGGGGAAGCTGGGCAAGGGCATCACGCCGGTGGACCGCGAGCGGATTGGCGCGCCGGAGATGTATGGACGGGATCGGTTGTTTGTGAGCGTGCGGCTGGCGGGCGGCGCCAACCAGATGCTGGACGCGGCGGTGAAGCAACTGGAGGAGGCCGGGCAAGCGGTGATCCGCATGGAGATTGCGGACCGGTACGAGCTGAGCGGGACGATGTTCACGTGGGAGGTGGCGACGGCGGTGGCGGGAGCGGTGATGGGCATCAACCCGTTTGACCAGCCGGATGTGGAGGCGGCGAAGATTGCGACGCGTGCGTTGACCAGCGAGTACGAGAAGACGGGCAAGCTGGCGGAGCGTGCGGCCCTGCTGAGCGAGGGTGAAATCGAGCTGTTTGCGTGCGAGCGGTATGCGAAGGTGCTGGCGGCGACGGCGAAGGAGAAGACGCTGGCGGGATATCTGCGCGCGCATCTGAACCAGATTCATGCAGGCGATTACTTTGCGTTGCTGGCGTACCTGAACATGACGGCGGAGCACGAGGCGATGCTGCAGGAGATTCGGCACGAGGTGCTGGCGGTGAAGCGCGTGGCGACGTGTCTGGGATTCGGGCCGCGGTTCCTGCACTCGACGGGGCAGGATTACAAGGGCGGGCCGAACACGGGCGTCTTCCTGCAGGTGACGGCGAAGATTGGAAAGGACGCGGAGATACCGGGGGCGAAGTACAGCTTCGGGGTGGTGGTGACGGCGCAGGCGGCCGGGGATCTGGCGGTTCTGGAGGAGCGGGAGCGGCGGGCGCTGCATGTGCGGTTGGGGCCGGACGTGGAGGCGGGGCTGGCGAAGCTGCGGGAGGCCGTTGAAGCAGCGCTGAACGCGTAACTTTTTGGCGCGGCGAACGTCTGCATAGATAGCCGGAGGCGTACTCTGGTGGCCGTGCAGTTTGCGGCGGAGGTACGACGATGACCAAGCGGCAGATGATGGCGGGAGCGGCGCTGGCGGTGGCGATGGTGTGTGCGCCGGTGGCGTGGGCGCAGCAGGCAGACCCAACGGAGCCGACGGCGAAGGCAGGCGTACTGCCGGACGCGCAGATTGAGGCGAACGTGCTGAGTTCGCTGGCGGCGGAGCCGACGCTGGCCGACCAGCCGATTAGCAGCAGCACGACGTTTGGGGTGGTGACGCTGAGCGGGACGGTCCAGGACGAGGCGAGCAAGGAGTTGGCCTCGCAGCGGGCGGCGACGTCGCTGGGGGTGAAGAAGGTGGTGGACGAGCTATTGGTGGGGGATACGAGCGCGGCGGCGCCGGCGGCGGAGGGAGCATCGGCGATGCCGTCCAACGTGGCGGCGGCCGACCAGGCGGCGCAACAGGCACAGGATGCACAACAGCAGGCGCAGACGCCAGCGGCGACCGAGCAGGCAGCGGAGCAGCCGACAATGGCACAACAGCCAGCAGCACCGCCGCAACCGAGCGTGGCACAGCAGATGCCTGTGCAGCAGCAGGGTGCGGGGAATCCGCCGCAGCAGGGGATGTACGGCTATGCGCCGAACGGGCCGATGCATTACACAGGGCAGGCGGGCGGAGTGCGGGTGACGGTGCCTGCGGAGAAGCATGTGCAGATCCGCGTGAACCAGGGATTGAGCGGGAAGCGGAACCACGCGGGAGACACGTTCACGGGCGTGCTGATGAACGATGTGATGGCGGGCGGGCAGATTGCGCTGCCACGCGGGGCTGAGGTGACCGGCAGAGTAGTGGACTCGAAGGCGGCGGGAGGAATCGCAGGAGCGGGCGAGTTGTCGCTGGAACTGACGGGAATTGCGTTTGGCGGTCAGGAGTACGCCCTCAGCAGCCACGTATGGGGAGAAAAGGGGCCGAACAAGGCTGGGCAGACGGCCAACAACGCCATCGGATTAGGCGCGTTTGGTGCGCTGCTGGGCGCGGCGGCGGGGGGCGGGCCGGGCGCGGCGATTGGCGCGGTGGCTGGCGGCGCGGCCGGGATGACGGCCAGCGCGGCAAGCCCGAGCGCGCAGGCGCGTGTTCCGGCGGAGAGCTTTGTGAACTTTGTGCTGGCGGCGCCGGTGACGGTGACGACGGTGGGGCAGGAGGAGTTGAACCGGTTGGCAGGGAACGCGCCACCACCGGCGGGATACATGGGCGGGCCGCATCCGCGGGTGTACGAAGTGCGGCCCGGGATGCCGTACCCCTATCCGTATCCGTACTACTCTCCGCGGCCGTATCCGTACTGATTCCGGGGATTTACAGAGGGGGCGGGGCGGGTCATTTATACTTGTGGATGCCCCTGCAAGAGCTGTGACAAGCCGTCGCAAAGCTTTGCAAAACTAGGGCATACGAGCGCCGCCCGCGAATGGGCCATGATGGCGCTGCGCAAGGTAGACCTCCGACCATGATCCGCATCCTTCAGAAAAACAACCGCATCACCAAGATTCTGTTCAGCGTCATCATCGGCGCGGCCATCGTAAGCATGTGCGTGTACCTGATACCGGGGCTGATGGACAACTCGTCGGCGCTGAACTCAGGCGATGTGTACGCGACGGTGCAGTCGCCGGGGCTGCTGGGGCGGTTTGAGACGCCGACCAGCGTGAAGACGGCGGAGGTGGGTCAACTGGCACAGCGGATGCTGAAGCAGCAGCGGCTGCCGGACTTTCTGCTGAGCTACATGCTGACGCGGGCGGGGCAGATGCTGGTGCAGCAGCAGGTGCTGGTGCGCGAGGCCGACAAGCTGGGCCTGCAGGTGAGCAACGACGATCTGGCGCATGAGCTGCAGCACGGGCCGCTGTCACAGTACCTGTTCCCCAAGGGGCAGTACATCGGGGACGACGCGTACATGAACTTTGTGCAGGAGAACTTCAACCTGTCGCGCTCAGAGTTTGAGTCGCGCATCAAGCTGGAGATGGAGATCACGCGGCTGGAGAACCTGGTGACGGGCGGCGTGACGGTGGGCGACGCGGAGGTGCGCAGCGAGTACCGCAAGCAGAGCACCAAGGTGAAGTTCAGCTACGTGTCGATTGCGTCGGACGACGTGAGCAAGGGAATCACGGCGACGGACGCCGAATTGGAGGCGTTCTTCAACCAGAACAAGGCACGGTATGCGTCTGCGGTGCCGGAGGCGCGCAAGCTGGAGTATGCGGCGTTTGACGCGTCGAGCCTGCCGGGCGGACGCCCGAAGGTGGGCGCCGACGAGGTGCAGCAGTACTACAGCGCACACGCCGAGCAGTACCAGGTGAAGGACCGCGTGCGGGTGCGGCACATTCTGGTGGCGGTGAAGAACGACGCGGATGCGGCGACGGACACGGCGGCCAAGCAGAAGGCCGAGGGTCTGCTGAAGCAGATCAAGGCTGGCGGAGACTTTGCCGACCTGGCGAAGAAGAACTCGGATGATCCTGGCTCGAAGGTGCAGGGCGGAGAGCTGGGGTGGCTGGAGCACGGGACGACGGTGCCGGAGTTCGACAAGACGGCCTTCTCGCTGCCGGTGGGGCAGACGTCGAGCGTGATCAAGACGGAGTTCGGCTATCACATTCTGCAGGTGGAGGAGAAGCAGACGGCGCATGCGCGTCCGCTGGCCGAGGTGAAGGACGAGATTGTTCCGATCCTGGAGCAGAAGAAGGCGGGCGAGGCGGAGTCGCAGTACGCGGGGACGCTGGCGGCAGAGGCCAAGAAGAACGGACTGGAGAAGACGGCGGCGGCGCACGGACTGCGCGTGGTGACGACGGATTATCTGGGACACGACGGGATGGTGCCGGGCGTGGCGGATTCGTCGGGGATGCTGACGGCGGTGTTCGCAGCCAAGCCGGGCGACGCTCCGCAGCAGGCTTCGACGGGCGACGGGTACGCGATCTTCCAACTGGTGGACATACGCGCGGCGCATGCGCCGGAGTTTGCGGCGTGGAAGTCGCACGTGCTGGACGACTACCGGCAGGAGAAGACTCCGCAACTGCTGGCGACGAAGCTGAACCAGCTTGCCGACCGCGCGACGGCGCTGAAGGATTTGGGCAAGGCGGCCAAGGAGATGAAGCTGGAGTTGAAGACCAGCGACATGGTGGGCCGCGACGGGCAGGTTCCGGGCGTGGGCGCGATGAGCGGGCAGGTCAGTGTAGCCTTTGACATGAAGAAGGGCGACATCTCCAAGGGCATCAACACCGGGCAGAACGGCGTGGTGCTGGCGATTGTGGACAAGCAGGAGCCGACCGACGCGGACGTGACGGCGAACTTCGACAAGACGCGTGAGCAGATATTGGGGCAGAAGCGCGACGAGATGTTCGGTGTATACGCCGGTTCGCTGCTGGAGAAGTACGAGAAGGCGGGCGCGGTGAAGTATAGCAAGCGCGCCAAGCAGACGCCGTCGCCGTTTGGGAGCTAACCGGCAGGACAGAGAGGCCGTGATGGAGCGCAGGTGCGAGAGGGCGTCGGGTGTGGTGCTGCACGTCAGCTCGCTGGCGTCGGTGGGGGGCGTGGGCGATGTGGGGCCGGCGGCGGTGCGGTTTCTGGACTTCCTAGCCGAGGCCAATCAGAAGGTGTGGCAGGTGCTGCCGCTGGGGCCGACGGGGTATGGGGATTCACCGTACTCGGCGCTGAGCGCGTTTGCGGGCAGCCCGCTTTATATCAGCCTGGGTGAACTGGTGAACGCGGGTTGGCTGATGCCGGAGGAGATGCAGGATGTCCCTTCGGAGCGCGGGCCGGCAGACTTTGAGGCGGCGCGACGGGTGAAGCTGCCGCTGCTGGAGCGTGCGGCCGGACGTTTTCTGGCAGGTGCGAACGCCGAAGAGCGAGCGCGATTTCAACGGTTCAAGAAGCAGAATGCGGATTGGCTGCCGAACTATGCTGCGTTTGCGGTGCTGCGGCGGCGGTTCGGCGGCGAGAGCTGGCACAACTGGCCGGATGAGTATGCGCGGCGCGACGATCGCGCGATGGCGGCACTGAAAAAGGAGAGCGCGCCGGAGCTGGCGGTGGAGGAGGCGCTGCAATACTTCTTCCAGAGCCAGTGGGACAGGCTGCGGACGTACGCGGCGGGGCTGGGCATCCGCATCATGGGCGATGCGGCGATTTTTGTGAACTACGACAGCGCGGACGTGTGGGGACGGCCGGAATTGTTTGAGCTGGATGAACAGTTGCAGCCGATACGGGTGGCGGGCGTGCCACCGGATTACTTTAGTGCAACGGGGCAGCGCTGGGGGAATCCGCTGTATCGGTGGGATGTGATGGCGGCGGAGAAGTATGAGTGGTGGGTGAAGCGCGTGAAGCGGAATCTGGCGCTGTGCGACACGGTGCGGCTGGACCACTTCCGCGGATTTGAGGCGTACTGGGCGGTTTCGGCGAGCGAGGAGACGGCGGTAAAGGGCGAGTGGGTGAAGGCTCCGGGGAGAGATTTGCTGAAGCGGTTGCGGACGGCGTTCAAGGGACTTCCGCTGGTAGCGGAGGACCTGGGCGTGATCACGCCAGAGGTGAATGCGCTGCGCGAGGAGTTCGGATTGCCCGGGATGCGGGTGTTGCAGTTCGGGTTCGGCGGGCACGGCGGACGCGAGCACCTTCCGCACCAGTACAGGCCGAACATGGTGGTGTACAGCGGCACGCACGACAACAATACGACGCTGGGATGGTGGCGCTCGGCGGACGAGGCGACAAAGGCGAACGTGCAGACGTACTTGCAGAAGGTGGAGCATGAAGGCGACGCCGTGTGGGCGATGATACGGGCGGCGGCGCGGTCGGTGGCGGACACATGCATCTTCCCGCTGCAGGACGTACTGTTCCTAGGCAGCGAGGCGCGGATGAATACGCCGGGCGTGAGCGCGGGGAACTGGCGCTGGCGGCACGAGCCGGAGGCGTTGCATCCGGATATTGCGGCGCAGATGCGTGAGCTGATGCGGCTGAAGGAGCGGGATTAGCGGCGGGAATCCGCGGCCAGAGTGCGGGTACAATCGAGCCAGCGGCAGGAGCCGCACGAAATGAAGAAGACCATAGGAGAACACATGCCGCTATCCGGAGAAGCCATCCGCACGATGAACTACGTGGACGACATTGCGACGACGCTGCGCCGCATCCAATCGGTGCTGCCGTCGCTGAGCGCGGAGGAGCGCAAGCGCGTGGCGGAGCACATCCGCAGCTCGGAGCCGAGCTACGAGAGCGTGCTGACGGCCGTCGAGAAGGTTGCGTAGTGACGGGACAGATCACCGTCATCGGCGCGGGGGAGCGCGGAAGGCGGCTGGCCAAACGCGCGGCTGAGGCCGGGCTGAACGTGGTGCTGGAGGATGTGTTTCCGGCGAACCGGCGCGCGGCCGAGGCGGAGCTGGCGGGGAGCGGGGTGGAACTGGCCTCCACAATGGAAGAGGCGGTGCGCGAGGCCGCGCTGGTGGTGGACTTTGTGCCTGACGAACTGGAATCCAAGCTGGAGATTTTCTGTTTGCTGGACCGGATGGCGCCGCCGCGGACGATACTTTGCACGCCGTCGGAGAAGATGAGCATCACGGATCTGGCGAGCTGCACGTATCGCGCGGACCGGTGCGTGGCGGTGCGTGCGGTGGGCGCGGCGAAGGGGCTGGACGTGGGCGAGGCCAAGAGCGTGCGTGTGCTGCGGGGGCCGGCGACGAGCGACGCGACGGTGGCGACGGTGATGGAGTTCTGGCGGCGGTTGGGGATGGATGCGACGGTGGAGATGGACGCGGAGGCGCCGAAGTTGGTGCGTTAGGTGGGGTTTTCCTGTTGATAGGGTGTTGAAAGATACTTGCGGGCCTCGTTGAGTGCGCCCTGGGTGTTGTCGTTGGTCTGGACGGCGAGGCGGTACTCGTTGACGGCGCGGGTGCGTTGACCGGTGACGTCGAAGATTTTGCCGAGCATGATGTGGCTCCAGACCTCGGTCCAGCGTGGGTCGCTGTCGCCGCGCAGAGCATCACGGAAGGCGTCTGCGGCGGACTGGTAGCTGCGCTGCTGGAAGAGGGCCTCGCCGATGCGGTAGCTGGCGAGCGAGCTGTTGGGGCTGGCGGCGAGCGCCTTTCTGTATTCAGCGATGGCGGCGGAGGGGTCGCCTTCGGCCATGCGCTGCTGGCCGCGCAGGATGGCGACGCGGACCCCGAGTTCAGGGGTCTGGCGCAGGAGCCAGCCGTCGGGGTCGAGCGAGATGCGGCGCGGGCGGCCATAGGTTTCGACGTTGTAGGCGGTCTGCGTGCCGGCGACCTGAAGGCGCTGGGTGACGGTGCGACCCTCGGTTTCAATCTTGAGGAGCACGGGCATGCTGAAGAGGTCGAGGTCTTCGCTGAGCGAGCCGACGATGCGGAAGCCCTTGTTCCCGCCCAAGCGGTAGACGGTGTACTGGTTGGTGTAGGAGGGCGCGCCGTTGGAGTCGATCCACTGGGAGAAGAAGGCGGTGAGTTCTGGCGCGGAGCCGGTTTCGGCGGTGGCGTTGGCGGAGAGCGCGTTGGCGGCGGTCTCGACATCGCGGCGGCTGATGCCGGCGGTTGCGCCGTGGAACTGCGCGTAGAGGCCCTTGAGGAGTGCGTGGAAGGTCTGGTCGCCGAGCTGCCAGCGGAGCATGTGGAAGACCATGGCGCCTTTCTCGAGGGTCATGGACTGGAAGGTGGGGGAGAAGACGTCTGCGCGGCCGATGGAGGAGAGCGGCTGGGTGTCGTAGGCGAGGGCGCCGGCGGCGACATCGTTGACGGCGGAGTGGAGTGCCTGCGCTCCGGATTCGTCTTCGAGCGTGAGCAGCTCAGAGTAGCGGGAGAGGCCGTTGGTGATCCATGCGTCGCTGAGGGAGGCGGGGCTGACATCGTTGGACCACCACTGGCGGGCGATGGTGTTGGAGAGCAGACGATGGCTGTTGGCGAAGCCGAGGCGCGCTCCGTTGATGGCGACAATCTGCGGCGCCCAGAAGGCGGAGACGCTGTCCTCGGGGAGCTCGACGAGGGTGAGGCGGTTGGCCGAGGGCGGGCCGTAGAGGCTGGTGAGGAAGTCGAACTGGCGCTCGGCGACGGCGGCGTACTCGGGCAGGTTGCGGGTGGAGTCGTGGGCGCGGGCATCGGTGGCGACGATGCGGACGGAGGTTCCGGCGGGGGCGATGGTGGGGGCGAACTTGCCGGCGATGACGGAGCCGGGGAAGCCGGGAGTGGGCCAGTTGAAGTCGAAGGTCTGGGTGTTGTCGGGGTTGGCATGGGGTGCGCCGGTTGGGCCGCTGGCGATGACGGTTTCCCCTGCGGGAACAGTAAGATGCAGCTCAGAAGTGAAGCGGGAGATGAGGTATCCGCCCGGGGTGGAGGGGAACCATTGACCCGGGTAGAGGAGGACGCTGATGGGGTCGGATATGGCGGCGGTGCGAACGCCCTCGATGGGGCTGGAGTCGGCACCGTTGAGCGTGCCGGAGTAGGTGAAGGTGAGGGTGGCCTGAAGGCCGTGGGCCATGGGCGCGGGGAGCGTGACCTGAATGGCGCCGGAGGCGGAGCGGGTGGCGTCGAGCGGGTGAGTGGGGTCTGCGGCGAGGGTGACGGAGGTGACGGAGAGCGAACGGTTGAGGTCGAAGGCGGCGGTGGTGAGGTCGTCGTTGGCGGTGAAGGTGACGTCGGCAGTGGCGGAGAGGGTGTGGGCGGCGGGGTCGAGGGTGGCATGGATGACGTAGACGGTGACGTCGAGCGGCCGGTGCTGCGCTGCGTAGGCGACAGGCGCGAGCAGGACGGCGGCGAGGAGGGGAATCAGGGCGCGCGAGAAGCGGAGCATCGGCAGAGTGAACCTCATCCCTACTTTAGACGGAATTGGGGGAGAAGTGGATACGGTTGGCTAGGTGTTGAGGATGGATTGGACGGCGGCGGCGGCGCGTTCGAGGGCGGGGCGGCCGGAGGGGTGGAGGCGGGCGCGGACCTCGGCGAGGCCGCTGATTTGCGCGGCGCGCTCGGGGGTGTCGCCGAGGAGCGGACGGAGCGCGGCGACCATGTTCTCGACGGTGAACTGCTCCTGCAGTAGCTCAGGGACGACACGGCGGCCGGCGATGAGGTTGGCCATTGCAACGGGCGGGCGGTTGAACTGG
>Ga0316218_1001181_pt1 | contig 29942 bp, 25 predicted proteins | sample TBH18003metaG_FD_203634 | JGI IMG/M metagenome (GOLD analysis project Ga0316218, IMG submission 203634) | Freshwater microbial communities from Trout Bog Lake, Wisconsin, USA - TBH18003 | ecosystem: Environmental > Aquatic > Freshwater > Lake > Hypolimnion/Profundal zone | place: USA: Wisconsin...
GCCTGCAATGAACTTAATGTTCTCGAGGAGTGCGCCCGGCTTGATGGCCGCATAGATCTCCGGCTCTTTCTCTGCGCTGAGGTCTATACATTTTGCGTAGCAGCCCCCTTCAAAGTTGAATACAGAATTATCTGCCCAGCCATGCTCGTCATCGCCGATGAGTGCGCGCTGTGAGTCTGCGCTGAGTGTAGTTTTGCCGGTGCCGCTGAGGCCGAAGAACAGGGCTACATCGCCGTCTTTGCCTTCGTTTGCCGAGCAGTGCATGCTCAGTACTTTATGATCGTGTGGCAATACAAAGTTGAGGACACCAAAGATGCCTTTCTTCATTTCGCCGGTATAGGCCGAGCCACCGATGAGGATGATCTTGCGGGTGAAGTTGACAATAGTAAAGTTGGCCTGGCGGGTACCATCCACAGCCGGGTCGGCATGAAAGCCGGGTGCCTGGAGGATGAGCCAATCGTGGTTCTGTGTATCTACTTCTGCTGCCGTAGGGCGCAGGAAGAGGTCGTTACAGAACAGGTTGGCCCATGGTGTTTCGTTGACCACGCGGATGTTGAGGCGGTATTTAGGGTCGGCGCAGGCATAAGCATCGCGCACCCATACTTCTTTGCCGGCCATGTAGGCACACACCTTATCATAGAGCTTATCAAATGCTTCCGGGGAAATAGGGAGGTTGACATCGCCCCAATCTGCACTGTTCTCTGTGATAGCGTCCTTCACGGTAAACTTATCTTTCGGAGAGCGGCCTGTAAATTTGCCGGTGCTCACACACAATGCGCCGGTATCGTTAAGAACTCCCTGCCCGAGGCTAAGTGTAGTTTTTACTAATTCTTCGGGGGAGAGATTCCAATGCGCGATACCCACGTTCAAGCCCAGGTCTGATAAGTTGACCGATGGATTTTTTTTGCCAAATTCCTGCATAATGTTATCCTTTTATGAAAAATTGAAACAGACGGCAAAATTAAAACATAATGCCGTAAAAAGGTTATTAATTTTTCCACAAAACAGGGAGGTTATGTAGCAATAAAAAATGTGTTAAGTCACAATAAAGCAACCATTTATAAGCTATATTTTTCTCTTTGTTCTTTATAGTAAAGTTCTTTTAGGTCTATGCCGGGAGGAATGGATGGCTGCTCCAGTTGCTCGATAAGGTCTATAATGTTTTTTCGTTTTATAGGTTGCGCGAGTTTTTTAAAGAAATCTGTTACCATTTCTGAGATGCTGATATTGCGTTTTTCTGCAATTTTCTTGATGCTAACCAGTAATTGCTCATCTATGGTTAGATTTAAACGTGCTTTCATGATACAAAGATGAGCATATTTTTTAATCGTGCGCATGAATTCCGGTTCAGATAAGATCATTCCAGATGCAAGCTATTCCACCGTCACCATCTTCCTGTAAATATTATCACGGGATAAGATCCTGACGATGTAATTGCCGGGGGCAAGGCCCGCGGTATTTACATTTATTTTTTGCTGCCCCGGGCTTGTTTTGGTAATGAGTGTCCTTCCGGATAGGTCGGTGATGGTTATTTGTGCGGGGGCATTTACGGGCGTGGGTAGTTCAATGGTGAAGGAGCCTGTTGTGGGGTTGGGGTAAAGCAGAACATCTGAATTGGCATTGTTGCCTATTGCCCGTACTGCGCTTACAGAGTCGCAATGTGCAACGGAATATACTGTGATGGCGAAGGATGCCGTTGCGGTATCGCATACATTACTGATCGTATAAAGGATAGTATCTGTACCCGCAGACAGGCCGGTAACCAACCCTGAACCTGTAACTGATGCGTGAGCGTTGGTTACGCCCCATGTGCCACCCGTGGTGGTGTTGGTAATCATGGTGGACTGGCCGGGACAGAGGTGTGTAATGCCGGAGGTCGTTCCCACTACAGGCGGCGCTACAATATCTACAATAACTATGGTAGTGGTGACGGCAATGCCATCAGTAACCTGTACGGTAAAGGTGTCCTGGCCGGTATAGCCGGTATTGGGGGTGTAGGTGGCTGTGGCGGGGTTAATGACACCACCGGTAGAAGTGGCAGTATCAGCAACAGTTAGTGTGCCATGCAGGGGAGCGGTCATCACGCTCCATATTTCGGTTTGGCCGGCATCAGAGTCTATTATTGCAAGATAGATTTCTATATCGTTAGCCCTGTCTTCGCAAACAGAGAATTCCTGTATATGGTCAAGGAAGAAGGGCGGATGATTGGTATTTGCGGGAATGTAGCGCACGCGGTTATTGGCATTGTCGCCTATGTACAGGTTGCCGGTGGCATCAACGGCCACGCCCACTGGATTCCTTAATTCGGCAAAAGTGGGCAGGCCGCCATCGCCGCTGAACCCGGATGTGCCGGTACCGGCAATGGTCACTATTCTGCCTGTGGCATCTACTTTGCGGATGCGGTTGTTGTAGCTGTCGGCGATGTACAGGTTTCCTGTGTTATCCACCGCAATGCCGAAAGGGAGGTATAGCCCGGCGGAGTCGGCAGGGCCGCCGTCGCCATAAGGTGTATTGCTCCTGATGCTGTCCCCGGCTACATTGGTAACGATACCGAGGGGGGTGACCTTGCGAATGGTGCTGCGGAAGTGATCGGAAAAGAAAACATTGCCGCTTGTATCTACTGCCACAAAAGCAGGATAGAGAATGATAGTGGCTGTGGCAGAAGTGCTGTCGGCATAAGAAGTGCCACCACCTGCGACGCTGCTGATGATGCCCGAGGTGCTGATCTTGCGGATGCGGCCATTGCCGAAGTCGGCAAAGTAAACATTACCGGTATCGTCGGTAGTGATGCCGTAGGGGTCGAAGACCTGGGCGGCAGTTGAAGGGCCGCCATCGCCCGAAAAAGCCGGCGTACCATCGCCTGCATAGGTGGTAATGATGCCTGCGGCATCTACTTTGCGAATGCGGTTATTTACCTGGTCGGCGATGTATAAATTCCCTGCTGCATCTACGGCCACAGAGCGGGGGGTATGCAGCTCGGAAAGTGTGGCGGCTATGCCATCTGTGGTATAGCCGCCGGTGCCTGTGCCCGCCACTGTGGTGATGATGCCTGAACTGCTAACCTTGCGGATAACGTTATTGGCCACATCGGCAAAATAGACATTGCCAGCATGATCAACTGCAAGGCCCTGTGGCTGGTTGAGTCCTGCGAGGATGGCTGCGCTGCCATCGCCGGTATAGCCTACGGTGCCGTTGCCGGCAATGGTGGTAATGACTTGTGCTGTGGCCGCGTTTAAAAGGCAGCAGAAGAGCAAGGTTGAGAAGAGCAGTTTCATGTGCCAGTATTTAAAGATAAAATGACTCGATTTATTTTGGTGTGTGTGCGGCCGCTTTTACTATCACGGAAGCTACGTGATAAAGCCCGTGCGATGTAGTGGGTTTTATCAAAAAATCATTGGCACCCAGATCTAATGCTTTTTTCCTGTCTTCCTGTGACGAAGAGGTTGTTAAAATAATGATCGGAATGTCGTTGTAAAGCGAAGAAGCACGAACTTCTTTCAATACATCCATACCATGCACCTTTGGAATATTAAGGTCCATAACAACAATATCAGGAAGAACGGTATTTGTTTTGAAAAAATTGGAGGCGGCCCCACCGTTATTGATTACCTGCATAGTGTGCTGTACGTTGTTATTATTAAGCGCGTCACGTAATAATTCCACATCATCCGCATCATCCTCAATCAGTAAAATATATAAGGAAGTATTCATGGCTTAGTTTTTATAGCGAATTATCAATTTTGGATGTTTTAATGAGGATTACAATGGCGGACAATAGTATAATCAAAGATACAAATAAAGCACTAAATATAGTAGGTATAGGCGCATCTGCGGGTGGTCTTAAAGCGATACAGGACCTTTTTGATAATATGCGGTCGGATACGGGATTTGCATTTGTAATTGTTCAGCACCTATCTCCCGATTATAAAAGCCTGATGGGCGAATTGCTGGCCAAGCACACGGCAATGCCGGTACACGAGGCCGGTGAAAATATGGAGGTAATGCCGGATAACGTATACCTGATCCCCAGCAAAAAGACCATGCGTGTGAAAAATGGCCGATTGGTGCTGGAGGACAAAAAACGATCCGGGATACCAACACTGTCAATTGATATCTTCCTGGAGTCTCTTGCTAAAGAAAAAGGAAGCAATGCGATAGGTGTGATCCTATCGGGTACGGGTACAGATGGTACCATAGGTATAGAAGCAATAAAAAACGCAGGTGGAATAGTGATCGTTCAAGACCCGGTAACGGCGGAGTTTGACGGTATGCCGAACAGCGCAATCAATACCGGGTATGCAGACATAATTTTGGCGCCCGAAATGATAGGTGATGAGCTGGTAGAATATATCAATGAAGCTCCATTGCTGAAATCATTTAACCAACTGAACAAAAAGGATGAACTGTTGCTTAAAGATATACTGGAGCTGGTGAATAATGTGACCGGGAACGATTTCAGTAAATATAAATTGCCTACCATCAACAGGAGACTGGTCAAGCGGATGATGGAAAAGAACATCCGGTCTATGGACGACTATTACCGGCTGCTGGTAGGTGACGGCGGAGAGGTAAATGCCCTCAGCAAGGAGTTCCTGATCAATGTGACCAAATTTTTCAGGGATGAGGAAGCATTTTCCGCAGTGTACAGGAATGTCTTGCCGGGTATTTTTAATAATAAGACGGATAGCGAGATCATAAAAGTTTGGAGTGTGGCCTGTAGCTCGGGAGAAGAAGCGTATTCGCTGGCGATACTGTTTTATGAGTACATGGAACGCTTTAAGAAGCAGGAATATACCGTTAAGATATTCGCGACAGATATAGACCAGGATGCGTTGAATACGGCATCAAAGGCTTATTATCCGAAATCTGCCTTGAAGGATATGTCGCCTGACCGGATAAAAAGATTTTTTGTAGCAGAAGGCGATGGTTATATTGTGAATGCCGTGATCAGGAAGATGGTAATATTCGCTAAACACGATATCACTAAAGATCCACCGTTTGGGAAGATAGAACTCCTGTCTTGTCGTAATATGCTGATATATATGAACCCTGCACTGCAAAAAAAAGTGCTACGGTCGTTTCACTTTGCGTTAAATGAAGGTGGGTATCTTTTTCTTGGCCCGAGTGAAAGCCTTGGAGCACTTAAAGAGTATCTACAGGATGTTGATAAGAAATGGAAAATATTCAAGTGCGCTACGAAAGCCAAGCTTTCAGCAAACGACACATTTTTCTCCCCTGTGACCAGGGAAAGCTTTACCAACTTCGGGGCTCCGAAGGCAAAGAATGCGTTGAACCATGTTCCGGAAATATTCAAGGATACGCTGCTTGAGGAATATCAATATGCCGGTGTGTATATAGATAAGGAAATGGAGGTGAAACAGGCAATGGGTAGTTTCAGAAATTTCATGAATTTCCCCAAGGAAAAGTTCAATTTCAACCTGCTGAAGCTTGTGCCCACAGACCTGGGTATAGCCCTGGGTATACAGGTGCGTAAGGCGATACAAACGAATGAACGGGCGGTTGCGAAAAAAGTGAAAGTACACGATGGTAAAGACGTTCGTTACATTACGATAGTGGTTAAACCCTACTTGTCACAAAAGGAATATCTGCAGCCATTCCTGTTTGTTATTCTCCATGAAGAAATAAAGGAAAGGGCTGTGTCAGGAAATACGTCTGTAGCGACGAATGCGAGCGACGCAGAAAGAATACAGCTACTGGAGCAGGAATTAGGTGAGGTGCGTGAAAACCTACAGGCTGTGATCGAAGAAGTGGAAAGTGCTAACGAGGAGTTACAATCAAGTAACGAAGAGATCATATCATCGAACGAAGAGCTGCAGAGCACTAACGAGGAGTTACAGTCGCTTAATGAAGAACTGCACACCGTGAATGCGGAACACCAACTAAAAATAAAAGAGCTGATTGAGTTGAATGATGATCTGAATAATTATTTCCAGAACTCGTATGTAGGGCAGTTGATGATAGACGATAAAATGAGGATCAGAAAGTTCAGCCCGTCTGTCACGGGCCAGATCAATCTTATTGAAAATGACATCGGCAGGCTAGTAACTGATATTTCCGTCAACTTCGCGCATATCAATTTTGTGAACGAGATAAAAACAGTAATGAAGGCCGGCCAGGCTATCGAAAAAGAGATCGTATTGAACAATGGCAGGTCTTTCCTGATGAGGGTAGCACCCTATGTTCGCCTGGATGGGAGCAAGGAAGGCGTTGTGGTGAATTTTATCGATGTTTCTGAAGTGAAAGGACTTAACGAGATCGTGCAGGGTGTATTTAATTCTTCTCCTAATGGTATTGTAGCATTAAAAGCTATAAAAAACGGAGACGATAAAATAACAGATTTTGAGATCATTGCAGCCAATAACAACTCAATGCAGGTGCTGGACGGGGAAACGAATATTGTTGGTAAAAAAATATTAAAGGAGCAGGAGTTGAACATTGCGGGCTATTTTGATGCGTTTGTCACCGTGGTGGATAACGGAGTACCGTTTCATGGTGAGTATAAAAACGTGCATACCGGCAAGTGGTACGAGGTAGATGCTATACGTATGAGGAATGGACTTGTAGCTACATTTACAGACACCACGCAGAAAAAGGAAGCAGCAGATACGATATCGGGCAGTTTTTTGAAATTGAAGAATAATGCGGAAGAGCTTAAGGTGATGAACAGTAAACTGGAACAGACCAATTATGACCTGTTGCAGTTTGCCTCGGTGGCATCGCATGATTTGAAGGAACCGCTCAGGAAAATACAGGTGTATGGGAATTTTCTCAAGGATAAGATGGTGGAAGACCCAACAGCACACGAAAATAAATACATCGAGAAGATCATATCCGCATCAAACAGAATGCAGATTCTCATCGATGATGTGCTGACATTGTCCAAATTATCGAATAGTGAATTTGCAATGGCCCCGGTAAACCTTGATGACATTATAGGCCAGATAACAGATGATGTGGACATCACGATCAAAGAAAAAAGGGCAGAGGTTAAAAGAGGAGAACTTGGTGAGGTGAGCGGCGTTAGGGGGCAGATGAGGCAGCTTTTTCAGAACCTGATACTCAACTCTTTAAAATTCAATAATAAGGATAATCCGAAGGTATTTATCAGCCGTAAGGGTATAAGCAAAGAAGAGGCCAAAGCGTATGGCATTGATGCTGCTAAATATGTATGCATAGAGGTGGCAGATAATGGCATTGGCTTTGAAGACCAGTTTTCTGACAAGATATTTGGCCTGTTTCAGCGGCTTAATGGTAATATATACCAGGGAACGGGTATAGGGCTTTCTATTTGCAAAAAGATCGTGGATAACCACAAAGGCTTTATCAGCGCTAAAGGCAAGCCGGGCGAAGGGGCAACGTTCAGGATATTGCTGCCTTTAGCGCAGGCAAACTAGCCTAGGAAGCCTACAGCTCACCTTGGGTTTTGCGGACTCTGTCGTTGTGAGCAACGGAGGTATTATCTTTTCAGCTTTTTAGTGCTATTTTTATTGCCAAATAGTTACTAATGCATATAAAGCTGGCAATAACCATAGGTTTGTTATTTTCTTTCTCTACTGTTGAAGCGCAACTTCATTACAATGAATTCCGTAGCAGCGATAATAAGTACTACTGGCAAAACCGCAAGCCCGATGCGGCCTACTGGCAGCAGGATGTGGCCTACAAGATCAGCGCTGTGATGCATGAAGAGGATAACCGCGTGGATGGGGCCGAAGAACTGACCTACTGGAATAACTCGCCAGATACGCTGCGATATGTGTATTTTCATTTGTATCAGAATGCTTTTGTGAAAGGATCGCACCTGCACTCACTGGAGCTCGCCAATAATGTGAAGCCACACCTGGGCAAGAAAGAAGAGGCCGGTCTGGGCATAACCACCAACAATATAACGATAGATGGACAAACGGTGCGTACCGAGTTGGACAATAGTATTATGAAGGTGTTTCTGCCACGGCCTATGCCGCCCAATAGCAAGATCGTCATCAAAATGGACTTTAGTACCTACTACGATAATGGCGCAACACGCCGCAGGATGCAGATGTATGATGCGTGGGGCTTTAAGCACTACAATGGCACACAATGGTTCCCTAAGCTGAGTGTGTATGACCGGATGCACGGATGGGATACCTACCAGCACCTGAACAAAGAATTTTATGGCGACTATGGGTTGTATGATGTGACGCTCGATTTTCCATCCAACTACATAGTAGAGGCTACCGGTGTGCTGCAAAACAGGAAGGAGATGCTGCCCGATGACCTGCGCGCCAAACTGGACATTAAGAACTTTGCCAACAAAAAATGGAATGAGCCGCCTTCCACCATTATCCCGTATGTAAAGGGAGAGAGAAAGAAGTGGCATTTTGTGGGTAGCAATGTGCATGACTTTGCGTTTACCGCAGATCCCTCTTTTCGTATAGGCACGGCCTACTGGAATGGTATTGAGTGCGTGGCCATAGTACAGGAGCCACATGCGGGCGGCTGGCAGAATGCTACAGACTACATTACGAAGATCATGAAGACCTTCTCGGAAGATATAGGCATGTATTGCTACCCCAAAATAGTGGCTGCAGATGCGCAGGATGGTATGGAATACCCTATGCTTACGCTGGACGGAGGATCGGAGCCGGGATACAGGAGCCTGTTCACGCACGAGATAGGGCACAACTGGTTTTACGGGCAGGTGGGCAGCAATGAAACTTACCGCGCCGCAATGGACGAAGGCTTTACCCAGTTCCTGACCTCATGGGGGCTGCGCAAGATAGACGGCTACGACCAGGTGGTAGGACAACCGAAATCAAAATACAGGAGGCATTTTGCAGAACCTGTGGATGTGATGGACAGAAATATACTGGACCGATACACCTTTGATGCGCTGAATGGTAACGAGATACCGCTGAACACGCACTCGGATGATTTTAATAATGCGCTGAACCATGGAGGTGGTTATGGGCTGGTTTATTTTAAGACGGCCTCTATGCTGTATAACCTGCAGTATGTGCTGGGCGACTCACTCTTCCAGGCTGCGCTGCACCATTATTTTGAGCAGTGGAAATTTGCGCACCCATACTTTGAGGATTTCAGGGCATCGGTGATACAGTATACGCATGTGGACCTGTCGTGGTTCTTTGATGAATGGTTTGAAACCACCAAGACGCTGGATTACAGCATAGGCGGAATACACAGGCTGCATGGCACAGATAGCTTTGCCATCAGCTTCAGGAGGAAGGGGGAGATGCAGATGCCTATAGATTTTACCGTAACGGATAAGCAGGGTGCAAAGCATAATTATACCATCCCCAATACCTGGTTTGAAAAGCAGGATGCCAATACGATAACGCTGCCTAAATGGTATGGATGGGGCAAACTGCATGATGACTATACCGCCCATGTACTGATTCCGGATGGTATTAAGAATGTGCAGATAGACAGCAGTGGAAGACTGGCCGATAAGGATATGGTAGATAACTACAAAAGCAAGGGGCTATGCCTGAGTCCGAAAGCTATAAAAGCAAAACTGGATGGTGGCCTGGCTGCGCAATGGGACAGGCGGCAATACAGATTGTATATACGCCCCGACCTGTGGTGGAACCCGATAGACGGGGTGAAGGCCGGAGTGCATTTTGAAGGTGACTACCTGTATAGCCTGTATAAGATAGATGCGACCATATGGTGGAATACCCATGCGCTACAGGAGTCGCAATACCAGGCGGTAAGCGGAGAAGGGATGTATGACAAATACAGGCCGGTGAACTATACAGTCAATTATCTTTCTCCCATAACCCGTAACCTGCCTAAGCTACAGGCGCAACTCAACAGCCGCTACCTGGATGGCATGTGGTACCATAGGGCGGGGCTAAACTGGCTGATCAACGACAATAATACCTTGTCCATATCCGGCCAAAGTATGTGGCGCTCTCAGCAGAATGGCGTGGACTATTATGCCTATCAATACCTGATATCGCCCGGCGACTGGAGCAGTACACCGGATGAAAAGAATACTTCGCTCAATGCTTCGTGGACACACAGGTATGCTTACCTGAACGGCAATGGCCGCTACACCTTAAGCTTTCGCGGGCCGTTACTCACAGAGGCATTCGATTATTCGTATGCACAGCTGGAGGCTGTAAACAATCACTACCTCGGCAAGATGGAGATACGCACACGTGTATTTGGTCGATGGGGTGTAGGCAACAACATGCCTTACGAAAGTGCCTTGTATATGGCAGGCGCCAGCCCCGAAGAAGAAATGGATAATAAGTATACCCGCAGCATAGGCTTTATACCTACTGACTGGCAGGATGTGTCACGCTATGATGTGAACCATTTTCAGCAGGGCGGAGGACTAAACCTGCGTGGCTATGCAGGCTACTTTGCGCCAGACGAACACAATGGTGCAACGCTCGAAGGTTATAAAGGCCGTAGCGGTGCCAGCGCCAATGTGGAAATAGGGCTGGAGAACTATATGCCCTGGAGGCCCAAACTGCTGCGCAACTGGCTTCATGCCAATGTATATGCTTTTGGTGATGCAGGTGTAATGGAGCTGAGCAACTACTCGCTCCCCAACTTCACCTACTTGGAATCTCCAAGCACACAATGGAGTACGCTGCATGTAGATGCAGGTGTGGGCTTTGCGTTTACAATAAAGAACTGGGGTGTGTTTGACAAAGCGAAACCACTCACCATTCGATTGGACCTGCCCATATTCCTCAACCGCCCGCCGTATAGCAATGACCAGTACGCTACGTTCAGGTATGTGGTGGGGATAAACAGGGCGTTTTAGTTTTAATGGCTCAATGGCTCAATATTGGAAAAGTATGATGGCATCAATGGATTATTCGTAAATTTGAGTATAAAAAGTTGACGGTGATATATGCCAACGGTATTATTAAAAGATGGTTTTCGGTTCTTTTTTTATTCGGATGAAGGAAGCGAGCCAGCCCATATTCACGTGAAGAAGGGCGATGCGGAAGGTAAAATATGGCTGGAGCCGGTATCGAAAATTGCATACTTAAATGGCTTTACGAATACCGAAGAAAAACAAATACGGGTTATCGTATTTGAGCATTTAGAAAAATTCAAAACACAATGGCATGGACACTTTAATTAATAGTTTTGATACATTAGAGCAACTGATCTATGATGAGGAGATCAGGATCAAAGAAATTGATGTTCACCCGGATATGGATATGCTGTTGATCATACTTAACACAGGGAGCGTGCTACAAGAGAAATTGTCAAACTATCGCACCCTTAAAAACGCATCAATAGCAGCGCTAAGAAATTATGAATTGATAGGTAAAGGGACAGGCATACACTGGCCTGACCTGGACGAAGACCTAAGCCTTAAAGGTTTTTTACGAAATAGCATAAAGAACCATGTTACCGGCAGCCGGATAGTTTAATAACCTCTCCCTTCCTGTTTTTCCATATAGTTCATAAAAGCACGGTTGGCTACGCGGTTGCCGCCCGGTGTGGGGTAGTTGCCGGTGAAGTACCAATCGCCCTGGTTGTGGGGGCAGGCATCATAAAGGCCTTCTATAGATTGGTAAATAACATCCACCTCTGCATTCACCTGCTCATGGCGCAGCATTTTAGCTATCTTCCTGCTGATCTCTTCGGCAGTGAAGGAACTGTATACGCCTTTTACAAAATTCTGTTCGTGCAGCTTGTTGTTATCTTCAGCTTCTTTACACTGGTTGTATATCTCCTGTAGTTTGCCGGCGTTGCCGGTATCAGCAAGCAGGCCTGCGGCAGCCTGGAAGGCAATGAAATCGCCCATGCGGCTCATATCTATGCCATAGCAGTCGGGGTAGCGTATTTGCGGTGCAGATGATACAACGATGATGCGCTTAGGCCCCAGGCGATCCACCATTTTAATGATGCTCTCCTTGAGCGTGGTGCCACGTACTATAGAGTCGTCTATGACCACAAGGGTATCGATGCCTTTTTTTACGGTGCCGTAAGTAATGTCGTATACGTGTTGCACCATTTCATTGCGCGAGGCATCCTCGGTGATGAAGGTGCGCAATTTTACGTCTTTAATGGCTATCTTCTCTATGCGTACACGGCGGCTGATGAGCTCGCGCATATCTTCTTCGCTCATGCTTTCGCGGCGGGAGAGGATGCGTTGCAGCACTGTTTCTTTGAGGTAATCTTCCAAGCCCTTTATCAGGCCATAGAATGCGATCTCGGCAGTATTGGGAATGAAGGATACTATGGTATTTTTAAGATCGTTATTCAGCTCTTTAAGCACAGTGCCTGCCAGGTTGCGGCCCAGCTGCATGCGCTCTCGGTATATATCCGGGTCGCTGCCACGGCTGAAGTAGATGCGCTCAAAGCTACATGCGGTATGCTTGCGCGGGGCAAGTATCTCCACATCGCTGAATTCACCTTTGCCGGTAACAATTATAGCGTGGCCGGGCTCCAACTTGCGTACTTCCTGTTGTGTTACATTAAACGCGGTCATGATGGCGGCACGCTCAGATGCTGCAACTACTACTTCATCGCTCTTATAATAATAACAGGGCCTTATGCCATTGGCATCGCGCATTACAAAACTATCGCCATTGCCTATGAGGCCACTGAAAACAAATCCGCCGTCAAAGTGAGTGGTAGCCTGCTTCAGTATGCCTTCTATATTCAAAGAAGAAGGATTAAGGCTATCTGCCTGGCACAGGTAGTAGTGTATGGTTTCTATCATAGCCCCGAGATCACTCTCACGAAGAGTGCCTGTCGGGTGCTGGGTCAGCATATCAAAAAGCTCGTCAGTATTCACGAGGTTGAAGTTGCCGGCCATGGCCAGGTTGCGGGTAGGGTTGATGTTGGTCTTTATAAATGGATGGCAGAATTCTACATTGTTCTTGCCCTGCGTTCCATAGCGCAGGTGCCCGAGGAGTACCTCGCCTGCAAAGCGCATATAGCCCTTCATAAGGCCGGGATGCTGTAGTATCTCGGGGTACATCTGCTCCAACTCGGTTACTTCCTGGTTGATGTTCTGGAAGATCTGGGCGATAGCCTGGGAACCGCTTACGCGCAGGCGGTTCATGTGCTGGTGCCCCGGTTCGGTGTTCAGCTTTACAGATGCTATACCTGCGCCGTCCTGGCCGCGGTTATGCTGCTTTTCCATAAGCAGGTATAGTTTGTTAAGGCCGAAGAAGGCGGTACCGTACTTGCGGTGGTAGTAAGAAAGTGGTTTCAGGAGGCGTATGTAAGCCAACCCACATTCGTGCTTTAAAGCGTCAGACATGAGGCTGCAAAGATAAGGCGATTGTTGATAGGTTGATAGATTGATAAGTTAATACGGTGATAAGTATTATTGATAGGTGGTTGTTTGCCCTTTATGTCAAGGTTTTGAAGGGAAAGTATTTTATCTATACGGCTTTTTTTATCTGTTTTTTTAGCTTCGGTGTTAAAAATGGCGCCAATAATTATGGAGGCCCCGATGAGGAAGAGACATATAGAGGAGAATTTTTGCACGTATACAATGCGCTTAGCGGTGAGAAAGCGCTTTATTTTCTCTGCCAGGAAAACTTTTGAGAAATCTATACTCAGTATGATGATAAGGCAGGTGCCAAAGAGGATAACCCTGTACCAGGCTGTTGTATTAGCTATAAGCGTAACGGCGCCCAGCCAGGTGATCAACGCGCCCGGATTGAGGGTATTGACAAGGAAGCCACTGACGAATATTTTGGCGTAATGGCTGTTTTTAACGGCCACAGGGCTGGAATCGGCACGGATAGGCTTTTGCTTGCGGATAAGCCCTGCAAGGCCCATGATCATTAGCAGCCCGCCACCGCCAAAAGCGATATACCGCTCATAGGGCTTCAGTAGCTCCAGCCAGCGGGCGGCAATATTGGCTACGGTCACAAACAGAATATCACTGAGCGATACGCCCAAAACGAACGCCAGCCCGGCCCTGTAACTATAATTGATACTGTATTTAATGACTGCAAACAGGGTGGGTCCTACCGATATGGCCATGAACAGGCCTACCAGCACTCCCTTTACTATAGCGTCTATGACGTTTATGTGCATAAGATCAAGGCTCCAAAAATCATACCTGCCCAAAATATGGGCCGGAGGGCAGTAAAGGTAGTAAAAGTGAGTGGGGTGAGATATGCGATATAACTTATCTTTGCACTCCAAATTTTTTATTGATCGTAAACCATAAAAAACAATAATGAATATGCAATTGCCTTTACAGACAAACTTTTACAAAGGGAAAGTACGCGATGTATATACTATCGCAGATAAGTACATGGTGATGATCGTGAGTGATCGCATATCGGCATTTGATGTGGTATTGCCTAAGACGATACCCTACAAAGGACAGGTGCTGAACCAGATCGCAGCAGAGTTTTTGGATGCTACACAGGATATAGTGCCCAACTGGAAACTGAGTGTGCCGCTGCCTAATGCTATGGTCGGTTATAAGTGCGAAACATACCCCGTAGAAATGGTGGTACGTGGCAACCTCACCGGCCACGCATGGAGGACTTACAAAACTGGCAAGCGCGAGTTGTGCGGTGTGCCGCTGCCCGAAGGACTGAAAGAGAATGACTTTTTTGAGCAACCGATCATCACACCCACTACCAAAGCGCATGAAGGGCATGATGAAGATATATCGCGCGAAGAGATCATCAGCAGCGGACTGGTGTCTAAAGAAGAATATGAACAGCTGGAAAAATACACGCTCGCGCTTTTTGAGCGTGGCCGTGAAATAGCCAAGGGCCGTGGGCTGATACTGGTGGATACTAAGTATGAGTTTGGCCACATAGATGGTAAGATACACCTGATCGATGAGATCCACACACCTGATTCCTCCCGTTACTTCTATACTGAAGGTTATGAAGAGCGCCAGAAGAAGGGTGAGCAGCAGAAGCAACTCTCTAAAGAATTTGTGCGTGAGTGGCTGATGGAAAACGGCTTTCAGGGGCAGGAAGGCCAGCAAGTACCCGAGATGACGGAAGAAGTGATAGGCAGCATATCTGAGCGTTACATAGAACTGTTTGAAGTAGTGACAGGTAAGACATTTGTAAAGCACGATATGAACCATGCAGAGGAAGAAAGGAAGTTGGCGGAAGAGGTGAAGAAGCTGATGGCGTAAGTTGAATATTCTATAATGCTAATTGTGTCGCCGCCGGCGACACAATTAGAAAAATGAAACCGTATGGCCAAATTGACCCGGTTGAATAAATCAACCTTTGAGAATATTCTCCGGCTTATACAGGAAGCAAGAAGCAGAGCATTCAGCAAAGTGAATGCTGAACTGGTGCTGCTATATTTTAATGTGGGACAAATCGTTGCTGAAAAAGTAGCAGCGGGTGTATGGGGAGATAATACAGTAGATGACCTTGCCTTGTACATTGAGTCTAAGATACCGGAATTAAAGTCGTTTAACCGCAGGGGGCTTTACCGGATGAAGCAATTTTATGAAACATACGCAGCACATTCGGAATGCGCCAATGTATGGGCTGAAATACAGCGTAAAAATGTAAAAGCGCTACCTGTACCGAGCAAAAAAAATAAAAGTAAAAAGGTAATTGTGTCGCCGGCGGCGACACAATTAAAGTCATCAAGTAAAAACGCCAAAACCCTTACTGGGAGCGCATTTGAAATTGTGTCGCCGCTGGCGACACAATTTAATGATATTTATAATACGAGTGAGGGGCTTGTGCAAAACCTGCTTACACAATTATCGTGGACCAATCACCTTGAAATACTTTCATCAACCAAGACGGCAGAAGAAAAGCTGTTTTATATTTTCACTGCTATTAAAGAAAAATGGAGCAAGTTTGAATTAAGAAGACAATTAAATTCGGCATACTTTGAACGTACTATGCTGGGAAATAAAGCAGTCGTTTCTCTGCCGCAAAAAAATCATGAAGGTCTATTGAATATTTTTAAGGATCCGTACGTTTTTGATTTTTTAGACCTCCCTGAGCAGCACTCGGGAAATGACCTGGAGCGGGCATTGGCCAGAAATCTACAGCGGTTTATATTGGAGATAGGAAAAGGATTTGCGTACATGGGTTCACAATTTCGCCTACAGGTAGGTAAGAAAGATTATCACACAGACTTACTTTTTTATCACCGTGACCTCCAATGCCTTGTATTGTTTGAACTGAAGGTGGAAGAATTTCAGCCCGAATTTTTAGGTAAGCTGAATTTCTACCTGGAGGCATTGGATAGAGATGTAAAGCGAAAGAATGAGAATCCAAGCATCGGTATATTGCTGTGTAAAGGCAAAGACACAGAAGTGGTGAAGTATGCTATGGCTAGGAATGTATCGAAAGCATTGATCGCTGATTACGAAACAAAGCTGATCAATAAAAAATTACTGGCGAATAAATTGCATGAACTTGCAGAGCTGTTAAAAAGATAAAAAATGTCATACACTACCGGAAAGCGCGTGATACACGCACCAACAGGCTCAATGCTTACCTGCAAAAATTGGGTAACGGAGGCTGCTTATCGCATGATACAGAACAACCTGGACCCTGATGTGGCCGAACGCCCTGAGGACCTGGTGGTATATGGCGGCATAGGCAAGGCCGCGCGCAACTGGGAGAGCTTTGATAAGATACTGGAGTGCCTCAGGAACCTGGAGGAGGATGAAACGCTGATGGTGCAGAGCGGCAAGCCCGTGGGTGTGCTGCGCTCGCACAAGAATGCGCCGCGTGTGCTTATTGCCAACTCTAACCTGGTAGGTAAGTGGGCTACATGGGAACACTTCAGGGAGCTGGAGGCCAAGGGGCTGATGATGTATGGGCAGATGACCGCTGGTAGCTGGATATACATAGGCTCTCAAGGTATAGTGCAGGGTACTTATGAAACGTATCTCTCACTGGCCAATATGCATTTTAACGGATCGCTGAAAGGTACGCTGAATGTGACTGCCGGACTTGGTGGCATGGGCGGCGCACAGCCACTGGCCATCAGCATGAATGAGGGTGTGTGCCTGGCTGCCGAGATGGAAGAATGGCGCATTAAGAAGAGAATAGAGACCCGTTACCTTGATAAGTGGACGGATAATATAGATGAAGGCATTGATTGGGCGCTCGATGCAAAGGCGAAGGGTGAACATACCTCTATAGGTGTATGCTGCAACGTGGTAGACCTGCTGCAACGGCTCATAGACCGTAACATAACACCGGATACACTTACCGACCAGACATCGGCGCATGATGCGCTGATCGGATATTTTCCGGAAGGACTGAGTGTGGCCGAGGCTAACACACTTCGCGACAGCAACCCGACTGAATATGAAAACTGCTCGCTGGATACTATTGCAAGGCATGTGACACAAATGCTGGAATTGCAAAAGCGTGGCGCTATCACTTTCGACTATGGCAATAACCTCCGTGGTCAGGCACATGATAAGCGTGGCGTGAAGAATGCTTTTGATTTCCCGGGATTTGTACCTGCCTACATACGCCCGCTGTTTTGCGAAGGTAAGGGACCCTTCAGGTGGGTGGCATTGAGCGGCGATCCGGAGGATATATATACTACAGATAAAGCACTAATGGAGTTGTTCCCGGATAACAAGGGGTTGCACCGCTGGCTGCATATGGCGAGGGAGCGCATTGCCTTCCAGGGATTGCCTGCGCGCATCTGCTGGTTGGGTATGGGCGAGCGGGAAAAGGCGGGATTACTGTTCAATGAACTGGTGCGTACCGGCAAAGTAAAAGCACCGATAGTGATAGGCCGCGACCACCTGGACACAGGATCTGTAGCATCGCCCAACAGGGAGACCGAGGCTATGAAGGATGGCAGCGATGCAGTAGCCGACTGGCCGATACTGAATGCGCTCATCAACACCGCAGGCGGTGCAAGTTGGGTGTCTTTCCATCATGGTGGTGGGGTAGGTATGGGCTACTCGCTTCATGCAGGTATGGTCATCGTAGCAGACGGCACACAAGATGCCGAAGAGCGGCTGAAACGTGTATTGTTCAACGACCCTGCAATGGGCGTTATTCGTCATGCGGATGCAGGTTACGAAATAGCGGAAAAAACGAGTGAAAAGTTCGGATTGAATTTATAAATACTAAACTCCCTGCGGGGCCCCCAATGTTTCGAATAGGTCAAGGAATAGATTTTCATAAGCTCGTAGAAGGGCGTGAGTTTTGGTTGGGGGGTATTCATATTCCACACACAAAAGGTGCGCTCGGGCATTCTGATGCCGATGTGCTGCTGCATGCCATCTGCGATGCCCTGCTGGGGGCGCTGAGCCTGGGCGATATAGGGCAGCACTTCCCTGATACGGATGCTGCTTATAAGGGCATAGACAGCAAAGTGTTGCTGCAAAGGTCTTATCAACTGGTAGGGGAGCGTGGTTATAAGCTGGTGAATATAGACAGTACTATACTGCTACAGGCACCCAAGATCAGGAAGTATGTGGATGATATGCGGGCAGCCATTGCCGGTATACTCGATGTGTCTATAGATGATGTATCTATCAAAGCCACTACTACCGAGCAACTCAGCTTTATAGGCAGGGAAGAGGGTATTGTGGCTACAGCCAATGTGCTGCTGCAAAAGATATAGACCCATTGTCAGTGCAGTAAATGGATGATGCACCTTTCGGTATCTATGCCATGCACCATAGTATCGTATATGGTTGCCTGGTAGGCGGTGTCGTAGGGTGGCGCGTCATGATTAAATTCCCCTGTACCCCATATTTTATAGCCGCTCACCGTCTGGAAGGGAATAAAAACAGTGGCGGGCGATGTTTCTGAGACAAAAGCATTGACAATGAAGCCCATGCCCAGGTTCTTTACATTGCTGATGTGCAGGGCGTAGGGAATGCCCGGCACAGTTGTTACAACAGATGTGTAGTTGGTGATGCTATCCGGCTGGCAGAAGTCGAAGGAGGTATGGTACATACCTGCAAGCTTACCGGAAAAGTCGGGATAAGGAATGATGTTGAAGATGAGCCTATGTGCTTTGCTGCCCCCGGCCACTGTGCTGATGTTGAGCAATACGGTATCTGTGCCGATCGCTACATTGCCAGTGTTAAAAGAGAACACACCGCCCATCAGCTCGCCTACCGACAGGGATGAAGGTATTACAGAAAAACCTGAAGGTAGGTTAGTAATGTTATAACTAACCCTGTTATACTCAATATTTCCATTGAGCACATTGATGTTAAATACAAGAGTATAGGCGCTATTAGCGTTGCAGCTGATCACCGAATCGTAGTAGGTAATGTAACTGAAGGTGGTATCCTGGTTGGCAATTGGGGTTGCTGTCTGTGGCTTGGTACAGCCAAAGCAAAGCAGGACGAGAAACAATACCAGGTACCCTATCTTCATTGCACTAAATTAATGTTTAAGTGGCGAATGACAAAACATAATAGCTATGTCTTTAGCTTTCAGTTAAACCTTTCCGTCTTTTATATCGTCTACCACCCCCGGCTCCAGTAGCGTGGATGTGTCGCCTATATTCGCCAGGTCGCCTTCTGCTATTTTGCGCAGTATGCGCCTCATTATCTTGCCGCTGCGTGTTTTGGGCAGGCCTTTTACAAATTGTATCTTATCAGGCCGCGCAAAAGGGCCTATGATGCGGGTCACGGTTTGCAGGATGTGCGCCTGCATGCCCTGTTCTTGCTCGTGGCTTTGTTCCAGTATCACGTAGGCATATATACCCTGTCCCTTTATGTCATGGGGGTAGCCCACCACTGCGCTTTCCAGCACACCTTCCTGCATATTTATGGCATTCTCCACCTCGGCAGTGCCTATGCGGTGGCCGCTTACATTCAGTACGTCATCTACCCTGCCTGTTATGCGATAAAAGCCGTCCTCATCGCGGTGGCAGCCATCGCCGGTAAAGTACATATCCTTGTAGGTGGCAAAATAGTTGAGCCTGCACCGCTCATGGTCTCCCCAGGTGGTGCGCAATATGGATGGCCACGGAAATTTGATGCACAGGTTGCCGCTTATGTTGTTGCCGGTCATTTCTTTTCCCTGCTCGTCCATTAATGTGAGCTGTATGCCCGGCAGCGGCAGTGTGGCATAGGATGGCTTTGAGGGTGTTACGCCTGCCAGGTTGGATATGAGAATGCCGCCCGTTTCTGTCTGGAACCAGGTGTCGACTATCGCGCAGTTTTTTTTACCGATGTGTTCATCATACCAATGCCATGCTTCTTCATTAATAGGCTCGCCTACAGTACCCAGCACCCGCAGGCTGCTGAGGTCTTTGTCTTCTATAGGCGCGGTGCCATAGGCCATCAGGCTACGGATAGCTGTCGGAGCCGTGTAGAGGATATTTGCTTTGTGCTTGGCCACAATATCCCAGAAGCGGCCCGCATCTGGGTACGTGGGTATCCCCTCATACATCAGCGACGTGCCGCCTGCGCACAGCACGCCATATACAATGTAGGAGTGGCCTGTTATCCAGCCTATATCTGCGGTGCAGAAATGGACATCGCCCGGCCGGTATTGGAATACATTTACGAAACTGTAGGTGGCATACACCATGTACCCGGCGCACGAATGCACCACGCCCTTTGGCTTGCCAGTGGAGCCTGATGTGTAAAGTATGAACAGCGGGTCTTCGGCATCCATTTCTTCTGCTGCAATGGGCTGATGGCGTTGTACCGTTACTTTTTGCAGCTCATCGTGCCACCACACATCCCTGCCGGCGACCATATTCACAGGCGTATGAGTACGTTCATATACGATCACTTTTTTTACAAAGGGGCAGGATACAAGAGCCTCGTCAACAATGTTCTTTAAGGGTATATCTTTCGGGCCACGGTAGGCTCCATCGCAGGTGATGATGTGGGCCGCCTGCGCATCCTGCAGGCGGTCTGAGATGCTGCTGGCGCTGAAGCCGCCAAATATTACCGAGTGTATAGCGCCTATACGTGCGCAAGCCAGCATGGCTACTGCCAGTTGCGGTATCATGCCCATGTAGATGCACACACGGTCGCCTTTTTGTATGCCATTGTTTCGCAGTACCTGCGCGAAGTTATTTACCTGTTCATACAGCTCACTGTAGGTGATCACCACGTGCGGCTCGTCCTTGCTGTTGGGCTCCCATATGATGGCGGGCTTATCACCGAGCAGGGGCAGGTGCCTGTCTATGCAGTTCTCGGTTATGTTCAGTTTGCCGTTGATGAACCACTGCACATTTGGTTCTGTGAAATTCCAGGCGAGCGTTTTATCCCATTTTTTTCTCCATTGAAAGTGGTTCGCTATATCATCCCAAAAGGCTTCGGGTTGTGCCACACTGTGGGCATAAGCTTCTTTGTATTCTTCGTATGTTTTTAGCTGGAAGGGCATGGGTCTGATTTTTAGCTACGCTATCCAAATATAATGAAGTACGGCTAAGTAAACTAAGTACTTTTCAGCGAAAGATCTGTAGCGCGGATGGCGCGCATGGCCGGATACCAGGCGGCCAATATGCCTACTGAGGTAATGGTGAGCAGGTCCAGTAAAATATCCGGCACCTGCAATTCTACCGGGTAAGCATCAATAACAAAGGAACTGCCCATCTTTATGAACCCATATTTTTGCTGCAACAGGCAAAGCCCTGTGCCCAATAAAATACCCGCAATGCCCCCTGCCAGCGCCCAAAGCACCCCTTCGGCAAGGAATATCATGCGAATAGTGGGGGCATCAGCGCCCATGGCTTTGAGGATGCCGATGTCTTTCTGTTTTTCGAGCACCAGCATAGATAATGCGCCTACCATGTTGAAGGCCGCGATGAGCAGCACCAGCACCAATATGCCGTAGATGGCCCATTTTTCGGTAGACAGGACCACGTAAATGGTCTTGTTCTGTTCATAGCGGGTTTCTGCTTTGTATTGGCTGCCGAAAAGCTGCTGCGCCTGCTTTTGTACATCCGCTGCATATCCCGGATCTGTTTTGATCTCTATCGAAGAGCAATTGCCCTGTTGGTGAAACAATGCCTGCATGGATGCCAGCGGCGCTAAGAGATACTTATTGTCAAACTCATCAGAGATATGGAAGGAGCCTACAGGGCTCACCTTTAAGGTGCCGTATGCGCCGAGCGGGTTGGTTGTCGGGTCCTTAACTGTTGGGTCGGGGTAGTTGAGTGTTATATAGCTCGCCGAGGCAATATCCGCACCGAGCTCATCCATTATCCGCCTGCCGGAGATGGCAGATATAGTTTTGTCTTCCGTTAAAGTGTCAGACCCCCTGTTTATATATTGGTCCAGGTCGTTGACCAGCAGGTAATTGTTGTCTATCCCTTTTACGGTGATCACCTTTTGCTGGTCGTTATCCACTGCCAGCACATTATCTTCGATCACCGTGGTGATGCCCTGTACGCCTTTTATCTTTTTGAGCGTAGCCAGTCTGGTAGTATCTACAGGAAAAAACTTACCACGGGCTACACTTATCCGTACATCCGGATAAAAGGCTTTGTACTGGTCTTTTACGAGCGATATAAGCCCGTTGCACACCGAAAAGATGATCATAATGGCGGCTGCGCTCACCCCTATAGCTACCATACTGATCCGTGAAAGTATGGTCACAGCATTGGCAGAGCGCTTACCGCGCAGGTACCTCCATGCCAGTTGCCATATAAGAGTACGGTTCAAAGACTAAAATTAAAGGTCACTTTAAGGTATGGCTTGGGTTATTCTGTTGCTGCACCGGCATCTTCGGAGCCCGGATGTTGCAGGCGCTCTTCGTTGATCTTCTTGAATAGCTGGTCCATTTTAAAAACATGGTCGAGGGTGTCGTCTGAGAAGAAATTCAGCTCGGGTACTCGGCGCAGCTGGTTCTTTACCCGGTTGCCCAGCAGCTTACGCCATTCACCGGTTCGCTCTTTTATGGTATGCAGCAGCTGGCTCTGGTTCTTTACCTGGAAAAAGCTCAGGTATATACGGGCATCCAGCAGATCCGGCGTAATGGCCACCTTAGAGATGGAGACCATGCCCCCATCAACTATATTCATGCCTTCGCGCTGAAAGATATCACTCAGCTCTTCCATGATCACTTTGCCAACCTGCCTTTGTCTTTTATTTTCTTCCATTGAGTATGTATTACCCCCTAAAGTTAGGCAAAATTAAAAGGTTTTGGTTCCTTGCCTGCGGGGAGGGGGCAAAGTTCGGTTAATTGCCCAACATTCACTAAATTCGTGTTTTAATCGAATTCTATGAAAAAAGTACTGCTACTTGTATGTGCGGGTATATTATTGCTGGCCAGCTGCAAAGAAAATGACCCGGCAATAGATTTTGGGCGCCGGGCTGCAGACAGCACTTATCTGCTTACCGGTGCCGAGTTATCGGGGCTGACCACAGATGCCCACCAGGCACTTGTGGAAGAGTTTACAGGGCAAAGCTGTGCTAACTGTCCTGCGGGCCATGCTGATCTTGAAGCGTATGCTGCAGCCAACCCCGGCAGGCTCAATTACATAGGCCTATATGAGATCAATGGTGGCTCACTTACGCAGCCGCCTCCCGGCGCTGCCAATGATTTTGAAGACTCTGCGGCCTATGATATTGGCAAATATGTGAGCGGTGCTTCGGTGGGTAGTTTTCCTACAGCTTTTATAGATCGTGTGCCGGATGTTTCTGATGGTATACTGGTATCCAGGGGCAACTGGGATGGCGATATTACGACAAGGAATGCCATATCAGATTCACTGAATTTAAGTGTCAGCAGCACTTATGCAGGCAGCGTAGCCACTATTACAGTAAAGGTCACTTACACTAAGGCTGTAATGTCAGCGCAGGCGCTTTCGGTGATGCTGGTTGAAGACAGTATTATTGATTACCAGACTGATAACCGCACAGGCCATTCGTTAACAGACTCCAGCTACTTATTTACCAACGTGCTTCGTGATAAAATTTCAGCTGATATCGGGAGTACTATCCTCGACACTATTGCAGTAAAGGTACCTGGTCGTGTGTTCAGGCGCATTTACACTTATGCATTACCTACTGTTTTGAAAGGCAGCCACCCCGCTGCTATTAATCCTGCGCATTGCAGGGTAGTGGCTTTTGTGAGCATACCCGGTAGTGGTGGCAACTTTGAGATCATGCAATCAGCACAGGCTCCGTTAATGAAGCCTTAGCGCGGGAGGAGGTAAGGAATAGACGCGGATTGGTCCATACATTTACATCATTTATATGAAGAAAGCATTGTTACCCATTTGCGCAGGCATTTTGTTGCTTGCCGGTTGTAAGGAGCAGGATGGCATCGGCCTTTACGGAGGAACTGCCATGCACAGTACAGATACCACGTACATGCTTACCGGTGCTTCGCTGGCGTCATTGACCACTGATCCGCACCAGGTATTGGTAGAAGAGTTTACCGGGCAAAGTTGTGCCAACTGTCCTTCCGGTCATGACATTCTTGAGGGCCAAGATACAACTCATCCGGGCCGCCTTAATTATATAGGGCTTTATGAAAGCGGAGGTGGATCTTTTACCGAGCCGCCTCCTGGTTCCGCTAACGATTTTGAAAGTATAATAGCACATAATATTGGTGTCTATGTATCTGGTGGGTTAGTTGGCTCTATACCATCCGCTTTAATAGATCGTGTCCCGGATGTTTCGGATGGTATACTGGTTGGGAAAGGTAATTGGATTACAGATATCACTACCCGAATGGCGAATGCAGATTCTGTGAACCTGAGCATCAGCAGCAGCTATAACGGCGCTACTGCTACCATCATTGCCACTGTTACCTATACACAGCCGGTTGCGGGTACGCAAAATCTTACCTTAGACCTGGTAGAGGATAGTATCTATGATTACCAGTCTGATGATCGGACCGGACATTCGGTCATCGATATAAATTATCTGTTCACCAATGTATTTCGCGATATGATCACTTTATCGCCACAAGGCGATGCGTTCCTCGATTCGCTAAATTTGAAAGAAAAAGGTCGTGTTTTCAGGCGTATCTATACCTATGCACTGCCAACGATCACAGGGCATCCGGCCATCAAACCAGCCCATTGCAGGGTGGTGGGCTTTGTGAGCATGAACGGTGCAGGTGGCAATTTCGAGATCATGCAGTCTGCGCAAACAAAGCTGATGGGGCCATAGCCTTTTTGGTTGCAGGTAAGTAAATAAAGAAAACTATTTTTGCCTTCTTAATAGAAGGCATTTTTTTAAAAAGAGAAGCAAGGTATGAGTTATATAAAGCGGGCATTTTTTTTAGGTATAGGTATGGTGGCCATGGCTGCCTGTAACAACAGCGGTGAGCAAAAAAATACAGGCGCTGCCACCGACACTACAGCAGCGGCAAAGCCGGTGAGTGCGCCTGTGTTCAATGCCGACAGCGCCTATAGTTATGTGGCTACGCAGGTGGCGCTGGGGCCACGTACCCCCGGCTCTGAGGCGCAGACCAAGTGCGCCGCTTGGATGCAGCAAAAGCTGAAGGCAGTATGTGATACCGTATACCGCCAGGATACGCACGTAACCGGTGGCGATGGCAAGTCGCTGCCGTGCATCAACCTCATTGGGGCCATCAACCCCAAGGCCACACACCGCATATTGCTACTCACCCACTGGGACAGCAGGCCATGGGCCGACAGGGACACCAAAGACAAAGACAAGCCTGTGCTGGCCGCAGATGATGGCGGTAGCGGCGTAGGTGTGCTGTTGGAACTGGCCAACGAGATCAAGGCCAAAGGGCTTTCCGGATCATTAGGTATAGATATTCTTTTTACGGATGTGGAGGATTATGGCCGCAGCGAGTGGGGCGAAGATTCTTACTGCCTCGGCACGCAATATTGGGCGAAACACCCGCATGTACCCGGCTACAAGGCCGATATGGGCGTGCTGCTGGATATGGTGGGCGCACGTGGTGCGCAATTCCCGCTGGAAGGGCTATCTTCCCAATACGCCCCCGTGGTGCAGCAAAAGGTATGGCAGGCCGCCGCCACAGCGGGGTACAGCTCGTACTTCCCCTTTACCTCCAGCGTGGATATAACCGATGACCATGTGCCGGTAAACAGGCTCACAGGCATCAAAACGGTAGATATCATCAACCTCACGCCCGATAATGAGAACCCATTTGCCGCCCACTGGCATACCCACCAGGATGTAATGGCCATTATAGATAAGAACACACTAAAGGCTGTGGGGCAAACCCTGCTGCAGTTTGTATACGAGCAGGCTGCCGCAAATAATGTTCAATAAACTGTTATCTTTTCAGGGGTGTATTTGCGGGTATGCTTTACTCTGTGGGTAGTATTGTATATTTGCCGCAATAAGTATAAAATAATAATAGATTGAAGTACCGTAATGCCATATTGATCGTGCTGGTGGTGATCATTGCCGATCAACTGCTGAAGTTTTATATCAAGACACATTTTGTGAACGGGGACGATGTGAAGTTGCTGGGCAGCTGGTGCCGCCTGCATTTCATTGAGAACGAAGGCATGGCCTATGGCATGAAGCTGAGCGAATCGGTGATGGGCAAGATTATACTTTCCTCCTTCCGGCTCATAGCGGTTATCTTCGGCTTCTTCCTCCTTAAAAGACTGGTGGTGAAGGGCTACACCCGTGGCGCCATTATATGCGGCTCGCTGATACTAGCCGGTGCGCTGGGCAATCTTATTGACAGCATGGTATACGGCCTCATGTTCACTGACAGCCCTTACTCCTGCTTTTCCGGCAACTACGACAGCCTGAAGAGCATGATGCAAAACCACAACCAAACGGCGGTGGCGCATGTAACTGCCCTTGGGCATGGCTACGGCAAGTTCTTAACGGGCAAGGTGGTGGATATGCTCTACTTTCCGCTCATAGATACGAGGATGCCCCATTGGGTGCCCTTCCTGGGCGATAAGAATTTTATTTTTTTCGAGCCGGTATTTAACATTGCCGATGCAGCCATATCTGTAGGTGTCATCACGCTGGTACTCTTCCAGAAGCGGATGATGCACAAACCGGGTACGGCTGTAGAACCGGCTACAACACCATAAGCTATGGACGCAGAACTGATCTCAATAACCGTTTGGCTCGCAGGCCGCAGCTATCGCCTCAAGGTGAAGCCTGATGAGGAATCTGCGGTGCGCAAAGCCGTGAAGATAGCCGATGAAAAAGTGAACGAGATGCGTACCCACTACGCAGGCAAAGACGACCAGGACTTTATAGCCATGACGCTGCTCACCTATGCCGCAGATACCGCCATTGACATCTTCAACAATCCCCTGCTGCACGATGAGATGGACAAACTAGTGAAGAAGATAGACAGGGTGCTGTAGTCGTTAGTTGTTAGTCGTTAGTATAAAGTAGAATGATGTGGAGTGTGGGATAGCGGCTTGTTGCAGCAAAAAAATATATCCATATGGCTACAAATAAAAAGATACTCCTTCTTGCTTCGTTTCTATTCCTGGCATCACTTGCCCTTAGCTCCTGTAGTTTTTTTAATCCCGGTAAAGCAACAAAGATCGTATTGAAAGCAGAGGCGGGAAGCACAGTAGATGCGCTGCAAAGAACATGCACTATGCTGAAGCAAAGGTTAAAGGGTATGGTGAATGACCCTGAAGCGGTAAGCGATCCTGCGCAAAATGCTATTACTGTAACGTTTAAAAGCAATGCAGATATAGGAAGGATCAAAGCACGTATCCTCGCCAGCGGAGACTTGAAGTTTTTTGATACCTATGACAATGCAGATGTGGTTAAGCTGCTGATGAGACTGGATGACTCACTGGGCATTGTACTCAAAAAAGAACATGTTGATGACCCGCCGAAAAAAGCAATAGCAGCCCCCAAAGAGGAACCGATAAAAGATAGCGGGGACATCAGAAGCTATATGGGAAGGCAGCAGCCGGACGAAGAAAAAAAAAGAAGAACTCAAATCGAGGAGGCTCTGAAAAAACATCCGTTGTTCAAAGTACTCAATCCGAATTTAGGTACAGATTTTACTGTTGCGCCGGGGCCGGTGATAGGGTATGTGGCGGTGAAAGATACGGCAATGGTGAATAAATATATAAGAGGGCCATTAGCCCATTCCCTTTTTCCTGCCGACATGCAAATAATTTATGGCAGCCCTGAAACAAGGGTATATGCCGACACAGTGGCGGATCCATTCACATTCCTGCCAGTTTATGCTTTGAAGATAATACCCGGCGAGTCGCCTGTTGAAGCAAGTGAGCATATCAGCAAGGCAAAGGCAGACATAAACGGAAATGTGCGTTGCGTAAGCATGGATATGGATAAGGACTGCGCTGCCAGGTGGGCTGCAATGACGACTCGTGATACAGGCAAGTATGTTGCAATAGTGCTTGGCGATATAGTATATTCCTGTCCACGGGTAGATAACCCCATTACCAAGGGCAAAACGGAGATATCCGGTGCATTCAATTTAGAACAGGCACAGGATTTGGCGGCAGTATTGCTTTGTGGCAAGTTGCTGCTGAAATTGACTATCGAAAGCATTGAAACGGAACCGGACAAAAAGTAAACCCTATGCTTATCCATCAACACAAGGTATCATTGATCTCGTCTGTACTGCTCCTGGCATCATTAGCTGTTACCTCCTGCAGCTCGTTCAAAACCACAAAAATATTACTGAAGGCAGATGTGAGCAGCCTGCATGGTAATGGTGTTGCCGATGCGCTTAAACGCACCTGTGGTGTGCTCAAAGACAGGCTGGCAGGCCTGGCCGATGATTCGCAGGCTACATACGATTCCATTGCAGCAACAATAAGCATCACCTACAAAGGCAATGCGGATATAGAGCGGGTAAAGTCGCGCATACTGGTGGGTGGCGACCTGCGGTTTTATGATACCTATACAAATGCTGAATTCATACAGTTCCTGAAACCCGCAAACGACTCGCTGGGGCAGCAAATGCTCAGGGCGCATCCCTTGCCCACACAGGGTGCAGGCGCGGATACCGGTAGCATAGCGCACTATGCCCGAAACAGCGGTATGCTGAAAAGTGAGCATGGAGAACTGACCTTCAATCCTTTATTTGCCGTGATGGGGATCAATGTAAAGGACGATGAAGTAGTAAACGGCCCAATAGTGGGCTATGCTTTCCCTAAGGATACTGCACAGCTCAACAAATACCTTAACGAAGATGTGGTGAAGAAAATATTCCCCGCCGATGCCCGCCTGGTATATGGCTTCAGTTATGATGTGAAGCCCGGCGACACAGCCGCAGCGCGTACCGCATTTATCCCTGTCTATGCCATTAAGCGGCCCAACAGTACAGATACATTCGACCTGGGTGCGCACATCACCCACGCAAGTGCAGACGAGGAGCTGGGAAAACCCTGTGTGGATATGAGAATGGACACCGCAGCCGAAGAGGTATGGCGCCGGATGACCGAACGCAACATCGGGAAATTCATAGCAGTAGTATACGATGGTAAAATGTACTCCTGCCCGCGGGTTGAGAACCCTATATCCTCCGGCCGCACACAAATTGAATCTGTTGGCTTTACCAAAGAACAGGCACAAGACATTGCCAATATAATGGTATCAGGCAGGCTGCTGCTGCCGCTGAGTATTGTGAGTGTGGAGGCGAAGTGATTAATTGGTTAATATTCTGTCAGTGAGTTCCTTGTGTCTTTTAGTAAATTTGTATATATTTGTGCGTATACATTCTTTGATCTAAAATAACCAATTATGAAAAGACTCCTTAGTACAACGTTCATTGCTGCATTCGGGATGCTTATCTCACCGCAAATTATTAAAGCGCAAACAGGTGTAATAACTACTGTTTGTGGAACAGGAACCTCAGGATTCGCAGCTGATGGAACTGTTGCCACTGCTGCGCAGATAGCTCATCCGATCGAAGTGGCGATTGACAGTCATAATAATATCTATTTTGCTGAAAATGGCAATAATAAAATTAATGACTATCTGGTTAACTGAACCTAAGTGTTTTTATGCTGACACAATGGCTTTTATGTTTAAAACTGTTATTTAAATTGTTGACATAACTCAAATGAATTAATGAATAATTGTTACTTTTGTTTTC
>Ga0316218_1001192_pt1 | contig 29682 bp, 27 predicted proteins | sample TBH18003metaG_FD_203634 | JGI IMG/M metagenome (GOLD analysis project Ga0316218, IMG submission 203634) | Freshwater microbial communities from Trout Bog Lake, Wisconsin, USA - TBH18003 | ecosystem: Environmental > Aquatic > Freshwater > Lake > Hypolimnion/Profundal zone | place: USA: Wisconsin...
AGTAAAAATCCGGTATCCCGATTTTGAAACAACCTCTAAACAAACCACCATTCATTATACATTCAGCGATGATGAATTGATTGCAGCTGCCAAAGAACTGTTTCATCAATTGTACCGAAAAGGGAACCCTATTCGCTTACTGGGTGTACGTTTGAGCGAATTAACCAACCACGCTGTGCAGGGTAGTTTGTTTGATGACGGAGCGAAAAAGAAAAGTTTATATAAGGCCATTGATTCAGTGAAAGATCAATTTGGTAAAAATGCTTTACAAAAAGCAAGGACGATAAAAAAGAATGATACATAGTTTCAAAAATTTTTATCTTATTAATCTACTAATTTAATAGGATACTATTATCTTTGCCGCGAATGATTAATTTTATTCTTCATCAAAATATTTATTATGAGTTTACGTCTCGGAGATACCGCTCCCAATTTTAAAGCAAAGACATCTGTTGGTGAAATCGATTTTTATGAATACCTCGGCAACAGCTGGGGCATTTTATTTTCTCATCCTGCAGATTATACACCTGTTTGTACAACCGAATTAGGTAAAACAGCTTTATTAAAACATGAGTTTGAAAAACGTGGTGTAAAAGTGCTGGCATTGAGTGTTGATTCTGCTGAAAGACATACGGGTTGGATCAATGATATCAATGAAACCCAACAGTGTGAAGTTGATTTTCCGATCATTGCTGATGAAAGCAGGGAAGTGTCCACTTTATATGATTTCATCCATCCCAATGCATCAGCTACAGCCACAGTTCGTTCACTGGTAATTATCGGTCCGGATAAATTGGTGAAATTAATAATTACTTATCCTGCATCTACCGGAAGAAATTTTAATGAAGTATTGCGTGTGGTAGATTCTTTGCAATTAACGGCTAATTACAGTGTAGCTACTCCTGCCAACTGGAATCATGGGGAAGATGTGATTGTAGTGCCGGCTGTATCTACAGAAGATGCTGAAAAGAAATTCCCGAAAGGATTAAAAATTGTAAAACCGTATTTGCGCTATACACCGCAACCGAATGTTGACTAACCCTGTTACATAAGTTTTCGTTGTACTTGTTTTTTGGCGTCCCGCTTTTCTAAGCGGGACTTTTTTTATTGATGTAAATAAATTTCTTTTTATTTTTTCAATCATTATCTTTCATTTCCAAAACTTTTGTAATGAAAAAATTATTACTGCTTTGCTTATTATTCTCTACTGCATCCTTTGCACAACGCACCATTATTTATTGCGGACAATTGATTGATGTAAAACAATTAACTATTCAAAAAGAAATGAGCATCATCATTGAAAAAAATAAGATCAGTGATGTGCAGAACGGATATATCTCCCCGAATGCATCAGATAAAATTATCGATCTGAAAAATAAAACAGTCATGCCCGGATTGATCGATTGTCATGTACACATAGATCATGAAACAAATCCAGACAGAACCTTGCGCTTCTCTCAAAACGAGGCAGACGTGGCATTAGAAGCTACCAGGTATTGTAAAATAACATTGCTCTCGGGTTTTACAACAGTCAGAGATTTAGGCGGCAGCGTAAGTATCCAGTTACGCAATGCCATTAATAAAGGCAATATTATCGGACCAAGAATTTTTGCTGCAGGTAAAGCATTGACCAGTACCGGCGGACATGGTGATGCTACCAATGGTTTACGAAATGACCTGATGCATATTCCTGAATTAAACAATGATGTGGTAAATGGTGTGGATGAATGTATTAAAATGGTTCGTCAGCGGTATAAAGAAGGGGCAGATGTTATAAAAATTCATGCAACAGGTGGTGTATTAAGTTTGGAAAAAGACGGGGCAGGGGCACAATTCAGTGATGAAGAAATGCGGGCCATCATCTCCACAGCAAAGGATTACGGATTAAAAGTTGCTGCACATGCACATGGTGCAGAAGGTATTAAACGTGCCGTACGTGCCGGCGTTGCCTCTATTGAACACGGAACCTATGTTGATGATGAAGCCATCGCGCTAATGTTAAAAATGGGAACCTATCATGTACCTACCATTATTGCAGGAAAGTCTGTTGCCGATTCTGCAAAGAAGCCCGGTTATTTTCCCGAGATTATTGCCGCTAAAGCAACAGCAGTGGGTAGTGTTATTCAAAATGCATTTGCCAAAACCTATAAAGCAGGCGTGAAGATTGCATTTGGAACTGATGCCGGCGTATATGCACACGGAAAGAATTGGATGGAATTTGTGTACATGAATGAAGCGGGCATGCCAGCACTGGAATGTATTAAAGCAGCTACTTACAGTGCAGCTGATTTGTTAGGAAATACTTCTATCGGTACAATTGAAAAAGGAAAGTTGGCAGATATTGTTGCCGTAGAGGGCGATCCGTCAAAAGATATTAAGGTAATGGGCAAGGTAAAATTTGTAATGAAAGATGGTGTGGTGTATAAGAATGAATAATGTTTTTTTATTATCTTTGGAATAAATAAATGTCTTTGAATTAGATTTATGAAATGCCAAAGTGATATTGAGAATTTAGCAAAAGAAAAATTGATAGACGCAGAGTGCTTATTTTCTAATGGACGATTTTCTGCTGCTTACTATTTGGGCGGTTATGCAATTGAGTTAATGCTTAAGGCAAAAGTTTGTAAGAATATTGGAATTGAAGATTTTTTTGATTTTAATAATCCAGCTAAGAAAAAAATCAAAAATGATGCAAACTTATATAGACCTTTTAAAGTTCACGATTATGAGCAACTACTTGTATTATCAGGGATTTACGCTCAATTTGAAGAAATGTTAAATAACGATATTGAGTTTAAAACAGATTGGTCAATAGTTAGTAAATGGAATGAAGATGCAAGATATTTAACAGGATTTAATTCAGCAGATGTAAATGATTTCTTAATTTCGACAAAGAAAATAGTGGTATGGATACAAAAATTCTTATAGGCAAATTAAATAAAGTTTTTTGCGAAAGCAATAAGGCTGATAAAAAATACTCTGAAGTTTGGTTAGAAGAAGTAGATTTTGGTGGGTTATATTATTCGGATAAATTCACTTTAAATGTTAAGGCTGAACATCAAATAGATAACTGCAGTGGTGAAATAAGAGATATTATAAAGATGCTAAATGAAAGTTGTAAAGACGAATTAAAACATATTTGGAGTGTTAATGTGTTTAATGCGAATGAGGAAATACATTGTTTTGAACAATTTAAAGTTTACAGTGAAGAGATTGCATGTCCTTAATGTCTCCATTTTCTCAACTGTTGCAACAATGCTCTCAAATCCTTTGGAAGCGGGGCTTCAAAAGCAAACGGTTGATCATTGAGTGTAAATTTTAATTGATAAGAATGTAATGCCAATCGTGAAAGTATGGGCCTTTCTTCCTCTTCTTTTTTGGATAACTTAAAGCGCCTTTTAATAGAAGATAATAAAATGGGTTTGGAATCTCCATATACTTCATCGCAAACAATAGCGTTGCCCAGGTGTTTCATGTGTACGCGTATCTGATGCGTTCTGCCTGTATGTATTTGAAATTGCAGCCAGGAGAATAACTTGAAATTTTCCAGCACTTCATAATCGGTTAATGATTTCTTTCCTTTTTGATCAATGATCATCAATCCCAATTTGTTGGGATGTTCCATAATGGGTGCATCGATTGTTCCTTTTTCAGTCATCAAAGAACCATATACCAGACCCTGATAAAATTTTTCTACTTCTCTGCCTTCAAATAATTGTGATAATTGTTTGTGAGTGGTTTCATCTTTTGCAAAAACGATCAAGCCGCTTGTATCTCTGTCTAATCGATGTACCGTAAAGATCTCGCCGTACTTTTCTTTCAATAGCATCTTTAAAGAGATCTCTTTTCCTATCCTGTCGGGCACAGATAACAGGCCGGAAGGTTTATTAATAACAACAAACTGATCGTTCTCGAAAATAATATCCAAATGCATGCGTAAATTTTTAAGTCGCTTTAATCAACTGATATGAATTTTATCAAGTGGTTTTTTCTGCTTTCTTACTCTTGGTGAAAGATTGATTGAGATATTTTAATAAGCGGACTTCTTTTTCCTGTAACAAGCGCCATTTACCCCTGTCAACATTTTTCTTAGTCAAGTTGGCAAACATTACTCTGTCTAAGTTTCTTACATCGTAACCCAGGTGCTCAAACATTCTTCTTACAATTCTGTTTTTGCCACTATGAATTTCAATGCCAATAATACTTTTATCTTTTGCATCTGCATAACCCACATTATCTGCTTTTACAAATCCATCTTCTAATTGTAACCCGGTGGTTAATGCATCAAAATCACTTTTTGCCAGCGGTTTATCCAATTTCACTTCATATATCTTTTTCACTTCAAATGAAGGGTGGGTAAGCTTTTGTGCTAATTCGCCATCATTGGTTAACAATAAAACGCCGGTGGTATTTCTATCCAATCTTCCAACCGGATAAATTCTTTCAGGTGTAGCATGTTTCAACAGATCGAAAACCGTTTTTCTTCCTTCCGGGTCTTTTGCAGTAGTAATATAATCTTTGGGTTTATTCAATAATATATATACCAGATTACGTTGCAGGAATATTTTTTTGCCTTTTACTTTTATATCTTCATTGCCACGAACTTTATAACCGGGTTCAAAAATGGTATCACCATTAACGGTAACAAATCCTTTTTTAATTAACTCAGCAGCTTCTCTTCTTCCGCAAACACCGCAATACGCAACAAACTTGTTCAGGGGCATTAATTCAGCAGCTTCATCGGTTTCCGGTTTCCGGTTTCCGGTTACCGGCTTTTGGTATCCGGTTCTGCCATCAGTCCGTGCATTGTGATCTGTAACTTTCGACTTGTAAATTGTAACCTGAGTCTTATTCTTTGAACCCTCCTCTTTATGTTCAATTCCTCTAACCTGTTCCCATTTTCTTTTACGTGCTTCATCGCCTGCAGCCCGTGCTTCGGCTTTTAATTTTCTTTTTTGCTGACGGATGGCTTCTTTTTTCTTAGCGCCTTTAAATTCGGGCTTAATGAATTTCTCGAAAGGTTTATTTGTACGCATGCAGATTGTTTTTGCCGTTTTACAACGGTAGGTGAATGGCAAAGGTAACTGATAAAAAATAAACCCCTTCTTTACTGAAAAAGAAGGGGTGATATAATTACTTGCCGAATAAACTATTTTGTCATTGGAGGACGATTGCCCCGGTTCCATCTTCCGCCACCGCCCCAATTGCCACCGGGCCGGCGATTCTTCATCATACTATCTGCTTTTGCTTGTTGCTCAGGCGTTAAAATATTTTTGGCAATGTCTTTTCTTTCTTTCATTAAAGATTGTAATTGCTCTTTCTTTTGTTCAGGCAATAAATTATCATTATCACGAATGGCTTTTGTTTTGCTTTGCAATGCTGCTTGTGCTGATTTTATTTTTGCAATTTGATCCTCACTTAATCCTAAAGTTAATTTCATTCTTTCCAGCATTCCGGCTTGCCTCACTTTTGCATTGATCTCCTGATTTTTCTTTTGTTGAGCAATCTGACTTTTTTGTCTGTCGTTCAACAATGCCATTAATTTATTCTTACGATCTTTCTTTAGTGCGGCAAGCTTTGTTTTGTATTCGCCTAAAGAAATTTTATCATTCTTCTGTAAATCGGCTAATTGCTTTTTATATTCCTGATTGATGGCTTTCCCTTGTTTCATTTGTTCAGGAGTGGGATGTAATCTTGCCAACATGCCCATTTTTTGCCCTTTGTTGAAACCACGATTAAAATTACCTCTTGCAAATCCACCTCTGCCCGGTTGATTGCCCCATTGATTTCCGCCGGGGCCTCCGGGCCTGAAACCATTTGGTGGCATGCGGTGCGTACTATCTTTCATTGGCCGACGAAAGTTATTGCCGCCATTATTGTTTTGAGTTGATTGAGCATTAATGAAGACCATCCATGCCAAAACGGATATGCTCAATAAGAGTAACTTTTTCATGAGACTTTTTATTTTGTTCATAATAAAGACATTGTAAGTTTATCGGGGTTTAACAAAATACAATTAATAACGGACTTTATAGGCAGAACTAAATAATCGGTCGGTGAGAGTTGTTTTATGGATGTTTTTTATTCGCCAATTGGCCACAGGCAGCATCAATATCCTTGCCTCTGCTGCGTCTTAATCTGGCATTCACTCTGTTCTTTTCCAGGATATCCATAAAATGTTGTGTGGCTTCTTCATCCGGTTTATTAAACCGAAATGCTTCAATGGGATTATATTCAATGATGTTCACCAGATCTGCTGGAACCTGTCGGTAAATTTTAATTAATTCTTCTGCATCTTTTTGCGAATCGTTGAAATTTTTTAATAAAATATATTCGAACGTAATTTCATTACCGGTTTGTTTGTAAAAATAATTCAATGCATCAATTAACTCTTTAATGTTATTGGTTTCATTGATGGGCATGATCTCATTTCTTTTTTGATCATTTGCTGCATGTAACGATAAGGCCAATTTGAATCGTACTTTATCATCGCCTAATTTTTTTATTTGTTTGGCAACGCCTGCAGTAGAAACAGTAATTCTTTTCGGGCTCATAAACAAGCCATCTTCAGCCGTAATTCTTTCAATCGCTTTCAACACATTGTTATAATTAAGCAATGGTTCGCCCATTCCCATAAAAACAATATTGCTTAATTTTTTTTCGTAAGTTTTTTCACTTTGCTCATTAATCAATACCACTTCATCATAGATCTCATCATAGGTTAAATTTCTTTTTCTGTCCATATAACCTGTTGCACAAAACTTGCAACTTAAACTGCAGCCAATTTGTGAAGAAACGCAAGCTGTTTTTCTTTCTTCCGTAGGAATTAATACCCCTTCAACAGAATGCCCGTCAAATGTTTTAAATCTGCTTTTTACTGTTCCGTCAGCACTGGTTTGCATTTCAGCGATGGTCAGTGCAGGTAAAGTGAATTCGGCAGCTAATTTATTTCTCAGTTCCTTACTTAAATTACTCATCTCATCAAAACGCATGGCATGTTTTTGCCAAAGCCATTCCCACACTTGTTTGGAACGAAACTTTTTTTCATTGATGGATAAAAAATATTCCTCTACCTGTTCTTTACTGAGATGTCGAATGTTTTGCATGCTGCGAAGATAAGCGAACTTAATTTGTATGTTTTTATTGCATCTTTGTAAACAGAAGTATAGCTAAATTATTTTCGGATTTGATGCAAAACAATGTAATTGTTTTCTTTGCGTTTCCTCTTTGCGATGCTTCTTTACTTTGCGGTTAAAATAATTTAAACGCAAATTGCGCTGAGGTTTAGAAAAGAAGATGTGCAAAGGGCCTTGCAGGCAAAGAGGGAGCACATGTTGAATTAAACAAAAAAAGCATTTACTCCGCAATAGTGATATCTAATCAAAATTTATTTATGAAAGCTTGTTATGTGATCGATGCAGTAAGAACACCCATTGGAAGATATGGCGGAAAACTTTCTACTATTCGTCCGGATGATCTGCTGGCATTGATGATCTCTTCTTTAATTAAAAGAAATGCATCAGTTGATATAAACAGGATTGAAGATGTGATTGCCGGAGCAGCCAATCAGGCCGGAGAAGATAATCGCAATGTGGCGCGTATGGCTGCTTTGCTTGCGGGATTGCCTGTTAGTGTTGGTGGTAATACGGTAAACCGTTTATGTGCAAGTGGTTTGCAAAGTATTATGGATGCTGCACGTGCCATTATGTGCAATGAAGGCATGTTGTATATAGCAGGCGGTGTAGAAAGTATGACGAGGGCTCCGTTTGTTACAGCCAAGAGTGAGGGTGCCTGGAGCAGAAAAAATGAAACACATGATTCTACTATTGGTTGGCGTTTTACGAATAAGAAATTGGCCGATCAGTATTATCCCTATTCCATGGGAGAAACTGCAGAGAATGTTGCCGGGCAATTTAATATTACAAGAGCACAACAAGATGCATTTGCTTTTTCATCCCAGGAAAAATATTTTAATGCATTGAAAAATAATAAATGGAAAGAAGAAATCATTGCAGTTGATATTACTGAAAATAAAGAACCCACTGTTTTTGCCATGGATGAACATCCCCGGCCAACTTCTTTAGAAAAATTAGCCGGTCTTAAACCTGCTTTCGCAAAAGAGGGTACTGTAACTGCAGGAAATTCATCCGGTATTAATGATGGTGCGGCAGCTTTATTATTAGCCGATGAAGAAGCGGTAAAATTATTTTCTTTGCAACCCCTGGCAAGAATTGTGAGCATGAGTGTTGCCGGTGTTGATCCTTCAATTATGGGTATTGGCCCTGTACCTGCTACACGAAAAGCATTGCAGCGTGCGGGTTTAAAGACAAAGGATATAGACTTAATTGAATTGAATGAAGCATTCGCCTCACAAAGTTTGGCTTGTATAAAAGAATTGGAATTGGATACTGACAAAATAAATGTAAATGGCGGAAGCATTGCCATCGGCCATCCCTTGGGTTGCAGCGGTTCCAGAATTTCTGCTACTTTATTACACGAAATGAAAAAAAGGAAAAGCAAATATGGTTTAGCCACTATGTGTGTGGGTGTAGGGCAAGGTGCAGCTATTATTTATGAAGGATTATAAACAAAAAAATAGCAGGGTTGTTATTTAATTTTTTTTATCTTCAATGCAAATCTTGTAACATGAAAAAAATATTTTTCTTTTTAATTGCTGTCATCGCTTTCGCTACAGCGCATGCTCAAGCCGATACTACTTTAAAACAATTTACAGGCAAGTATAATTTCCCTGCCGGAAGCGTGGTAAGTGATGTAACTGTGATATTAGACGGAACTGCATTGACTATGACATCCAGTGCAGGTACTTCCGATCTTACCAAAGCAGGTATTGATTCTTTTAATGTAGTAGCTTTTCAGGGTATTGCTGCATTTAAAAGAGACAGCAACAATAAAATTATCGGTGTTATTATTGATGCCATGGGGTATCATTTGGAAGGAGCAAAAGAAGCTGTTACTGCTGCCTCATTTATTTTCAGAAAAGAAGGGATAGGCGAATTAAAAAGACAAGAATCGGTGATACGGTAGTTGTGTTATGCAGTTCGCTTCTTTAAAGAATTACAATAAAATGGGACAACTTTAAATTGTCCCATTTTACTTTTACAAAAGCCATTTCAAGGGTAAATCAATCATTGATGTTTCACCTTACCCGGTACTATATGCTGCCCAATTTTTTTTAGTATAATTCAGATATAAGCTAGATATAATTCAGATATAAAATAGTAATAAGTCTGTAATTTAAAAGGCTATCTTATATAAGATTTATTTTTATTTTATCTTATTTTTATATTATCTTTATACTATATTCATGTACCCTTAAAGTTTTTAATCATCTTAAACTTTTGTTATGGCAAACCTAATCGGCAATTTTAGTTTTACGGGCAGCCTTTCCAACCTTTCTGCTTATAAGCGAAGAGATTCAGATAAAGTAATCTTACGTACCAAAGGAGGTGCCAGTAAAGAAAAAATTAAAAAAGATCCGGCTTTTGCGCTCACCCGCAAACACAATACAGAATGGAAGGGGGTAACATTGGCAGGTAAGTCTTTTCGAATGGGTATTTATGCAGTCAAGCATTTGGCCGACTATAATATTTCCGGGCCTTTAAATGCTTTATGTAAACGTATTCAAACAGCGGATACCATTGGCAAAGCAGGAGAACGTGGCATATTCATCCGTGCACATTCGTATCTGCCGGAAGGCTTTGATTTAAATAAAAGAAATCCTTTTGATGGTATCATTCGTCATCCTGTTGTTTGTTCTATTGACAGAAGCAATATTTCCGCAACAGTTACTATACCTGTATTAATACCCGGCATCAGTTTTAAGAATCCGGGCAAGCAAAAATTTTACCGGCTGATATTGATGTTGGGAGCAGTAAGTGATTATGTTTTTGATGAGGATAGAAAAATATATAAAGCATTAGATACAAATACAGAGAACATAACTGCATTAGCAGAAACAGCCTGGCTGCCTGATACAGCAGAACGGCCTGCAGCAACAATAATACTGAAAGCAAAAGAAGGAACGATACTTCAGGATCATACAAGTTTAATTGTAAGTGTGGGGATAGAATTCGGCGCACCGGATGCATTGGGTGTTTTACAGTATGTGCCCTATTCGGGTAGCGCCAAAGTGTTGAAGTTGGGGTAGCAAAGTACCGGGCAAGATATTTTATGGATATTGAAAAATTGAATAAGGGCTCACTTATTTATACTTTCGAATAGCTTCAAAAAAAAGCTTAGTCAGTTGATTGAAAACGATTTGATGAAAAAAAATGGTTGAGGAATAATTTATCAGGATACTTTAAGAAATTGTGTGATGAAACAAATAATTTAAATTTAAGACCTGATTCAGTAATTTCTTATGTAACTGATTTATGAGTAGGTGATTACTAAAAGCACTTTAATCAAATAAACCCTTAACTAATAATTTAATGACTATCAATACGGATTCAGAAGAGGAAGCATTAAATATTCCTCCAAATACTTCTTCTGAAAATCTTTCTGAAGAGGATTTTCCTTCAGCTAATCCTGATCATTCAATCCCGGTAAAAAAAGATGAAACTATGGAAGTACATCACCACCCGCATGTAGAAAAGAAATCTTTCAAAGAATATTTATTGGAAGGGTTAATGATATTTCTCGCAGTAAGTATGGGGTTTGCTGCAGAAAGCCTGAGAGAACATATCGTAAATAAAGAACGTGAAAACATCTATATGGCATCTTTCTATCAAGACTTGAGTAATGACCAGACAGATCTTCCAAAACTGATTTCAAATATTATGGATCAGCAAATAATTCCTGCAAAATCCTTACCTCGCCTTTTTCGTAAGTCAACCACAAATACAGAAGCAGATTCTATTTATTACTTTTTCAGAAAACTTATCCGGCAGCAGGGATTGAGAGGATACATAACTGACAGAACGTTTGAGCAGATAAAAAATGCAGGAGAGATGCGGCTCATTACTAATAAAAATATCTCCGACAGCCTGATCGATTATTATAAGGATATTGTTTATACTGAATATCTGCAACAAAGCCTGTTGGGCTATAAAGCAAAGCTTTGGGAAAATCTCCCGCTCGTACTCAAAAGTGAAGATTACAGCAGGTCAATTGACAGCCTGAATAGTGTATATATTGCTCCGGCACATTCCTATCTGCTTAGTGTTGATCCTGTGAATGTAAACAGGCTGTTAATTCAGGTAGAGGAGATCGGTGCCTTAAGCTTATCAATAAAAAAAAGTATTGAAAAAGTCCTTAGGAGAAATGGCCGCATTAAAAAGCTGATCGAAGAAAAATATCAAGTACATAAAGATTAATATTGAAATACACCCACAAGTAGCAAAAGAAAAGTTTTACTATCATCTGTCTGTAAAAAGCGGGCTAAATGAATATCTCAAAAATCACCGTTTAATCATTCCGAATCTGTAAAGTATCCTCAGAATTTTGGCCGGAGCCGAAAAATGTACTAGAATAGGATTAAGTAATTTTTTTATTTTCTGTTTAAAATGCAGTGGATTAGATGTTTTAAGGTAAACCGGTTATTTATTTTTTCTACTCAGACTTCGTCTTTAGGATTATAAAATCGTATTCCTGAGAGAACATCCAATTTTATAACCTATGTATATTTTATAGCCCGGCTGTAAACTATGTCTTGCTCAATTTCTGTTGGGCATCCAAACATTTCTGTTTAAAAATTATTAACAAGTCGCAATTACAATATACAGGGGGTAAATATTATTAAAGTATTTTTTATAATTATATAAATAATTTTAATTGCGGAGCAATAATTTCTATTAAATCACCATTTTAAATCATATATAATTAAATTACATATTTATAAAAAAATACAAATTGTTTAAAAAAATATCATTATTAAGTGGTAATAATTTAAACAAAAAATGTCCTTTTTTGGCTTGGACATCGTATTATTTTTATGTTAAAATACATAACCGCTAAGCATTTCATAAAATAAAATGATTTTGGGGATAATAATAATACCGGAAAGTTATTTTAAAATACTTCAACCTTAACAATAATTTCATTTTCATTACAAAGTGTTAAATATTAATTTTTTGTAATTGTTTTTTTCGGTCATAGTTATTACTTAATCAAGAAACCCAAAATGCTCATGAGAAAAAAATTTCTGCTTAGTTTTTGTGCTATTGTCATGCTTTGTCTGACAAGTTTAGCGCAAACTTCTACAGTATCCGGAAAGGTTACTGATGAAAAAGGAGCCGCAATTGCCGGGTCCTCAATTCTGGAAAAAGGTTCTAAAAATGGAACCGTTTCAGCCAATGACGGAACTTTTACTTTAAAAGTCAAAAAAGGATCAGTATTAATTGTTTCCTCTCTTGGTTATGACCAAAAAGAGGTTAAAGCTGCTGACAATTTAGTAATCACTTTAAGCACAGATACCAAATTATTAGGTGAAGTTGTGGTTACAGGAGTAGGTGTGGCAACAACTAAAAAGCGATTGGGGATTACGGTAGAATCTATATCTGCCGCAAATTTACCCGCCACACAGTCAAATTCTATAGACCAGGCTTTGATTGGAAAGATTTCAGGTTCACAAATATCTTCCATTAGCGGTAATCCCGGCGATCCGGTTAATATTGTATTAAGGGGTATCAATACAGTACAGGGAGGTACCAAACCCTTAATCATGGTAGATGGTCTGGAAGTAAAATCTACAGATATTAACTCACTTGATCTGAGCAATGTTGAAACCATTGAAGTAGTGAAAGGAGCAGCAGCTTCTGCACTGTATGGCGCACAAGGTGCTAATGGGGTAATTCAAATCATCACCAAAAAAGGGAAAGCAGGTAAGGCTTCTATTACAGCATCCAGTAGTTATACATCCAATTCTTATATAAATAACGGAAATGTTCATAAAGCTGATAAGCATTCTTATTTAACTAACTCAAGTGGTGAATTAGTAGATGCAAACGGCAATCTTTTAGCGTATAACAGCGTTGGTTCATTACCGGGCATTTCCTATATATATGGTGGTGCAGCCAGAGCAGGATTGTGGAACCCAAATAATAATGATAATCAGCCTTATGTGGGCAATATCCTTTATCATGATAATTTTAAAGAAGTATTTCAAAACGGTAGTTCTTTAAACAATCAAATCAGTATTTCAGGGGCTACTGATAAAATGGATTATAATGTTAATTTAACCAACAATCATACAACCAGCCCGGTATTAACGGCTGATAATGGTTTTGTTGACAGAACGAATCTTACAGTTAATCTGGGCGTTGAATTATTTAAAGGATTTAAAATCAGATCTGTTACACAGGCAATATATACCAAGAATACTTTGGTTCCGGGATTGGGAGCAGCAGGCGGACAAGGTTATGGATTTGGCAACTCACAAGGTAGTGTAGGATATATTTATAACTTCTTAAATACTTCTCCGTTCTTCAGTTTGCAACAAAAATTAGCGGATGGTACTTATCCTAACCATGTATTAGGGGGTTCTTATTTAAGTGTGAACTCTGATAATCCTTACTATGCTCAGGAATATTCCAGCAGCTTAGATAATAAAGTTGACATTGTTCAAAGTTTTGATGCAAATTATAAGGTAAATAAATTCTTTGAATTGGATGCCAAATACGGAATGAACTATCGGGATGAGAATGCAAAATGGACATACTTAAATCAAACCGGTAATATAAATACGCAATACTATAATTCTTATGCCGGTTCTTATGCCAGTCAGGCTTGGGGTGAAATTGATAATTATCAATACAATAAAACTTTCCAAAACTTCCTGACCTCTGCATCATTCAAGACCGATCTGCAGAAAGATTTTCACAGCAAATTACCGATTCAATTAGCAACCAAAGTTGGATTTGACTGGAGAAAGCAGATTTATAAAGAGTTGGATTTTTACGGGCAGAACCTTCCTGTATTGCCTCCAATTAATTTATCTTCTACCGGTTCTCAGGCTATTATTGAAGATTATGTACAGCCATTTATTACTTATGGTTACTATGTTGACCAGGCAATAACTTATGGTGATTTAGCCGGTTTATATGGTGGGTTTAGAAGTGACTGGTCTTCAGCCTTCGGCGGCGGTTCAGCACCCGCAACTTTTCCGCATGTGAATGGTTATTTTAATCCATCTTCACTAAATTTCTGGAAAGACAGTAAGGTTTTATCAAACTTCAATTATTTTAAATTAAGAGCAGGTTTTGGAGAGGCTGGTATTCAACCCGGAGCTTTCCAAAGATATCCTGTATTAAGTCAGGGAGATTTGGGTACTACCTTGGTATACAGCTTACAAACAACACCTAATAACCCTAACCTGCAAGTAGAAGTTACTAAAGAAACTGAAGCCGGCTTTGATCTGGGACTTAATTTAGGAAAAGGCAAATGGTTTTCTGCTATTAACGGATCATTTACTTACTGGCAACGTACCAGCAGTAATGTAATTTATAGTGTAAGCACACCACTTTCATCCGGTTATCCAAGTGCGTTAACAAATGCGATCACTATGTCTGCCCATGGTATGGAATTCCAATTAAACATACCGGTATTAAAAAGCAAGGACTGGAACTGGAATTTTACCACCAATTTCAATACACAAACTTCAAAAATTAATACCATTGCGGGAGGTAATGATATCATCCTGACTTCTGCAGCAGGTTCTACAGCAGAAGTATTACACCCCGGTGTTACAATCGGTCAGATATACGGTCATAAAACCATTACCAGCTTCAACCAAAAAGATCCCAATGGTAATTTATATATGAGTAGTTACTATTTAGGTTCCGGTTATAGTGCAAGTCAGTATACCATGGTAAACGGAGCCATTGTAAATATTGCTACCAAGCAAATACAATATACCCCTGATAAATATTCTTTAGGAGATCCAAATCCTAAATTTAATATGTCTTTCATCAATCAGGTGTCTTATAAATATTTGACTTTAGCCTTCCAGATTGATTGGGTTTATGGCAGCCATTTGTACAACCAAACCAAAGAATGGATGAGCCGTGACGGTATTTCAGGTGATTTTACCAAAACAGTCAATATCAACGGACAGGTAGGTGCATGGACTGCTTATTGGTCAAGCCCTTATTATAATATTTTGGGAAGCACTGCGGGTGGTGATAATGATGGTACCAGAGATTATTATTATGAAGATGCGTCTTTTATCAGATTGAGAAATATTTCATTGGCAGTAGACTTAGGCCAAATCAGCAAAGCTAAATATTTAAAAAGAGCGCAATTGGTATTTTCAGGAAGAAATATATTGACAATTACCAAATATACTGGGTTTGATCCTGAGTTAAGTTCCGGTGCTGTTAACTCTGCCTTCGATAGAGGGGTTGATAATAGTACGATACCTAATATTAAATCTTATTCTATAGGTCTGAACATTGGATTATAATCTTAACCCAAAAAATTTACAGTCATGACTAAAAAAAATATAATTAAATATATGCTTGCTTCAATGATATTCATTGCCGGGGCAGCATGTAAAAAACAATTACAGGTGGGTAATCCCAACCAGCCTACTTTCAGCGGTAATGTAACCAGTTTTGCAGGTTTAGCCGCTTTTACTCAAGGAGCAACATATATCAATGGATTCGTTAATGGAGACGGATGGTTAGGTAATAGTTATTTTTCTCTTCCTTACGGGTATGCGGAATTATTAGCGGATAATGTTGGTGCAGATGCAGCCAATCAGGCAATCAGTGTTGTATCTATCCCTGATAAAGTAACTAATCCGGATGGTACTTTTTTTACAAACCCGGGTACTAATCAAATACCTTTTTTACGTTCCTATAATACCAGAGCGAATACAGGGGCAGGTAATAATGCTCTCTATTATCAATGGTTGAATATGTATGCTTTAAATAATGCAGAAAATACTGTGTTATATTATATTCCTACTGTTTCATCATTAACTACAGATCAAGCAAACACCTTTAAGGCCTGGGCTTATTTCTGGAAGGGATATGCCTATGCATCCATCGGAACGATGTATTACTCAGGATTAATTGTAGATACTTATAACGGAGCCAGCAATGTTTATAAAGTACACGATTCTATTATAGCCCGTTCTAATTATTATTACAATTTAGCGGCTACTACTTTAGCAGCAATAACTTCTGTGTCAGATTACACTAATACGCTGACTGCTTTGGTTCCAACAGATTTTGTTAAAGGCCATGGCGGAATTCCAACAATAGCCATGTTTACCAGAAATATCAATACGATGTTGGCACGCAACATTATCTTAAATAAACTCAATCCTTTTGTGAATAATGTAGTGGGTGCAACTATTTCAAAATCTACCATTACTCCAATGCAGGCTTCTGATTGGGCAAGTGTATTAAGTTTAGCTAATAATGGTATACAGCAAGGGGATATTGTGTTTTCGGGGCATGCAGGCGCTACAAACGCTGTATTCTCACCGGGTAGCGGATCGGTTGCTGCAATGACTGCAGGTACAAATACGAACTCTACTTTTAAAATAACAGAAAGGTTTATTCAAAACTATAATCCGGCAGATGCCCGGTTAACAACCAATTTTACATTTAATAATACTACACCTTATGGCAATGGGGGTACTTTCGCCACACGTTGGTCTCTCAATAAGCCAACCACTCCTTATACAGGTGTAGTTACCTTGGGTAGTGTAACTGCAGGTGTAATTGAAGTTTATATAGCCGGATCTTACGAAGAAAATGCATTGATGATTGCTGAAGCAAGTATTATGACGGGAGCTATCAATAACGGTTTGATTCAGATAGATGCCGTAAGGGCTTACCAGGGAGCCGGTTCCGGTGTTCCCAAATTGGCAGGAACTTCATTAACCACCAGTCAGGCAATGGCTGCATTAACTGCAGAGCGAAGAGTGGCTTTGGTTTTCAGAGGGGTGGCTTTTTATGATGCAAGACGTTGGGGCTGGACTTATAATACCAGCAACGGGGGCGGATATTATAATGGTGTATATTTTGTATCTACTGCAAACCCTGCAAAAATTTATACTACTTCAGTTTTCAATTATGATTTCTTGGATTATTGGGATGTTCCTGCTGATGAATCAGTATTAAATCCTCCGGGATCAGGAAGTGCTGCAATTGTAAATCCTAATTTCTAAAATAAGAGAATTATAACTTTAAAAAACCACTTCGACATTCTGACGAAGTGGTTTTTTTAAATATTTGATTTTGTTTGTTTTTATACAAACTAAGTTTTTCTCGTTTGCGTTTATTTTTGGTTACGTAAACCGGGAGATTGTTTCAACAGTCTCCCTTTTTTATCTGTATCAGCCACAAACTAGAAATTACATTCATTGTATCTGAATAAGAGTAAGTTTAAAATAAATTATATCAAGTAACCTAAAAGCACAAATAAGAAAATGCCCATAGGCACTTAAAATTCAAAATTCAATAATTGCTCATTGGTAAGAGATTCTTGTACACCGCTTTCCTTAAGATTTTTTAATGTACATGTTCCTTCTTCCAATTCTTTACTGCCAATGATTACTGCATAGTGGATATGCTTCTTCTCTGCATATTTAAATTGCTTATCAAACTTGGCATTCTCGTGATACATTTCGCAGCGGATATTTTTATTGCGTAATTGCTGCATCAGTGCAAATGCCTGTTGGCTTTCTTTTTTACCCAAATTAAAAAATAAGACTTGCGTGCCGGTTTCAATGGCATCCGGAAATAATTTTAATTCTTCCATCACATCATAAATTCTGTCCACACCAAAAGAAATACCAACACCCGGAATATCCGGCACATCAAATAATCCGGTAAGATCATCATAACGCCCGCCACCGCCAATACTTCCCATCTGAACATTGTTGGCTTTTACTTCGAAGATAATGCCGGTGTAATAGTTGAGTCCACGGGCAAGGGTGAAGTCAATGGTCAATGGTAACTGATGAAGGGTAAAGTTTAGCAAATATTCAATTTCTTCAATTCCTTTTTTAGCAGTTGCATTTTCGCCAACTAATTTTTTTATTGCAATTAACTTTTCTTCATTGCTTCCATTGATTGATAAATATTTTTCAATGATATTGATTTGGTCTTCATTCAACCCTCTTTGCAATAATTCTTCTTTTACTTTTTCAATGCCGATCTTGTCTAACTTATCAATGGCAATAGTAATGTTAATCATTTTACCGGCACCGCCGCATAGTTCTGCCAATGCAGCCAATATTTTTCTGCTGTTAATTTTTATCTCTACCTCAATTCCTAATTTATCAAAAACAGTTGCATAAATATTGGCAAGCTCTGCTTCATTCAGTAAAGCATTACTTCCCACCACATCTGCATCGCATTGATAAAACTCACGGTAGCGGCCTCTTTGCGGACGGTCGGCTCTCCACACCGGTTGTATTTGATAACGTTTAAAGGGAAAGGTTAACTGACCATGATTCATGGCTACATAACGTGCAAATGGGATGGTGAGGTCATAACGCAAAGCACGTTCGGTAATGTGCTTATTATTTTTTCCTTCTAATATTTTTTCAAAATCTTCTTTCGCTTGTTGGTGCTTAGCCGGATTATCTAAACCGTTATTTAAAATTTTAAAAATCAATTTATCGCCTTCTTCACCATACTTACCCATCAATGTTTCTAAATTTTCCATGGCAGGGGTTTCCAATGGTTGAAAGCCATATAATTCAAAAACATTTCTAATGGTATTAAAAATATAATTGCGTTTGCGAATGGTGGTTGCATTAAAATCTCTCGTGCCTTGTGGTATAGATGGTTTAGCCATTCAATTATTTATTATAAATTTTTAATTCGCAGATCTTTATATTTATTGATGTGCGTATTTACTGATGATTACATCACAAGCTTTATCAATCATTGCAAATACTTTATGATACCCTTCTTCTGCACCATACCATGGATCCGGTACACTTCTGTTTTCATTGGGATATAACTCATTTAATAGCAAATCTACTTTTTCTTCGTTCCATAAATTACGACTGATTCTTTTTACTTCGGCATAATTTTCTTCATCCATCACATAGATTTTATCAAAGTAATTCATGTCTTCTTTTACAAATTGCCTTCCGCTTAAATGCGATATATCAATGCCATTCATCTTAGAAACTTTCTGCGATAAACGATGCGGCGGTTCATTTGTATGATAGTTTGCTGTGCCTGCACTGTCTACCAGCCAATTTAATCCTTGCTGTTTTGCTTTGTGTTGTAAAATGCCTTCTGCCAAAGGGCTTCGGCAAATATTGCCCAGGCATACCATCAAAATCTTCATGTTGCAAATGTAGGAGATAGATGACAGAATACAGATGTTTGATGACAGATATTAGTTGTCATAATCGCTAAGGTATTAAGCTCTGTGCTTTGTTATCTGTCTTGCCCTTTATGGAATTTATTCAACACCGCATCTCATTAACAAACAAAGCGCTCTGTTTTAATTTATTCATTCAAAAACAAAATTGTATGAAAGCAGAACTTATTCTTAAAAGCGATATGCTTGATATTGTTTTCGAAAACAAGAATAAAGATTACGGCGCTTATGAATTGCGAAAGCAATACAGGAGACGATTATTGAAATCTGTTTCAATAACTGTTTTTGTTGTTATTGTAATTGCATCATTAATGAGTTGGAAGGTTCCGCATAAAAAGGGGAGCATAGGTTTTTTGCCCGAAGATTTGGTGATACACGAAATAGAAATAAAGAAAACAGAACCCCCGATTAAAGAACCGCATAAACAATTGCCACCTAAACAATTTGCACAGGTAAAAAATTTTCCCCCTGCAATTGTTAAAGATCAGCCTACAGATGTACATGAACAAACTGATTTGGAAAAAAAATTAATCAGCAATATTGATAAAGATGGCAAAGAATTTGGCAATGATGATGTGCCACCGGCGGTATCGTCTTCGGGCAATGGAAAAACAACAGAAGGTATAACAGCAAAAGAAGTGGAGGATGCACCTTTAGTAATTGCCGAGCAGATGCCGCAATATCCGGGTGGTATTGAAGCATTAAAAAAATTTATTCAGCGTAATACCCGGCAACTGGATGATTTGGAAGAAGGACAACGAATTATAGTAATAGCTCAGTTTGTTGTTGATGCTATGGGAAATATTACACATATAGAAATTTCTCAGAAAGGCAGGAAGGATTTGGACGATGAAGTAATAAAAGTGATTAAAAAAATGCCGCAATGGATTCCGGGAAGACAAAATGGGCGCTTAGTTCCGGTTTATTTTAGATTGCCCATTACTTTTATGCCGCAGGAATAAAATTATTATTTAAATTGCTCGTCCCTATTTCAGGTTTTTATTAAATGGAGAATAATTTCAGAGATAAACAGCAAAAAAATTATATTCTGGCACGCATGGCCAGAGATATTGTAATGGCCATCCTGTACCTTACCATGTCTGTTTTTTTATTCTTCGGCGATAAATGGAAAATAGAACAGATTATGGCATTGGGAACGGCATTCAGTTATTTTTTTGGAAGTATTTGCCTTTTATATGGTGGTTACAGATTGTACAGAGGAATAAAGAGAGATTATTAAGATGAAACAAAGTTTGATTCTTTTTGCAGTTGTGTTGCTGATGTTTTTTGTTTCATGTAATAATGGATCCAAAAACATTTATCAGGATACACCAAAATATGGAACGATATATATAAGTGTGGATGAGAGTTTTAAGCCGGTGATTGAAGAGCAGATAAAAGTGTATCAATCATCTAATCCGGATGCACATATCATTGCATCCTATAAATCGGAAGTAGATTGTTTTCGCGATTTGCAAAAAGACAGTACCAGAATGATTATTGTGGCTAGAGGATTAAAAAAAGAAGAATCGGTTTTTTTTCAGAATAAATTATCTTTCCAACCGCAATACGATTTTGTTGCCTACGATGCGGTGGCTTTGGTTGTAAACACCAAATCAAAAGACAGTGTGTACACGTTGGCTCAAGTGAAAGATATTTTAACAGGTAAGAAAAATGTAACGGCGATCATGGATGGCAACAATGCCACCAGCACGGTAAGATATTTACAGGATAGTATTTTAAAAGGATCGGGTTTTGGAAAAAATGTGGTAGCAGCAAAAGGTAGCAATGATGTGATTGAAACAATTGCTAAAACAGAAAACGCCATTGGTTTTGTCGGGTTAAGTTGGGTGGGGAATGATTATGATCCACAGCAGCAGGCCAATCTGAAAAAAATTCGCTTATGTTTGTTAGAGTGTAAAACTTGCGAAGAAAAGGGTTTATTTGCAAAACCATCTCAGGCATCGATTACATATGGTTGGTATCCATTACCCAGGCCATTGTATTGTATTGTAAAAGAAAATGCTACGGGATTGGGAACAGGGTTTATGAATTTTTTGAGTTTGGAAAGAGGCCAACTTATTTTTAGAAGATCTTTTTTAGCTCCGGCTAAAATGAATTTAAATAAAAGAAAAACAAACATAACAGAGCAAGAGTAAAAACAACTATTAAAAACCTCAAGATGAAGAAGACCATTTCTTTTTTTATTGCAGTATTAGTTTCTGCAAATGTGCTAACTGCGCAAAGTTTACAGGATGGCGTTAAGCTCCTGAACTATGAGAAATACAAAAGTGCCAAAGATGTTTTACAAAAATTGTATGATGGCAATTCAAAAGATCCACAAACGATTTATTGGTTAGGACAGAATTTTATTGCGCAGGATGATATTAAAAGTGCAAAGGCATTGTATGAAAAAGCCATGAATGATGGGGTGAATGATCCATGGATTTGGGTAGGCTCCGGTCATATTCAATTATTAGAGGGTGGTGATGTAAATGCCGCCAAACAAAAGTTTGAGCAAGCCATCACACAAACAACAGAAACCAGGGGAAAGAATAAAGGCAAACCAAGTGCTGCCATATTAAATGCTATTGGCAGAGCCAATGCCATCGGCCATTTAAACGGAGTAGCAGGTGATAATAAATTCGGTGATGTACTATATGGTATTGAAAAATTAAAACAGGCAGAAACCATCGATTTAACCAACCCTGATATTGCTATTAATGAAGGATTAAGCTATCGTAAATTAGGCGGAGAATATGGCGGAGATGCAGAGAAAGCATTTGAAGAAGCCATTCGTCGTGATTCAAAGAATGCAAGGGCTATGTATTTGATAGGAAAAATATATGTTACACAGAATAACAAAGAATCGGTAGATACTTATTTCAATAATGCCATTGCTGCTGATCCAGCTTTCCCGCCTGTTTATCTTGCTTTTTTTGAATTTTATTCAGATAAAGATGTAAATAAAGCAAAAGATTATATCGATAATTTTTTGAAATATGCCGATAAGGATCCTAAGAATGATTTCTTTTATGCAGATTATTTATTCCGAGCAGGCAAATACAATGAGTCTTTAGCGAAAGCCAAAGAAATAGAAGCTTCTGCAGGTATTGCTGCCATTCCGGCTTTGAATATCTTATATGCGTATAATTATGATCGTTTGAATGACTCAGTGCAGGCGAAATCTTATATTGAAAAATATTTTGTTGCAGTGCCGGTATCACAGACAAAACTTGCTGATTATAATCTAGCGGTAAAAATATTATCCAAATTCCCGGGAAGCGAATCAGCAGCAGTTGGATATTTGCAGAAAGCTATTGATGCGGATACAATTAAGGCAGATAGAATAGCGCTTACTACACAGGCAATTGATTTGTATGCGAAATCTAAAATGTTTCCTGAGCAATTGGTTTGGCTAAAAAAATTGCAAGACCTAAAAGGCGTTGCACCAAATGAATTTGATTACTATCGATTAACATCAACTGCCTATAATGCAAAAGATTACGATCAAACAATGAATTTTGCAAAGGGGTATATGGATGCTTTTCCGGATAAACCACAAGGATATTCATTTTATAAGCGTGCAGCTATGGCAGCTGATCCGGATACTTCAAAAGGCATTGCTATGGGTGCTTTGGATTTGTTAGATTCTCTTTATGGAAAAGATAAAGTAAAGAATAAAAAACTTATATTCAATAACCTGTATTTCCAGTTAAACTACTATGTTTATAAGACAAAAGAATTAGATAAAGCCTTAGCAATTACAGATAAAATGTTAGATCTGTATCCTGATGCCGGCGGAGAAGAAAATAAATATGCTTCAGATACAAAAGCTACCATTCAAGAGGGTATTAATAAGCAGAAGAACCCCAAATCGGCAAATAAACCAAACGGCGGAGCAGCACCACCGAAAAATAAATAAAGAAATAACTCCTCCCGACAGAGGAGTTTTTCTTTTGTATGCTTTGCAGGCTTATTTTTGCAACTCATTTCAATCTGAGCTATGAATTTGATTTCTTTCATTTTAGATGCAGCAGATAATACGGCCGACAATTATTTCCCTATTGGTATCCAGTTAATTTTTGCTGCAGGCTTTGTAGCAACTATGATCGGTTTATCTGCATGGGTAGGCCCCAAACGCAAGACCAGCGATAAGTTAGAAAGTTTTACCAGCGGTATTGCTTCACACGGAGATGCCCGTCAGCCAATGGCAATCAAATATTTTCTGGTGGCTATCTTGTTTGTATTATTTGATGTGGAAGTGATCTTCTTTTATCCTTATGCCGTTAATTTTAAGTCATTGGGGTGGAATGGATTTATGGCAGTTTTAATGTTTGTTGCTTTTTTTCTGGTGGGCTTTGTTTACATCATTAAAAAAGGAGCATTGGATTGGGAAGACTAACAACTATTTTAACTATTGAATGTTAAATAATACCATGTTCAGTTAAAAATTTTTCATTCAAAATTCAACATACTCATATGCGTCCAGTACGTTTTAATATTCATCCGAAAGAAGCCGACATTAAAACTGCGGTAAGTGTGGTGCAAGCGCCGGAAGGGTATAGCGGTGAAGGTTTTTTTACTGCTAAACTGAGTGATGTGGTTGGATTAGCCAGAAAAAATTCTATCTGGCCTTTACCATTTGCTACTTCTTGTTGCGGTATTGAATTTATGGCAACCGCTGCCGCACATTATGATCTGGGTAGATTTGGTGCAGAGCGTATGGCATTCACGCCACGCCAATGCGATTTGTTGATGGTAATGGGAACGATATCAAAAAAAATGGGTCCCGTCCTTCGTCAGGTATATCTTCAAATGGCAGAGCCACGTTGGGTTTTATCAGTAGGTGCCTGTGCAAGTAGCGGTGGAATATTTGATACGTACAGTGTATTGCAAGGCATTGATCAGATTATACCGGTAGATGTATATGTGCCGGGTTGCCCGCCAAGACCGGAAGCTATTTTAGATGGGTTTATGAAGATCCAGGATTTAGTAGGACAAGAAAGTATCAGAAGAAGAAACAGTGAACAATACAGATTGTTATTAGAAAGTTACGGAATACAATAAATGTTGAATTCGAATTTATGTCTTTAACCAACCAAAGAATTAAAGAAAGATTGATAGAAAAATTTGGAGAAACTGTTTCCAAATTTGAAGAACCTTACGGATTACTTTCTTTTGAAACACCAAAAGAAAATAATTTAAAAGTATTGCAGTTCCTGCATGATGATGAGGAATTAAAATTTCGTTTTTTAACTGATCTCTGTGCAGTCAATTATCCCGATGAAGCAGGAAGAGAATTAGCCGTTGTTTATCACTTACATAATTTAACAGATAATATCCGTTTACGTTTTAAAGTGTTTACCGATATTCAACAACCGGATATTTTTACGGCATCGAAATTATTCAGTTCGGCCAATTGGATGGAAAGAGAGACCTATGATTTTTTTGGGGTGAATTTTATCGGTCATCCTAATTTGAAAAGAATATTGAATGTAGATGAGATGGATTATTTTCCATTGAGAAAAGAGTATCCATTAGAAGACCAAACACGTATAGATAAAGATGATGCCATGTTTGGAAGAGGCGGAACAATTGTTTAATGTGCGGGTTTGTAAATGGATAACGGAATTTATTTAAAATTAAAAAAATTAAAAGCCCCTTTAGGGATTTAGGATATGTCAGAACATCAACATCATATTAAATTACCGGAAGGTTCGATAGAGAAGCAGACCACCACATTGAATTTGGGGCCAACACATCCTGCAACGCATGGTGTGTTTCAAAATATTTTGGAGTTGGATGGCGAACGGATTGTTTCTGCTGAGCAAACGGTTGGATATATTCATCGTGCATTTGAAAAATTAGCAGAACGCAGGCCATTATATCAAATTACACCCATCACCGATCGATTGAATTATTGCAGCAGCCCTATTAATAATATGGGTTGGCATATCACCTGTGAAAAATTATTGAATATTCAAACACCGAAACGTGTTGATTATTTGCGTGTGATTATTATGGAATTGGCAAGAATTGCAGATCATTTAATTTGTAATTCTATTGTTGCGGTTGATGCAGGTGCATTTACCGGGTTTGTTTACTTAATGGAATATCGCGAATTAATTTATGAAATATATGAAGAAATATGTGGCTCCCGTCTTACTACTAATATTGGGCGTATTGGCGGTTTTGAAAGGAATTTCTCAGTTGCTGCATTTACGAAACTCGAGAAATTCTTAAGAGAATATCCAAAAGTGTTGAAAGAGTTTGAAGGCTTGTGTAATAGAAACAGAATTTTCATGGATCGATTAATTAATACAGGCGGCATCAGTGCAGAGCGTGCATTGAATTATGGATTTACCGGCCCGAACCTTCGTGCAACCGGTGTTGATTATGATGTTCGTGTGCATGCGCCTTATAGTAGTTATGAAGATTTTGATTTTATCATTCCTGTTGGTAAAACAGGTGATAATTATGATCGCTATTTAGTACGCGGAGAAGAAATGTGGCAATCACTTTCCATCATTCAACAAGCCTATCAAAAAGTACAGGAATTTAAAGGTGCAGATGCAGAAATATATCATGCCAATGTTCCTGAATATTATTTGCCTGAAAAGAAGGATGTATATACCAAAATGGAAGCACTGATCTGGCATTTTAAAATTATCATGGGCGAAACGGCGATACCCAAAGGCGAAGTGTATCACGCAGTAGAAGGTGCCAACGGTGAATTGGGTTTTTATTTAATCAGTGATGGGGGAAGAACGCCCTATCGTTTGCATTTCCGTAGGCCATGTTTTATTTATTATCAGGCCTATAGTGAATTAACGAAGGGTGCCATGCTGAGTGATGCAATTATTACGATGAGTAGTTTGAATTTGATAGCTGGAGAATTGGATGCTTAAATAAATGTTGAATTATTAATGTTGCATGTTGAATGATTTTTCATTTAGCATTCAAAATTTAAAATTAAAAGTGGTGGCTAAGTTTAACGAACAACAATTAACAGAGTTTAACCGATTGGTAGCACGTTATCCGCAAGGAAAACAAAAGAGTGCTTTATTGCCGGTATTGCATTTGGCACAAGATAGTTTTGGCGGATGGTTAAGCAGCGAAACAATGGATTATGTTGCAGCGTTATTGCAGATCAATCCGATTGAAGTGTATGAAGTGGCTACTTTTTACAGCATGTATAATTTAAAACCGGTGGGTAAATATACATTTGAAGTTTGTCAAACCGGTCCTTGTATGTTAAAAGGCAGCGATGATATTATTGCATACATCAAAGAAAAATTAAACATCAAAGCAGGAGAAACAACGACTGACGGAATGTTTACTTTAAAAACAGTAGAATGTTTAGGTGCTTGTGGTTATGCACCTATGATGCAATTAGGTAAAAATTATCGCGAACATTTGACCAAAGAAAAAGTGGATGCGATTATTGAAGAGTGCAGAAAAAATGCAGCGGCTAATAACTAATTAATGAAGAAAGTTTTTATCATATCATTCCTTTTGTTTTCATCATTGATTGATTTTGCACAATCAAAAGATGAAAAAGAGTTGATGGAAAAAACCTATTTATTAAGCCATACAATATTCGGGACAAAAGACAGTGCAACATTGGAAAGCTTATTGGCTAAAACAGTTTCTTACGGTCATTCGCATGGTAATTTGCAAACAAGAGATGAGTTGATAAAAGGTGCAGTGCATAATGGATCGAACTATACTGATACAGCTGTTTCGGGTATTAAAATTTTTATTGAAGACAATACTGCCATCGTTCGTTATCTTTTTAAAGCAAAAGAAAATAAGAAAGATGGAACAGTAGCCGATTTGAATTTCAGTATGCTGTTGATTTGGATAAAAGAAAAAGGTGTTTGGAAATTAATGGGAAGGCAAGCCCTTTCCCTGAGCTGATACATTTTGAATTTATTATAATGGGCGTAAAATTATTATTAGAAAAAGCACATGTAGCAGGCATTCGTTATTACGATGTTTATCGCCGTGAAGGCGGCTACCGCAGTGTAGAAAAGGCTTTGAAAGAATTAGGCCCGGAGGCCATTGTGGAAGAAGTGAAGAAAAGCGGATTACGCGGACGTGGTGGTGCAGGTTTTCCGGCAGGGATGAAATGGAGTTTTATTGCCAAGCCCGAAGGAGTGCCTCGTCATTTGGTTTGTAATGCAGATGAAAGCGAACCAGGCACTTTCAAAGACAGGTATTTAATGGAATTTATTCCGCATTTATTAATTGAAGGTTTAATCGTTTCTTCTTTTGCATTGGGAAGTAATGATACTTATATCTATATACGCGGTGAATATGCATGGATTGTTGACATATTAGAGCAAGCCATTGCTGAGGCAAAAAATAATGGTTGGTTAGGCAAAAATATTTTAGGAACCGGATTCGATTGTAACATTCATGTACAACGGGGTGCAGGTGCTTATATCTGCGGAGAAGAGACAGCTTTGTTGGAAAGTTTGGAAGGTAAACGCGGCAATCCGAGATTGAAACCACCATTCCCTGCTGTGAAAGGTGTTTGGGACAGGCCCACAGTTGTAAATAATGTAGAAACATTGGCTGCTGTTGTTCCTATTATTAATTTAGGTGGAGAAGCATATGCAAAGATTGGCGTTGGGAGAAGTACAGGAACAAAATTAATTTCTGCCTGCGGTAATATTAATAAACCCGGTGTGTATGAAATTGATATGACCATCAGCGTAGAAGAATTTATTTATAGTGATGAATATTGCGGCGGTATTGCCAACGGAAAAAAATTGAAAGCTTGTATACCGGGTGGTTCATCAGTTCCCATTCTGCCAGCTAATTTATTATTGAAGACTGCCAAAGGCGAAACACGTTACATGAACTATGAAAGTTTAAGTGATGGTGGCTTTGCATCGGGCAGTATGATGGGAAGCGGCGGATTTATTGTATTTGATGAAGATCAGTGTGTGGTTCGTCATACATTAACATTGGCAAGATTTTATCGTCATGAAAGTTGCGGGCAATGCTCTCCATGCAGAGAAGGAACCGGCTGGATGGAAAAAATATTACACAATATTGAATATGGGAAAGGGAAACTAAGTGATATTGATTTGTTGTTTGATATTCAAAGTAAAATTGAAGGCAATACAATTTGTCCCTTAGGAGATGCAGCCGCATGGCCGGTTGCAGCAGCGATCAGACATTTCAGAGATGAGTTTGAATGGCATGTATTGAATCCGGAAGAATCACAAAAAAGAAATTATGGGTTGGCACATTATGCAGATCCGATACATGTGCCTGTAACTGTATAATTTCACGCGATGATGGCAACGGATACAACGAACACAAAGGAAGAGAAATATGAAAATGAACTTGCAAAGTTGGCGTTAGATATTTGTTTTCGTATTCATCGTTTATATGGTCCGGGATTATTTGAAAATGTTTAAGGTGAGATTTTCTGTTAGGAGTTGAGTAAAGAAGATGTGTATTTTGAAAGACAAGCTCCAATTGAGTTGGTACATGAAAACATTAAGCCGGAAGCGGGTTTCAGGGCAGATGTGATCATTGATAAAACGTTGCTGATTGAATTTAAAAATTTAGAAGATTAGCAAATGTTCATTTTAAGCAAGTACAGACTTATTTAAAATTGAGCAATTTGCGATTAGGATTGCTGATTAATTTTAATCAGGTTTATTTAAAAGATGGCATTCATAGAATCGCCAATAATTTATAAGAGTTAAAAATACGTTGCGTTTCCGTTGCGAACGTTGCGTGAAAAAATAAAAAAAGTGGCAGAACAACAATTGTTTAAAGTAACTATTGACAACATTACAATAGAAGTTCCTGCGGGAACAACTATTTTAAATGCTGCACGCAAAATTGGCGGAGAGGTTGCACCCCCTGCCATGTGCTATTACAGTAAATTGCAGGGCAGTGGCGGTAAATGCAGAACCTGTTTGGTGGAAGTGAGCAAGGGCTCTGAAAAAGACCCTCGCCCAATGCCTAAACTGGTGGCATCCTGCAGAACAACTGTAATGGATGGAATGGAAGTAAAAAATATCACTTCACAAAAAGTGCAGGAAGGAAGAGCCGGTGTGGTTGAGTTTTTATTAATTAATCATCCATTGGATTGCCCTATTTGCGATCAGGCAGGAGAATGCCATTTGCAAGACCTAAGTTATGAACATGGAAAGAACGGAACACGTTACGAATTTCAAAGAAGAACATTTGCTAAAGTAGATTTAGGCGATAAGATTCAATTGCACATGACGCGTTGTATTCTATGTTACAGATGTGTGTTTGCAGCAGATCAATTAACGGAGAAAAGAGAACATGGTGTATTGGATAGAGGAGATCATGGACAGATAGCCACCT